>Ga0101944_10000091_pt1 | contig 296495 bp, 251 predicted proteins | sample DewCreD2012metaG_FD_75245 | JGI IMG/M metagenome (GOLD analysis project Ga0101944, IMG submission 75245) | Hot spring sediment bacterial and archeal communities from British Columbia, Canada, to study Microbial Dark Matter (Phase II) - Dewar... ... | reverse complement strand
CTGCGGCGAATAACGTGCCCACCACGCCTCGCCGTGGACCATGGACGAGGCGAGCAGTCCCGCCGCGACCACGCCGCCGGCGAGCATCGCCGACCGGTTGCCGCGAATGCCCAGCGCGGCCGCGATGGTCGAGGAGGCAGCATGAAAAGAGCTACGTCCCCTTTAATCGTGCCGGTTGCCGCGAATGCCCAGCGCGGCCGCGATGGTCGAGGAGGCAGCATGAAAAGAGCTACGTCCCCTTTCATCGTGCCTTTCATCGTCATCGTGCGTTTTCATCGTGCTCGTGCGTACGTCCCCTTTCATCGTGCGTTACGTCCCCTTTCATCGTGCGCATGGGCCCGCGGCGTGATGGCCAGAGAAATGCCTGTGAGCGCAACTGCATGGCGGGCCCGCTTGCGGGCAGCATTTGACGCGTATGCTGCGGCACCGTCAAATCCCGCGTATGTCGAAACTGCCGGGCAGTCTCGATGTGCAGTTCATGCGCCGGGCGATCGCCTTGGCCATGCGCGGACGCGGAGCTGTCGAGCCCAATCCCATGGTCGGGTGCGTGATTGTCGGGAGTGATGGGCAGGTCATCGGCCAGGGTTTCCACCAGGTTTTTGGCGGGCCCCATGCCGAGCCGCAGGCGATCGCATCCTGCACGCAAAGCCCGCGCGGGGCGACGGCGTATGTGACGCTGGAGCCGTGCTGCCATACCGACAAGAAGACGCCGCCGTGCGTGCCGGCCGTGATCGCCGCGGGGCTGGCGCGGGTGGTCGTGGGATGCAACGATCCGAACCCGCCGGTGGCCGGGCGGGGGGTGCGGCTCTTGCGTGAGGCCGGCATCCGCGTGGACGAGGGAGTGCTGGGGCCGCAGTGCCGCCAGCTTATTGCGCCGTTCACCGCGCGGATCGTGCATCGCCGGCCGTATGTGACGCTCAAGTGGGCCCGGAGCGCCGATGGGAAGGTGGCCGGCGCCGCGGGCCGGCGGGTGCAGATCAGCAATGAGGCATCGCGGCGGCTGGTGCACGAACTGCGGGCGAGGTGTGACGCGATTCTTGTGGGCGTGAACACAGTCCTGGCCGACGACCCGCTACTGACTGCGCGGGGCGTGGCGCGGATGCGGCCGCTGCTGAGGGTCGTGTTGGACTCGCGCCTGCGAATGCCGCTGACGGCTCGGGTGCTGGAGGGTGGAGGCGTGCTGGTGTTCTGCACCAGCGCAGCGTCCCCCGACCGGGCCGAGGCCTTGCGGCAACGCGGCGCGGAAGTGATCGGCCTGTCGGCGGGCGACGGCGCCCGCGTGCCGCTGGATGCTGTGCTGGCCGAGTTGCACCGGCGCAACGTGATGCACCTGCTGGTGGAGCCCGGGCCGACGCTGGCCGCCGCGTTTGTGGCGGCGAACCTGGCCGACCGCGCCTGGGTGTTTCGGTCGCCGCGGGTGCTGGGCGAGGCGGGCGCGCCGTCGGCCATCGCGTTGGATTGGCCGGCCGTGGCGGCGGTGGATGTCGCGGGGGATACGCTCGTGGAGTATCTGAACCCGGCCAGCGCCGTGTACTGCTGCGCGGAGGCATCGGCGGATATTGCGAAGGTGCTCGGGTGCGCCGCTGGGGGCTGAACGCCCGCAGACCCCGCTAATGCGTCGCTGCGCGACGCCCACGGGCAGGATGCCCGTGCCACCGGGAATGCGCTGCTTGCCAAAGGCGCGGGGACGGTGTTCTACTATGCGAGCCCGACCACGACGGGTCGCTATGGAGAAACGCACATGATCGCTCGACGAGTCCTCTTTTGCATGTTGGTGGTTCCCTTTGTCCTGGCCGGTTGTTCCGCGCCGCCGCAGGACAAGCCGCGGGCCAGAGGTGTGTCGCCGGCTGACTTTGCCGCGATTCGCGACCGCGTTCAGCGCGTCTCGCCGGATGTGCTGGTGGGGCAGGTGATCGCCGTGGACGCCTCGGCGCGGCTGGCGGCCGTGGCCGAAATGCCCGTGGAAAAAATCGGCCCCGGCGACGTGATCACGTTCACCGACGCACGCCAGGAGCCGATCTGCAGCGGCACGGTCACCCGCGTCAGCGGCAACAGGGTTTTTGTGGAGTATCCAAAGGATGCGGCCCACCCGGCCGCCGGCGATCTGGCCTTCCGCTTTCTGCGCTGATGGCCCTGTCGGCGAGATGACATGTCCCAGGAAATCGGCCCAGCTGAGCCGCGGCTGATCCTCGCCAGCGCCTCGCCGCGCCGACAGCAGTTGCTCCGCGAGGCGCGGTTCGATTTCATTGTGCATCCGGCCGAAATCGACGAGGACGCACTCCCGGCCGACACGCTGCCGCTGGACCTGGCCCGCGAGCTGGCGATCCGCAAGGCGAGGGCCGTGTCGGCGCTGTACCCGCGGGATGCGGTGCTGGCGGCCGACACGGTCGTGGCCTTCGGCGACCGGTCGCTGGGCAAGCCCGCCGACGAGCGCGAGGCGCTGCGGATGCTTGAGCTGCTGGCCGGCACCACGCACATCGTGATCACCGCCGTGAGCCTGCTGTGCCCGCCCCGCAAGGTGGACGTGACCCGGCACGCGATGAGCGCGGTGCGGATGCGTTTCCTGACCAGGCGCGAAATGAGCCAGTACGTGGCCGGCGGCGAGTGGCGCGGGAAGGCCGGCGGCTACGGCATCCAGGACCGCGACCCGTTCGTGACGCGCGTGGGCGGGAGCTGGACCAACGTGGTAGGCCTGCCGATGCGGCTGGTGAAATCGATGCTGACGGATGCGGGGGTGTGGCCGGTGAGGAGGGAGGGGGAAGGCACGGGGGCACGAAGGCACGAAGGCACGGAGTGAGGGACCAGCGATCAAGTGGTGGGCCCATGGGCGCAACACTTCTGCCTGTTGCCTTCCCCCTCCCTGGGTGCCTTCGTGCCTGCGTGCCTTCGTGCCTCTGCCATCCCCTTTCGCCCCGCGCCGGACCGCTCTAACATATTCCCATGCCCTGGTTGGCCGCGGTGTTTTCGCTGCTGCTGATGATCGCCGGGTGGCACTACCTGTTTTACTCGCGGGCAGCGCAGAACCTGGGCGCGATCGAGCAGACCGGCGTGAACCTGAAGCGGGTGCGGCTGCGGCGGGCCGGCGGCGCGGTGATGATGCTGCTGGGCATCGCCTTCTACGCCGGCACCTACACCTACAATGAGCATCGCGACCCGCGGGCGTTTCTGGCCGTGTGGTCGGCCGTGCTGGTGCTGCTGGGGGCGATCGTGCTGCTGGCGCTGCTGGACCTGCGGCTGACGTGGAAACTGCGGCGACAAGTCCGCGGACAGGATCAACCATGACCCCGCTGATGCAGATGGCGATGTTGCTGACGCCCCTGGTGTGGTGCGCGATCGGATGCGGCGGCGGCGAATCCAGCGGCCTGGCCACCGTGCAGATGCAGATCGGCACAAAGCGGTTCACGCTGGAGGTGGCCGACACGGACGTTGCGCGGGCCAGGGGCCTGATGCACCGCGACAGCATGCCCAAGCTGCACGGGATGATCTTCGTGTTCGCCCGGGCCGAGCCGCAGGCGTTCTGGATGAAGCACACGCGGATTCCGCTGGACATCATCTACCTGGACGCGGCCGGCAAGGTGGTGTCCCTCCACCAGATGAAGCCGTACGACCTGAACCCGACGCCCAGCGCGGGCCCGGCGAAATACGCCATCGAGCTGAACAAGGGCATGGCGGCCGAGGCGGGGGTGAAGGTGGGGGATGTGCTGGTGGTGCCGAAGGAGGCGAGGGAGCCGAAGGAGTGAGTGAGGAAGGCACGGAGGCACGAAGGCACGGAGGCACGAAGTGAGGGAGGGGGGCAGAAGCGACGGAGCGACGGAGCGACCAAGGGGCGAGCCCGTTGCGGCTCTCACAACTCACAACTCGCAACTCGCAACCCGCAACTCCCAACTTCTTCGCAGTCATCCACCACCTTGGGGCTGCCCGGCTGGCGGAGGTCGATGGGGGCGCCCTCCACCGTCCAGGTGTCGCCGGCCACGCGCTGGACCGTCGGCTGGTGCGGGGATTCGGGCCAGACGTCGATCACGATGGCCGAGGTGCCATCGGACAGCCTCACGCGCGAGCCCGGCGGGTAGAGCGGCACCACCGCCTTGAGGGCGCCCAGCACCTCCGGGTCCAGCCATGCGGCGTAGCGTTTCTCGATGAGGCGCAGGACCTGGCGGCCGGGACGCTTGTTGCCCGACGGCGGGCTGGCCAGGCGGTCGTAGAGGTTGGCGCACATCAGGATGCGGGCAAAGACGTGAATGCGCTGGCCGGCCAGCGTGCAGGCCGGGCCCTCGCCGGTGCGGAAGGCCGGGAAGCCGCTGCCGTCGAAGTGCTGGTGGTGCTGATAGACGGTGGCGGCGGCAGTGGGCTCCACGCCGTTGCGGATCAGGTCATAGCCGATCTGCGCGTGGGTCTGCCACTGGCGCAGGTCGGCGTCGGCCCTCGGTGGGTCGGCCTCGGTGTAGTTCTGCAGTTCCGGCGGAAGCTTGCTGATCCCCAGGTCGTGGAGCATGGCCGCCACGCCCAGGTTTACCACGTCCTTGGCGCGCTGCGGTAGCAGGCGCGGCCGCTGTGCAACCAGGTAGTTCTCGAGCTTCAGGCCCATCAGCAGCGAGAGGTGGGCGACGGCCGTGGCGTGTGCGACCGCATCATCGCCCTGGCGGGCCATCTGCTCCAGGTACACGGGGTTCTGGCCCTGGGTGAGGATGACGGAGACCAGCTCGCGGGTGGTGCTGCAGTAATCTTCGTAGGCAATGGCCGGGCGCGATTGTTTCTGGGCGTCGGCGATGGAGGCGCGGATCTGGCGGTAGAGAATCATCCGCGCTGGCGAGAGCTGCACGGCCAGGTGGCGGTCGAGGGCATCGAGGGCGGGGTACTCAACGTAAAGGGTGTCGATCTTGAGCTGGCGGAGGCGGCGGATGATGGGCGGCTCCAGCACAAACCCCCGCCGCAGCAGTTCCTGTTGCGGCTGGTTGGGGTTGTACACGGGCGCGGCCAGCTTCATGCCCGGCCGGGCATCCTCGATCGGCACGATCAGCAACGACGGCTCCTCTTTGTGGACTTATCGGCAGGAATGAATGGATGGTGGCTTGGGCCGCGGCTGACAAGCGGTGTGCTGGCGGGTTCGATAAGACGCTGCTTGGTAAGTCAGGCGGATCGGCAAGTACGCAGGTCACAAAGGACACGGAGCGCAAATTACAGGGAAGGCACGGCCGGGCCGGCCGTGCCAAAGGACAGGTGTTTGTGGCATGGCCGGCTCGGCCATGCGAGATTGCATCCTCCGTGGGCCTCCGTGCTCTCCGTGGTAAGTTCCCGGAACTACGAAGCGCGGAGCCATCGCCCGCTATAGGCCGGCAGGTCGATGGGGCTGCCAATGTCGATCTTCTGGCCGGTGACCGCGTCGGACATCTGGCTGTAGCGATAGTCGCGGGTGTCCAGGTTCACTTGCCGCGCCGGGCCGTCGTTAATCAGGAAGTAGTGGTCGGCGGCGGGCGCGGCCAGGCGATAGGCGATGGCGTCGCAGGCGTAGGGTGAGCGGTGGGGGCCCAGCGTGTGCTGCACCAGCCACTGCTCGGCCTGAGTGTCGCCGGGGGCGAAGCACATGAGCGAGGCGTCGTAGGCCAGCACCACGGCCGAGCCCTTGCCGCAGCGCGATTCGGTGATGGCCGGCCGGCCGTTGTCGAAACGGGCCAGGACCTTGGCATGAGTGACGCCCAGATCGGCGACGAACCCCTCAAGCCGCCGCCCCAGCAGGTGGCGGGGCACGTTGGATGAGTACTGGTAGTCGCGGATCATGCAGCCGAAGGTCTTTTCGAAGAGCGTGCCGCGATCGGTGCTGAGCTGGCGGCCAAAGTCGTCCAGCCACGCCGAGGGCATGTCGATGACCAGGCGCCCGCCGGCTTTCACGTAATCGTGCAAGAGTTTCATCAGGTCGGCCGAGATCGCGATCAGCAGCGGCAGGTAGATGATGCGGTATCGCCCGGCCAGGCCGGCGGACAGGTCGGTGGCGGTGACGTATTCCCACGGGATGTTGTGGTTGATCAGGGCCCGGCTGACGCCCACGCGGGATTTCATGGGCAGGTGCTTGAGCAGGTCGCGGCCCGATACCGCCCTGGCGGCCCAGGCGGCGTCGTTCTCCCAGTCGGTGAAGACGCCGACCAGAGGCTCCTTGTGGGCGGCCCACAGCTCGTCGCGCCATTTGCGGGCGGCCTGGCCGATCCGCCCCATCTGCACCGCGCGGTCGGTGGGGCGGCGCTGGCGGTCGAGGGCCGAGTACTCCCCGATGCCGTGCGGCGAGCTCCAGCACCAGAATCCGAATCCGCGAAATCCGCCGGCCAGGTAGCTGAGCATGAGCTGGGTCATCACGCCGCCGTCCACCGTGAAGCCGGCGATCTTCTCGCGGGCCGGCGGCCAGAAGGGGGCCTTGCCGCCGGAGAGCTGCTGCGGGCCGCCGGTGGATTCCCACGAGGCCGCCCAGCCGCCCTTGAACCAGCCGGTCATGAGCTGGGCCATCATGTACACGGGGCGCGTGATCTCGAAGTCCACTTCCTCAAAGTGCCAGGCCAGGTGGATGGACGGGTAGAACGAGCCGAAGTCGGCCATCACGTCGGCGATGCCTGCCATGTCGCAGCCGCGGGCGGCGAAGGGCAGGAACAGGCCCATCTCGCCGCCGGCGCGGAAGGGGGCGTCGGGGTCGTGGGCTTTCCAGGCTTCCACGCGGCCGCGGAGCTTCTGCAGGTACAGGTCGGCCTTGAAGCGGAGGACATCGCGGATGAAGCGAGCGCCGCCGGTGCCTTTGCCGCTGCTTGTCCAGTCGAGCAACCGGTCCCAGGTGGTGGGCGTGTCGGGCGGAGACCAGGGGATCCGGCCGATGTTGCTCCATGCCCGGGCGGCCTGTAGCGGCGTGCGGTAGGTCTTCCTGGCCCATGCCAGAAAGTGCGGCCGCAGCGCCTCGGAGAGGTGGTGGTCGGCCGAGACTTCCAGGCCCTCGATCTCGGTACCGGGCGCGCTGCCTTTGTCCGGGGGCTCGCCACGGTCGATGCGGCGGCGCATGACCTGCATCTGGTGGGCGAGGAATCGCTTGTTGGTGCGGATCTGCTCGATGGGCGCGTTGGCCGGGATGCCGAGCCTTTTCAGCAGGGCAGGGGTGATCTGTTCCCAGCCGCCCTCGTCGTACCACCAGGGGATGATGCCTTCGTCCAGGGCGGCGTGCATGACCCTGCGGCGGTCGGTGCCAGGCAGGACCAGGCACTGCTTGAGGCAGGTGAAGCCGAGCTTGCGCATGAGGCGGAACTCCCGGCGCATGTCGGTGAGCGTCATGCCCGGCCATTCCTGGAAGACAATTCCGACGGGAATGGGCGCGATGCGGCGGTACTTGCGCTGGGTGGGCGTGTCGTGGAGCTTGTCGTAGAGGCGGTGAAGGAAGGGGTCGTTGGACTGTGGCATGGGCCCATTTAATCGCGCGGAGGCGCAACGGCAAGTTTCGGTGTCTGCGGAGTACCGCAGACCACGGGCAGGATGCCCGTGCCACCAGAGACAGAGGAGCTATCGGGCTGCCAGGCGCTGTTCGATTACCCGGCGCATCACGTCCACCGGGGCCGGGCGGCCGGTCCAGGCCTCGAACTGGGCGACGGCCTGGCGGACGAACATCTCCACGCCGCCTATGGTGCGTGCGCCGGCGGCCTCTGCTTCCGTGAGCAGGCGCGTCTTCATGGGGTTGTAGATGGTGTCGAAGACCAGCGTGTCGGCGGAGAACTTCGGCGGCGTGTCGCCCAGCGGCCAGTCATTGACATTCGGGTGCATGCCGACGGAGGTGGTGTTGATGTACACCTGGCAGCAGGAGTCGCAGAGCTTCTCCAGCGGGGCGGCGACGACCTTGCCGGACTTGCCGTTGAACCGGGCGGCCAGGGCGTCGGCGCGCTGGCGCGTGCGGTTATAGACGACGACGGTGGCGCCGTAGTGGGCGAGGGCCGCCACGGCCGTCCGGCCGGTGCCGCCGGCGCCGATGACGGCGATGCGCAGGCCGGCCAGTTGCTCGCGGCTGATGCTAAGGGCTGTGGTGATGCAGTCGAGGATCGCCGCGTAGTCGGTGTTGAAGCCGCGGATTTCAGGTTTCAGATCTGAGATTTGAGATTGGCGATCCGCGATCCGAGATCCTACGACGATCGTGTTGACCGCGCCGATGGACCGGGCCAGGGGCTCGACCTGCGCGCCCTTCTCCTCCAGGTACCGCAGTGCATTTTCCTTGTGGGGGATGGTGATGGAGAGGCCTGAAAGATGCAGCGGCGCAAACGCCAGAAAGCTCTCCATGAACGCCTTAAAACTCTCGTAGGTCGGCTCGACCAGCAGCGGCAGATATACGCCGTCGTAGTCGATGGCGTCGAAGGCGGCATTGTGGACGGCCGGCGACATGGAGTGGGCGACGGGTTTGGCGACGACCCCGTAAACTCTGGTTTCCGGGCCGATCTTGTCCCAGCGATAGAGGCGCTTCAGGTCGGTGATGCTGACTTGGCCGGGCGCGGTGCCGGAATCGCCGGGCAGCGAGGCGTAGGTGAGAAAGCCGCCGAACTTCCTGGCCAGGATCCGCGAGATCACGCCGGCCTCGCCCATGCACAGGGCGATGGTGGGCTTGGTGCGGTGCAGCAGGACCTCGAAGGCCTCGAGGTTGTCGCGGATGGTGCGGGCCATCCAGACGATCTTGCTGACCGCGGCCGGAGACTGGTTCATCTCCGCCAGCAGGTTGTAAAGGCGATCCGGCCGGCCGGCAAAGTCGTGGGCGCTGAGGATGATCGATGGGCCGAGGCATTGCAGGGCCACTTCGCTGTGCCGCCGATAGGTGGCCAGTTCCAGGTCCGCGTAGCGAGTTCGGCCGAGTTTTCCTGCCGCCAGGAGATCGATGCGCTGGGCGTCGGATAAGGGGGACTGTCCCCCTTCTTCGGGCGGGCGGCAGGTAAGGATGCAGGGGAGGATGCTGCGGTTGGCCAGTTGATCGACCACCGCGCGATCCGCGACGTGGTCCAGGCGCAGCTCGGCCAGGTCGGCGCCGGCCTCGGCGGCCGAGGCGATGTCGCGCAGGGCCTGCTCCACCGAGTGCACGAAGATGGCCACGCACAGGTCGGTCACGAAAGCGTCAGTTTGGCCATCAGCTCGGCGATCTGCTTGCGTGTGCCTTCGCCGGCCTCGACCAGCGGCAGGCGCAGCTCGCCGCTATCCCGGCCGGCGTGCTTCATGGCGAACTTGATGCCCACCGGGTTGCCGTCGAGAAAAAGGGCCCGCATCAGCGGGTAGAGCTTGTGGTGGATGGCGGACGCCTCGGCGAACCTGCCGTCGGCCGCCAGCCTCACCATCTGCTTGACCTGCGCCGGCAGCAGGTTCGACAGCACGCTGATCACGCCCACCGCGCCGATGGCCATCATCGGCACGGTCAGCGAATCATCGCCGCTGATGATCGCGATGTCGCACAGCGAGCGGATCTCGCTGACCATGTTCACGTCGCCGGTGGCTTCCTTGATGGCGACGATGTTGGGATGGCGGGCGAGGCGCGCCACCGTGGCGGCCGACATGGTCACGCCGGTCCGGCCGGGGATGTTGTACAGCACGATCGGCAGGTCCACCGTGTCGGCCAGCGTCATGAAGTGGCGGTACAGCCCCTCTTGAGTGGGCTTGTTGTAATACGGATTGACCGACAGGCACGCATCGGCGCCGATCCGCCTGGCGAATCCATGCAGTTCCAGGGCCTCGCTGGTGGCGTTGGCCCCGGTGCCGGCGATCACGGGCACGCGCCTGGCGGCGTGCTTCACGGTCAGCTCGATCACGCGCTCGTGCTCGGCGAAATCCAGCGTCGGCGATTCGCCGGTCGTGCCCACCGGCACCAGGCCGTCGATGCCGCCGGCGATCTGGGCGTCGATCTGCTCGGCAAGGCGCTTCTCGTCCACCTTCCCTTCGCGGAAAGGGGTGATCATGGCGGTCATGGCGCCGCGGAGAATGGGGGGAGAATCATTCATTGATCCATTCACTCAATCATTCCATGGGGGTTCATGGCGGCCTTCATCTCGGCCACGGCTGCGCGCAGCCCGATGAAGACGGCGCGGGAAACGATCGCATGGCCGATGTTCAGCTCGGCCATCGCTTCTATCGCGGCGATCGGGCCCACGTTGCGGTAGTTCAGCCCGTGGCCGGCGTGCAGGCGCAGGCCCTCGCGGCGAACGATGGCCGAGGCGGTCTGGATGCGATGCAGCTCATGCAGAGCCGCGTCGCCCCTGGCGTTGGCGTACGCGCCGGTGTGCAGCTCGACGGCCTGGAAGCCGAGCTGCCCGGCCAGGACGATTTGCCGCTCATCCGGCTCGATGAACGCCGAAAGGAAGATGCCGGCCGAGCGCAGGCGCTGCACGACCTGGGCGATGCGCTGGCCGTCGGCCGCAAGGTCGATGCCGCCCTCGGTGGTGACCTCCTGGCGCCTCTCGGGGACGATGGTGGCCTGGTCGGGCTTCACCTCGGCGGCGATGTCTACGATCTGCGGGTTGATGCTCATCTCCAGGTTCAGCCGGCACTGCACCGTCTGCCGCAGCAGGCGCACATCGCGGTCGTTGATGTGGCGGCGGTCCTCGCGCAGATGCACGGTGATGCCGTCGGCCCCGCCCAGCTCGGCCTCGGCGGCCGCCCAGATCGGATCCGGCTCATAGGTGCGCCGCGCCTGCCGCAGCGTGGCCACGTGATCGATATTGACGCCCAGCTCCACCATGGCAGGTGCGATTCTAGGATGCGGCGGATATGCTGCAAGGGACACGGGCCATGGGCGATCATCCGGGCAATCCATCCACGCTGGACTACGCGTCTCCGCGGCCCGTGTCGCCGTGCCATCGGCTGGCGGTGGCCAGCCTTACTTGCGCGCTGGGCAGTCTGGGAGTACTGGCGGCGTTCTTTGCCACGGTGCTCGGGTTTGGGCCGAGCTGGTTCTCGGTCTCGCTGGTGGGCTTGTTCATCGGGGCGAACCTCGCGGCCGCGGCTTTGGGTTTTCATGCCGCGCGACGGGCCGGCAAGGAGTTTCCTCGCACGCGCAACTTGGCGACGAGCGGCCGGAACATCGGGATCGTCCTGCTGTGCCTGCCCCTGCTCGGCCTCTGCCTGATCTTCCCAGACGGTCGTTCCACAGGTACCCCGCGAGCGGACGCGGTCAAGTGCGCCTCCAACCTTTACCAGATCGGCATGGGGATCGCGGTTTACGCCAGCGACTACGGCGGCGCCTACCCCGAACACCTGGGCCAGTTGGTTGAGTTCGCCGGCGTTGGTCCTTCTGTCTTTGTCTGCCCGGCCTGCGACGGCACGCCCGCCACCGGCGCCACAACACAGCAGATCGCGCAGAATCTTACAGCTGGCGGGCGTCTTTCGTATGTGTACCTGGGCCGGGGACTGCGGGCCGACAAGGTCCCGGCGAACATGGTGATCGCCTATGAGCCGCTGACCAACCACATTAAGAGTGAGCGCATCAACGTGCTCTTTGGCGACGGCCACGTCGAGTGGTTCAAGGGCCCGGCCGCCCGCAGGCTGCTGGACCAGGTAAACGCGGGGATCAATCCGCCAAAGCCCTGATGCACGTGCCGGGAAACGCCGTTCCGAACTTGTAGGGGCGAGGCCCGCCTCGCCCGGATTCGGCTCGGTTGAGTCGGGCGACGCAGGCGTCGCCCCTACGTGCTTACCGCCGCCGCTTCCGCCCGGCGGATCAGCTCATCCTGCTCCAGGCGGCTGAGCTCGACAAATCGCGCGTTGAGGCCGGCGATTCGCACGACCAGGTCCCCGAATCGCTCGGGATGCTGCTGGGCCTCTCGCAGCTTCGCGGCATCCAGGACGTTGATCTGAAGTTCCTGCCCGCCGTCGAGGAAGAACGCCTCGCACAACGCGCGCAGCACCTGCGGCGAGGACTGTGCCCCGCCCGGCAACGTCAGGTTCAGGTTGTAGATGCCGGCCAGGTCGCGGGCGGCGTTGAGCTTCAGGACGCTGTTGAGCATCGCCGTCGGACCCAGGCGCGCTTCGCCGGCGGCCGCGCCGATGCTGTCGGCCACGGGCTGGCCGGCGGGGCGGCCGTCGGCGGTGGGGCCGATGCGCCGGCCGTCCAGGTGGTGCAGGCTGCGGACCACGTGGCAGCAGATGAGGCGCACGCCCCGTCCGCGTGCGGCCTGGTCCAGCGCCGACTGCCGCGCCTCGTTCAGCGCCACGCCCCAGCGGTCGGCGCGATCATCATCGTTGCCCCAGCGCGGGCAGGCGGCGATTTGCCGCAGCAGGTCCTGGTCGCCATGGTCCAGCCGGCGCAGGAACTCCCCCAGACCCATGCCGCTCTTGCCGAACGCCACCGCGTCCAGTGCCGCCAGCGCGTTGACGGCGTTGGTCGTGCCGCGCGTGTAGCAGGCGTAGATGTCCGAGTACGGCATGGCCAGCTGGTAGTCCGCCCCGGCCTCGCGGCAGCCGTGCATCAGGGCGCTGGTCAGCGGAAAGGGGGACTGCTCGGCCTTGCGCTTGATCCACTGGCGGCGAGCGGTGATGCCCTTGCGGGCAGTTGCGAGCACCTGTTTGTGATACGCCTCGACGACCTGGCCGGCGCTGGAGAGCCGCCCGTTGCCGCGAATCACCGCGTCCACGCACGCCAGGTCGTTGATCGCCAGGCCGCTGGTGCAGGCGGTCTGCCACGCCCGCCCCGGCACGCCGATCTCGTTGCAGCCGATGATGCAGTAGTCCCACGCATCGCGCTTCTTCATGCCGGCCGCGATCAGGCCCCTGGCCGCCACGTGGTCGTTGACCAGCAGCGGCATGCTTCGCCCGGCCGACAACAGACGCAGCGTCTGGTCCCACACGTCCGGATGGATGCCCTTGTGCCAGCGCAGGAAGCAATGCGGGTCGGAAACGGCCACGCGCTCGTAGGCCTTCAGGAAGGCCATCGTGACGGCGTTGCACTGGTCCTTGCCCTTGTGATCGGCGCCGCCCAGCGTGATGGCCTGGGTCTTGGAAACGCGGCCGTGGTACGAGTTGGCCGCGATCTTCAGCAGGAAAGCCCCGCACCACGTGGCGGCCTGCTCCATTTCGGCGGCCGCTTCCTCGGCAAATCGCGCCAGCGCCCGATCCGGCAGGCCGATGGAGATGGACACGCCCTGTCCCTCCAGCGACAGCGCCAGGTGCACCAGGGCGATCGCTTGCAGGCCGTCGAAGAGGTTTCGCGCCGGGTACTCGGGCACCTGGCGGCAGGCGTCGGCCACGCGGCGATGGCAGGCGGCGATGGCCGGGTCGGTGCAAGTGCGGGCGGCGGCCTCGGCGGCGTCGGCATAGCGGTGTGCCCAGGCGATCACCGCGCCCAGCGAGATGGCCATGGCGGCGCGGTAGTCGCGGCGGGGGCGGCTGCGATCCTTTGAGCAGCCGGACAGGTCGGCCAGCATTGCGCGCAGGCCGCGGTTGACCACGGCGTCCAGGTCGATGGCCAGGTGGCCGGTGCCGGCGCTGGAGCCAAGCTGGTGCCCGCGCCACTTGCGCTTCAGGGCCGGCGGGATCTGCCGCCGCAGCCAGTCGGGGTGCAGCCAGTCGTGTTCGATGCAGCCCTGGGGATCGACCTCGAAGCCGAACTCGGGGTTCACCGACCAGGCCCGCGGGGCCGAGGATGCGTTGCCGGCGAAGACCGGGTTGCTCTCCAGGTCCAGCGGCATGTTCTCCAGGATGTGCGCCAGCGTCATGGCCCGGCGGATGGGCGGCGGGTCGGCCGCGTGGCGGAACCACGCCTCGGTGGCCAGGCGCGCGCGGGCCAGGCAGACGGTGTCCTGAGCGCCAAAGAGGCGATTCTGCAGCTCGGGCAAGAGGTCGCGTGTTGCGGCGTCGGCTACCATCGGATTCTCACCTCCAGGCCGCCGGCCGCAAAGGCTTCGGCCGCGGCATCGACCTGCCGCGGCGCGGGTTTGGGATCGGGATCGCCGGGCCGCAGGTCGCAGCCGACATTGTGCCCCGGAAGCACCTCCACGCCAACCGGCCGGGGCATGTCGGCCAGCATCGCGGCGATCCGCTGGGGTTCATCGGTGCCGGCATTGAAGCCGTTGATCAGCGGCACGCGAACGGTCACGGGCGTGCGGGTGTGGCCCAGCAGCCAGCGCAAGTTGGCGACGGGCACGGCCGCATCGCCGCCGGTCGCCGCGCGGAAACGCTTCGGGTCCAGGGCCTTGATGTCGTAGAGCCAGCGGTCCACGTGGGGCGCGACACGCCGGAAGTGGTCCCGTGGTACTGCGCCGGCCGTCTCGATGCAGCGGTCGTGGCCGCGCCGGCCCAGCTCGGCCAGGAATGCCGCCAGGGCCTGCGCCTGGACCATCGGCTCGCCGCCGGAGACGGTCACGCCGCCGCCGGAGGCCCGCCAGTAGCGGGCATCGCGCTGCACATGGTCGGCCAGTTGCCGGGGATCCCAGGCGTGTGGCGCGGACTTGGGCCCGCGGTCCGGAGATCCGGTGCAGGCTGAAGCCTGCACTTCAATGTCGCGCTGGTCGCCTGTGGAGGCTTGTGGCGCAGGCTTTAGCCTGCGCGATTCCGTGCAGGCTGAAGCCTGCACCACAACGGGGATATGTCCCACCGGCCCGCGAAGGTCGGGGTTGTGGCACCACCAGCACGAAAGCGAGCAGCCCTGCGTGAAAACGGTTGTGCGGATGCCCGGGCCATCGTGCACGCAGAACCGCTGGATGCGGGATACCAGCAGTCGGGGGGCATGCGGTGAGGGCTTTGGCATGAGTCAGGGCCTCCCCGCGCGAATCGCGGCCTGCGCCGCCGCAAGGCGCGCGATGGGGACGCGGTAGGGCGAGCAGCTGACATAGTCCAGGCCGACGCGGCAACAGAACTCGACCGACGCCGCCTCGCCGCCGTGTTCGCCGCACAGGCCGCACTTGAGGCCCGGCCGAGCCCGCCGACCGGACTTCACGGCCATCTCGATCAGCCGCCCCACGCCCTCCTCATCGAGTGTCTGGAACGGGTCGCGCCGCAGCAGCTTGCGGTCCAGGAATGTCGGCAGAAACGTGCCCGCGTCATCGCGGCTGTAGCCGAAGGTCAACTGCGTCAGGTCGTTGGTGCCGAAGCTGAAGAACTCGGCGGCCTGGGCCATCTCGCCCGCCACCAGCGCCGCCCGGGGCACCTCGATCATCGTGCCGTAGCGATACCGCACCTTGACGCCGGTTTCCTTCATCACCTCTGCGGCCGTGGCATCGACCAGCTGCCGGCAGAAGTCCAGCTCGGCCCGCGTCCCGGCCAGCGGGACCATGATCTCCGGCAGCACGCGGATGCCCTGCTTCTTCGCCTGGCAGGCCGCCTCGATGATCGCCCGCACCTGCATCCGTAGGATTTCCGGATGCGTGATCAGCAGCCGGTCGCCGCGGTGCCCGAGCATGGGGTTGACCTCGCGGAGTTGCGCGACGCGATGGCTCACCTGCCGCGGCGCGATGCCCATCGCCTCCGCCAGCAGCCGTTGCTGGTGCTCATTCCGCGGCAAAAACTCGTGCAGCGGCGGATCCAGCAGGCGGATCGTCACCGGCAGGCCCCTCATGGCGCGAATGATGCCCAGAAAGTCCCTGCGCTGGCACAGCCGCAGACGATCCAGCGCCGCCTTGCGCTGGCCGGCCGTCTCGGCCAGGATCATCTGCCGCATGAGATGAATCCGCCGGGCGTCGAAGAACATGTGCTCGGTGCGGACCAGGCCGATACCTTCGGCCCCCAAACCTCGGGCGGCTTGCGCATCGGCCGGCGTGTCGGCGTTGCCGCGGACCTGCATCGTCCGATGTTCGTCGGCCCATCTCAGCAGCGTCCGCAGCGCGCCGGTGATCGACGGCGCCCGGACGGGCAACGGGCCGAGCATCACCTCGCCGGTTGCACCGTCGATGCTGATCCAGTCTTGCGGCCCATAGATGGCGCGGCCGATGGCGACGGTGCGCCGCCTGGGGTCGATCCGCAGGTCGCCTGCGCCGACGACGCAGCACTTGCCCCAGCCGCGGGCCACCACCGCCGCGTGGCTGGTCATCCCGCCGCTGCTGGTGAGCACGCCCGCGGCGCTGCGCATGCCCTGGATGTCCTCGGGCGTGGTCTCCGTCCGAACCAGGATCACGCGCTCGCCGCCCTGAGCGCGGTCGTGGGCCTCCTGCGCGCTGAAGGCCAGCCTGCCGCTGGCCGCGCCCGGCGACGCCGGCAGGCCCCGCGCCAGCACCTTCCGCCGCGCGGCCGGGTCGAACGTCGGATGCAGGAGTTGCTCCAGGGCGGCCGGGTCGATCCGCAGGATGGCCGTTTCTCGATCGATCAGCTTCCGGCGGGCCATGTCCACGGCCACCCGCACGGCGGCCGCGGCGCTGCGGTTGGCCGTGCGCGTCTGGAGGATGTAGAGCCGGCCCTTCTCGATGACGAAATCGAACTCCTGCATGTCCCGGAAGCAGCACTCCAGCGCCCGGGCGGCCCTGCGCACGCTGAGCACTGCCGGTTCCCTGCCCATCCGGCCCCAGTCGATGGGCGTCCGGCCGCCGGCCGGCAGGTAGGTCCCCAGCGCGTTGACCGCGAAGCGGCCGTGAAGCATCGGCTCGCCCGTGGCGGGGTGGCGCGTGAAGGCGGTGCCGGATCCGCTGTCCTCGCCCCGGTTGCCGAAGACCATGGCCTGCACGATCACCGCCATCGCCGGCTCCTGGGGCAGGCCGTGCTTGTGCCGATACGCGCGTGCGATGTCGCTGTCCCAGCTGTCCATCGCGGCTCGTACGCAGTCGGCGACCGACTGCAGCGAATCGTCCAGAGGGACGCTCAGCGCGCAAGCGGCCAGGCCGGGCATCGGCATCGCGGGACTGCATCGCACCGACACCGCCTGCGGCGCTCCGCTGGATCTGCCCAGCTCCGCCAGGTGTTGCCGCAGGGCGCGGGCGAACTTCGGCCACAGCCTTCGGCCGCGGGCGTGATACTCCCGACAGGCGGCGGTCGTGATGACAAACCCGGCCGGCGTCGGCAGGCCGAAGCGTGCCATGCGGTCGATGGCCGCGGCCTTGGCGCCCAGCAACCCGGCCAGCGCATCGTCCGCAAGAGCGGTGGGCCGGCCCAACACGTGCAACAGCACGTGTCCGCCCGCCGCGTTGGACCGTGGTGGTGGCATAGCCGCCCTGCCTGAAGCGGGCATTATCGCCAAGCGATTGGGCCCTTCCAGCATCCAAGCACAAAGGCGGCCGGTCGCGCTGGACCGGCCGCCGCGGGTTTTCAGACAGACGTCGCTTTTCGTTACTTCTTCGCCTTCTTGGCCGTCAGCTCGGCCAGGCCGGCCTGTGCGGCCGCCAGCCGCGCGATCGGCACGCGGAACGGCGAGCAGCTCACGTAGTTCAGGCCAATCGAATGGCAGAACTTCACGCTCTCCGGGTCGCCGCCGTGTTCGCCGCAGATGCCCAGTTTCAGGTCGGACTTGACGCTGCGGCCTTTCTCCACCGCGATCCGCATCAGCTGCCCCACGCCGTTGACGTCGATGCTGGCGAAGGGGTTCTGCTTCATGATCTCGGCTTCGACGTAGGCTCCCAGGAAACTGCCGCTGTCGTCGCGGCTCATCCCCAGGCAGCACTGCGTCAGGTCGTTGGTGCCGAAGCTGAAGAACTGCGCGGTCTGGGCGATCTCGTCGGCCGTCAGGGCGCCGCGCGGCACCTCGATCATCGTGCCCACCAGGTACGGGATCTTCGTTGCCGTCTCGGCCGTCACCTCACGGGCGACCCGATGCACGATCTCCGCCTGCAGGTCCAGCTCCTTCTTGAAGCCCACCAGCGGGATCATGATTTCCGGTTTGACCTTGACGCCGCGCTTGATGCAGGCGGCGGCGGCCTGGAAGACCGCGCGGGCCTGCATCTCGGTGATCTCGGGATACTTGATCCCCAGGCGGCAGCCCCGGAAGCCCAGCATCGGGTTGAACTCGTGCAGTTCATTCACGCGGGCCGCAACCTTCTCCACCGTCGTGCCCAGCTGATCGGCCACTTCCTGCTGGCCCTTGGGGTTGTCGGCGTGCGGCAGGAACTCGTGCAGCGGCGGATCCAGGAACCGGATCGTCGCCGGCAGGCCATTGAGGGCCTCGAAGATGCCCTCGAAGTCCGCCTGCTGGTGGGGCAGGAGCTTGGCCAGGGCGGCCTTGCGCTGCTCCGGGGTCTCGGCCAGGATCATCTGGCGAACCGCGATGATGCGGTCGCCCTCGAAGAACATGTGCTCGGTGCGGCACAGGCCGATGCCCTCCGCGCCGAACGCCACCGCGTTGCGGGCCTGGTCGGGCTGGTCGGCGTTGGTGCGGATGCCCAACGTGCGATACCTGTCGGCCAGCTTCATCACGAAGTTGTAGTACTGGAAGACCTTGCTCTCCTCGGGCTTCATCGTCTTGGCGATCAGCACCTGCTTCAACTCGCTGTCGGCCGTGGCGATGCTGCCGTGGAACACCTCGCCGGTCGAGCCGTTGATGCTGATGTAGTCCCCCTCGCGCAGCGTCAGGCCTTTGCAGGTCAGCGTCCCGGCCTGGTAGTCGATGTGGATGTCGCCGGCGCCGGCCACGCACACCTTGCCCATCTGCCGCGCCACCAGCGCTGCGTGGCTGGAAACGCCGCCGCGGGCCGTGAGGATGCCCTCGGCCGCGATCATGCCGCGAAGGTCCTCGGGGCTGGTCTCCACCCGGGCCAGGATCACCTTCTCGCCGGCCTTGGCCCACTGCTCGGCCTTGGAGGCACTGAAGACCACCTTGCCCGATGCGGCGCCCGGTCCGGCCGCCAGTCCCGTGGCCAAAAGCCGCCCTTCCTTCTTGGCCTGCTCGTAGGCCTTGGCGTCGAAGATCGGCTGGAGCAGCTGGTTGAGCGCCTCGGGGTCGCCGCTGCGGATGGCGTGCTCGGGCGTCATGAGCTTTTCCTTGACCATGTCGTGGGCGATCTTGACATAGGCCAGGGCGGTGCGCTTGCCGTTGCGCGTCTGCAACATGTAGAGCTTCTTGCGCTCGATCGTGAACTCGAAGTCCTGCACGTCGCCGAAGTTCTTCTCCAGCGTCTTGCGGACCGCCTCCAGCTCCTTGTAGGCCGGGCCGATCTGCGGATCCTTGGCCATCTCGGCCACGGGCAGCGGCGTGCGCACGCCGGCGACCACGTCCTCGCCCTGGGCGTTGACCAGGTACTCGCCGTAGAACACGTTCTCCCCGGTGGCCGGGTCGCGCGTGAACGCCACGCCGGTGGCGCTGTCGTTGCCCATGTTGCCGAAGACCATCGCCTGCACGTTGACCGCCGTGCCCCAATCGTCGGGGATGCGGTACTTCTGGCGGTACACGACGGCGCGCTCGTTCATCCACGAGCCGAATACCGCGCCGATCGCCCCTTGCAGCTGCTGCATCGGGTCGGCCGGGAACTCCTTGCCGGTCCGTTCCTTGATCAGGGCCTTGAAGCGGCGAACCAGCTCCTTGAGATGCTCGGCCGTCAGATCCGTGTCCTGCTTGGCGCCGACTTCGTTCTTGAGCTGGGACATCACCTCGTCGAACGGCTCGTGCTCGTGCTCGTGACGCTTCTGCACGCCCATGACCACATCGCCGTACATCTGCACGAACCGGCGGTAGCAGTCCCACGCGAATCGCGGGTTGCCCGTCGCGGCGCTGATGGCCTCGACGACCGTATCGTTCATCCCCAGGTTCAGGATCGTGTCCATCATGCCGGGCATCGAGTCGCGAGCGCCCGACCGCACCGACACCAGCAGCGGATTGACCGGGTCGCCGAACTTCTTGCCCGTCTGCTTCTCCAGCCAGGCGACCGCTTCCTTGATGTCCTTGCTGAACAGGTCGGGCGGATACTTTCGGCCGTGGGCGTAATAGTACTTGCAGACCTCGGTGGTGATCGTGAAGCCCGGCGGAACCGGCAAACCGATGGCGCTCATCGCCGCCAGGTTCGCGCCCTTGCCGCCCAGCAGGGCCTTCATGTCGGCCCGGCCGTCCGCCCGGCCGGGACCGAAATAGTACACCCGCTTGACCTTCCTGGCCGCCGCTGGGGCGGCGCGCTTCGCGGTTGGGTTCGCTGGCTTCCGGATCGTCTTCGTCTTGCTGGCCATCTGCGTCATCTCCTGTGCCTAAAGCACCCAATGTTGTAGGAAAACCGGACCGGCGGGTGGACTGAGCCCATCGCGGTCATTCGAAACCCGCCTGTCTGAGGGCTGGGAAATCGAGCCGGCGAATATAGGGAGGGGGGCGGGGGCTGTCAATTTCGCCCCAGGGCATAAACAGATGAGCTCGCCCGCCGGCACGGACCTGGAGGCGGGCCAAAGCCCGCAGACCGCATCCCCCGGTGGGGTTTTGCATTGGGCGGGGCCGCCGCTTAGACTGACGCCGGTCATGGCCAAAGCACGCGCAATCGTCAAGCGCCGCAAGGCGGTGCGCAACATCAGAAAGATCACCCGCACAATGCAGATGATCGCCACGGCCAAGTTCCAGAAGGCCCTCAAGCGGGCCGTGGGAACCAAGCCGTACACGCTCAAGGTTCGCGAGCTGGTGATGGACCTGCTGTCCAGCGTGGGGGAAATCCGGCACCCGCTGATGCGCGTGCCCGGGGGGGAGACGGCCAGCAACCGACTTGCGCTGATCGTGATCACCTCCAACCGCGGGCTGGCCGGCGGCTACAACGGCAACGTGTTGCGCACCGCCAGCGCGTTCATCCGCCAGCAGGAGGCGGCCGGCAAGAGCATCGAGCTGCACCTGTCGGGCAAGAAGGGCGTGACGTTCTTCAACTATCAGAAGCGACCCATCGCCCATCGTTACGAACAGTTTGCCGACCAGCCCCGCTATTCCGAGGTCGAGCGGATCGCCGGCGGATTGATGGATCGCTTCGTGGAAGGCCAGATCGACGGCCTGTACGTCGCGTTCATGAACTTCCTGTCGGCCTCGACGCAGAAGCCGGAGGTCCTGAAGCTGCTGCCCCTGGAGGGCGCCAGGGCGGCGGCGGAACACCTGGCGCAGCAGGCCGCCGAAGTGCTGGGCAGTCACGAGAGGCTCTCCGCGCTCGATGCGCGGCAGGCCGGCGTGATCGCGGGAAGCGGCATCGGGCGCGTGGCCAAGGCCCAGGCGCATGTGGCCGCCGAGGTGCAATACGATTTCTCGCCCGGTCCGAGGGAACTGCTGGACTACCTCCTGCCGCTGACGGTCAAGACGGCGCTGTTCCAGTGCTTCCTGGATGCGACCACCAGCGAGAACGTGGCGCGGATGGTGTCGATGAAGAGCGCCACCGACAACGCCGATCAGATCGAAAAAGTGCTGACGATGCGGTACAACCGCGCCCGCCAGAGCCAGATCACCACCGAACTGTCGGAGATCATGGGCGGCGTGGAGGCGATGAAGTCGTAGCTACATCCGCAGCGCCTTGGGGATCACCACGATCGACCTGGGACTGGTCGGGCACAGTTGCTGGCACACGCCGCAGCCGGTGCAGCCGTCCTCGATGACATGCACCTTGCCCTCGCGCAGGTCGATCGCCGCCAGGCCCATGGGGCATTTCTGGATGCAGATGCGGCAGTCCTCGCCGCCGGTTCTCAGGCACGTTGGCTCGTTCCACCGTGCCGTGCCGATGTCGATGTCGGGCAGCGGCGTGCGAACCAGGGCGCCGCTGGGGCACACCTCCATGCAGTACAGCCCGTCGCACAGCACGCACGCCTGCGTGTCGGCGTCGATCCACGGCGCCCCGCCGCCCTCGCGGCCCGCCGGGTCCAGACGGATCGCCTTCACCGGGCAGGCCTCGACGCACCGGCCGCTGCGGCTGCATGTATCGCGAAAGGCCAGTTCGTCCAGTGCCCCCGGCGGCCGAAGAACCGGCCCGAAGCCTCCGTCCGCGCGAGGCGGCGGGAGGCCGGGCGGCCTGGACGCCTCTCGCTCCAGGTTGCCTAACTGGCGTGCCACGTTCTCGATGGGCTCGATGGCCGACGCCAGGGGGCGCAGCAGTTCACGCAGCCCCTCCCGGAAGAATTTCCGGCGATCGACGGGCCTGTCCTCGCGCATCAGGGCTTGACCGTTGCCACGGTCTGGGTTGTCAGGATGCGGTCCGTCAGGGCATCGCGAAAGGTCGCTCGCACCGTAACCTGCTCGCCCGTCGGCCGCGTCTCGAAAGGGCAGGTCAGCACGTACCAGCGGAACGAGCCCATCGCGTGCCAGGCGCGGCGGACCTGGTCAGCGCCAAACTCGGCCTGGCCGATGCGGTGGTCCTTCGGGCGGGCCAGGTCAAACAGCTCGATCGTGAACGTGCCGGCCGCCTTGATGATCTCCCCGTCGCGGTCGGTGGCAGCCACGTACACCTTCACGGCCTCGTCGCCAGCCGTGGCAGCGTCCAGATCCACGCCGGCGGTCGCCTTGCCGAGGATCAGGCCGTGCGCCGTAACCAGCGCATCCAGCTTGTCTTGTGGCAATACGGCCGTTGTCGGGCGCTGCGATTCCAGCCCGGCGATGCGGGCCTTGAGGGCCTCGCGCTCCTGCTCCAGCCTGAGGATCCGTTCCTGCAGCGCCTGCTTCTCCTTGCGCAGCTGGATGTTGGCCCGCGAGGGCGAGCCGCAGCCGCCCGCCGCGCAGGTCACAGCCAGGGCGAGGATGGTTGCGGCGATGCGGCGCACCTCAGTCCTTGTCCGCTTCAGGTTCCTGGTCCGGTTTGCGGACCGCGATGGTTTCGGGGGCGCGCTCCAGCACCCGGTCGGCGCAGCCATAGGCGACGGCTTCCTCGGCAAACAGCCACTTGTTGCGGTCGAAGTCGCGGTGGATCTGCTCCGGCGGCTTGCCGGTGAAGACGGACATCATCCTGTAGAGCCGGTCGCGCAGCCGCAGCATGTGCTGGGCCTCGATGCCCAGGTCGGTGGCGGGCCCTTGCAGGACTCCGCCGATCAGCGGCTGATGGAGCATCACCTGGGCGTTGGGGAGAATCGCCCGTTTGCCCGGGGTGCCGGCCGACAGCAGGCAGGCCGCCATGCTCGCCGCCATGCCGATGCAGGTGGTGGCCACGTCGCACCGCAGGAAGCGCATGGTGTCGATGATGCCCAGCCCCGCCGAGACGCTGCCGCCGGGGCTGTTGATGTACATCTGGATGTCGCTGCGGGGATCGTCGTTGGACAGAAACAGCAGCTGCGCGATGATCGTATTGGCCGACTCGTCTCCGATGGCCCCGCTGACGATGACGATGCGGTCCTTCAGCAGCCGCGAATAGATGTCGTAGGCGCGCTCGCCCCGGCCGGATTTCTCTATGACGATGGGTATCAGTTGGCTGGTCGTGCTCATGGCGGTGATGGGTCGGCTTTCATCTCTGGACGATCTGCAACTCGTTGCCCTCCGGGTCGCGGAAACTGACGATCGGTCCGCCGCCCACGGCCGTGGCGGGCTCGAACAGGAACCTCACGCCGGCCGCCTTGAGCTGCGCGTACGCCTTGTCGAAGTCGCTGACGCGCAGGGCCACATGGCGCAGGCCCGGGCAGAAGCGCGGCACGTCGGCCGGCGGCGTCCCAGGGTCTCTGGCCGGCATCAGCTCGATCATCGCCCCGCCCCGCACGCCGGCGTCTCCGTAGCCCAGGACCACGCTGGGCGGCTCCTGGCCGTTGGTGGCGATGAGCTTCATGCCCAGGTGGGCGCAGTACCATCGGATCTGCGCGTTCACGTCGCGGCAGGCGATGGCGGGATGGTCGATTCCCGTGAAGAGCATAGTTGTTAGTGGTCAGTTGCTAGTTGTGGGTTGCGGCGGGAGTCGCTCCCCACTGGCAACTAGCAACTAACAACCGGCAACTCCCGATCATTTCACCTTTGCCGTATCCTCTTCCCCCAGAATCTCATCGCAAATCCCGTATTCCACCGCTTCCCTGGCCGTGAAGAACCGGTCGCGTTCGCTGTCCTCGCGGACGCGCTCGGGCGACTGGCCGGTGTGCCGGGCCATGATGTTGATCAGCGTGTCCTTGGTCTTGAGGATTTCCTCGGCCTGGATCTCGATGTCCGCCGCCTGTCCGTACACGCCGCCGTAGGGCTGATGGATCATCACCTTGGCGTTGGGCAGGATGTAGCGCTTGCCCTTCTTGCCGGCCATGAACACGATCGCTCCGCCGCTCTCGGCCCGCCCGATGCAGTAGGTGGCCACGTCGCACGACATGAAGCGTATGATGTCGTAGATGGCCAGCGTGTCGTCCACGACGCCGCCGGGGCTGTTGATGTAGAGGTTGATGTCCGCGTCGCGCTTGACGCTCTGCAGATACAGCAGACGCATGATGACGTTGGAAGCGCTGACGTGGTTGATCTCGCCGACGAGAAACACCACCCGGTTCTCGAGCAGCATCTCGTCGATGGTCATCTCGCGGTAGCGCATGTAGCCGCCGGGCACCGGCGGGCCGGGCATGGACAGCGGCGAGGCCACCGGCCCGGCCGGCCGCGCCGCCCCGCCCTGTCGCACGGCGTGCGCCGCCATCAGCAGGTCAACGTCCCTAAGGTCTTGTTTGTGCATGGATCTCCCGCAGGCGCTTCGTGCACCTGTGATGTGGGCGATGGTACGCGTGTCCCGCCGGAGCGTCAATCGCACTGTACAAGCCTTCGGCCGCGCCTATCATGGCCGCCACCAGAGGCATCCCATGCAACAGATCATCCGCGGCAAGGCCTACGTGCTTGGCGACAACATCGATACCGACCAGATCATCCCGGCGCAATACCTGTCGTATAACCCGGCCATCGCCGAAGAGCGCAGGTACTTCGGCATGTACGCCATGAGCGGCGTGCCCGAGGCCCAGGCCGGCCTGCCCGGCGGGCATATTCGCATGGTCGCGCCCGACTGCTTCACCAGCGAATACTCGATCGTGGTGGCCGGCAGGAACTTCGGCTGCGGGTCCAGTCGCGAACATGCCCCTCTGGCGATGGCCGAAGCGGGCATCACCGCCGTCATCGCAGAGTTCTACGCCCGGATCTTCTTCCGCAACAGCGTCAACGGCGGATACCTGATCCCGCTGGAGAGCACCCAGCGGCTGGTGGACAAGGTGCACACCGGCGATGAGCTGGAAGTGGATCTCGCGGCCGGCAGGGCGACCAACAGGACCCGCAACCAGCGCTACGACCTTCGCCCGCTGGGCGACGTACTGCCGATCATCGAAGCGGGAGGGATCTTCGCGTATGCCAGGAAGGCGGGGATGTTGAAGTGAAGAGAGGCACGAAGGCATCAGGCACGAAGGCACGAAGTGGCATCGCGCAATCCGACCACTGCGTGCCTTCGTGCCTCCGTGCCTCCGTGCCTTCCGTCGTCAACGTCATCCACCACCCCGTCATCGAAACCAAGATGACCGAGCTCCGCGACGTTTCGGCCGACTCGCGCACGTTTCGCGGGTTGCTCGACGAGATCGCGTCGCTGATGGTCTATGAGGTCACGCGGGACTGGCCGACCCGGCCCCAAATCGTCCAGACGCCCCTGCAGAAGACCAAAGGGCGCGTGCTGGCCCGGCAGGTGACGCTGGTGCCGATCCTTCGTGCCGGGCTCGGCATGGTCAGCGGCATCCTGCGGATGCTGCCCGACGCCCGCATCGGGCACCTGGGCGTGCAGCGCGACGAACAGACCCTGGAGCCGATCAGCTACTACGCCAAGCTGCCGCCCGACACCGCATCCAGCGAGGTGCTGCTGATCGATCCGATGCTGGCCACCGGCGGCAGTGCCGTCGCGTGCGCCCGGTTCCTCAAGGATGCCGGCGTGACGTCGATGCGCTTCGTGTGCCTGGTGGCGGCCCCCGAGGGCATCGCCGCCTTCCACGCCGCGCACCCGGATATCCCCATCTACTGCGCGGCCATCGACCGGAAACTGAACAGCAAGGGTTACATACTGCCCGGCCTGGGCGACGCGGGAGACAGGATTTTCGGCACATGAGGCGGCATCGCCAGAACGTCGGCCGGGAGCGCCAGCCATGATCTGGATGTGGATCGGCTTTGTCCTGCTGGTGCTGCTGATGCTGGCGGTGGACCTGGGGGTCTTTCACCGCAAGGCCCACGCCATCTCGCTGCGCGAGGCGCTGGGGTGGAGCGCGGTGTGGATCGTGCTGGCCCTGTGCTTCAACGTGTTCATCTACTTCGCCTACGACGGCCACTGGCTGGGATTGGGCCGCGGCCCCGACGGCACGGTCGCGCTGGACCCCATCGACAGGACGGTCATGAACGGCCACAACGCCGCGATCAAGTTCTTCACCGGCTACGTGGTCGAGAAGTCGCTGTCGATGGACAACATTTTCGTCATGGCGATCATCTTCGCCTACTTCGCCATCCCCAACCAGTATCAGCACCGCGTGCTGTTCTGGGGCATCATGGGCGCGCTGGTCATGCGCGGCGTCTTCATCGTCCTGGGAGCGGCGCTGATCGCCCGATTCCACTGGATTCTGTATATCTTCGGGGCGTTCCTCATCTACACGGCCTTCAAGATGGGCCTGGCCGCCGAGGAGCCCGACCCCAGCCGCAATGTTTTCATCCGCTGGGCCCGCAAGCTCTTCCCGATCACGCCCGAGCTGCACGGCCAGCGGTTCTTCATCCGCCGTGAGCAGGCCCGCCTGGGCGCATGCCCCGACCTTGCCGCCGAGCTGGCGCCCGCCGACTCCGGCTTGCGCGCACGCAGCAGGTATGTCCTGACGCCCCTGGCCCTGTGCCTGATCGTGGTCGAGGGCACCGACCTGATCTTTGCCGTGGACTCCATCCCGGCCATCTTTGCCATTACCGGCGATCCGTTTCTGGTTTTCACCTCCAACGTCTTTGCCATCCTGGGCCTGAGGGCGCTGTACTTCGTGCTGGCCGGCATGCTGGGGATGTTCCGGTTCCTTCGCTTCGCCCTGGCCGTGGTGTTGGGGCTGGTGGGCGTCAAGATGCTCGTCGCCGACTGGCTGAAGCACTTCGAGTTCTGGGCCAACAACCTGAGCTTCGTGACCCTCGCCCTCATCGCGACCTCGCTGGCCGTGGGCGTGATCGCCTCGCTTCTCTGGCCGGAAAAGCCCGAGCACCGGCCCGAGCGGCCCTGAATGTCGTGCGAACTTTGCCGCCTGCCCCGGCGTCGATAGAATCACGGGGCTTCACGGGTCCGTGGCGCCGGGTTTTTGGAGCAAGCATGAACCGCGAGAGAATCGCCTGGCTGTTGAGTTTCCTTCTGCTGGTCGTGGTGGCGTTCCGCATCAGCCCGTCGCTGGCGCAGCGCGACAACGACTATGCCTTCGTGCGCACGCTGGTGGACATCCACCGTCAGGTCCAGCACAACTACGTCGAGAGCGTGGACGGCCGCAAGCTGGAGGATGCGGCCATCGAGGGGATGCTTTCCGAGCTGGACCCGTTCACCGTGTATGTGCCGCCGGCCAAGCGCGAGGAGTTCGACCGGATGCTCGAGGGCACCTTCGAGGGCGTGGGCATCCAGCTCAACCAGTTGGACAACGGCCGCATCGAGGTCGTCACGCCCATCGACGGCAGCCCCGCCGCCAAGGCCGGCGTGATGGCCGGCGACATCATCCTCAAGGTCAACGGCGAGTCGATCGAGGGGCTGCGCCTGCCGGAGGTCATCAAGCGCATCAAGGGCCAGGCCGGTTCGCAGGTGACCTTGACGGTGCGCCACCTCGACGGCCAGGAAGCCGACCTGACCATGGAGCGGCAGGAGGTGGTCCTGCCGACCGTCAAGGGCTTCCGCCGGGCCGAGGACAACAGTTGGGACTGGTACATCCTGGAGAAGGAAAAGATCGCCTACATGCGCATCACGCAGTTCACCCCCGACACCTTCAAGAATGTCGAGCCGGTGCTGCGAAGACTGGTGGGCGACGGAATGGCCGGGCTGATCCTGGACCTGCGATTCAACCCCGGCGGCCAGCTGGACCAGGCCGTGCAGCTGGTGGACCTGTTCATCGACCACGGCACGATCGTCGTCACCCGCGGCCGCAACCGCCCCGAGGATCGCCGCACCGCGTCCGTTCCGGGCACGCTGCCCTATTTCCCCCTGATCGTGCTGGCCAACGAGCACTCGGCCAGCGCCTCGGAGATCGTCGCCGGCAGCCTCAAGGACAATGGGCGGGCCGTGGTGATCGGCGCCCGCACCTACGGCAAGGGCTCGGTGCAGGAGGTCATTCCGCTGGACGGCAGCACCGGCGGCGAGCTGAAGCTGACCGTCGCCTATTACTACCTGCCCAGCGGCCGGCTGGTGCACAGGAAAAAGGACGCCAAGGACTGGGGCGTGGAGCCGGACATCGTCGTGCCGATGAGCGACGAGGCGCAACGGGCCATCCTGCAGGGCCGACAGGAACAGGAGTTGTTCCGCCGGCCGACCACCGGCCCTGCGGCCCGCGAGACGACCTGGCCGTCCACTCGCCCGGTCGATCTGCAACTGCAGCGGGCCGTGGAGACGATGGTGGCGCTGACGGTGGTGAATCGCCAGCGGCTGGCCGAGGCCCTGCCGGCGACGCGCCCGGCCACCCAGCCAGTGAGATAGACGTGGCGGCGATCCTGGGCATCGAGAGCACGTGCGACGAGACGGCCGCCGCCGTGGTGGTCGAGGGCCGACGCGTGCGAAGCAACATCGTCGCCACGCAGTTCGACCTGCACGCCAAGTACCGCGGCGTGGTTCCCGAGATCGCCAGCCGGGCCCACATCCAGAACATCCTGCCCGTGCTGCGCGAGGCGCTGGATTCGGCGGGGCTGGCGCTCGGACAGATCGACGCCGTCGCCGTGGCGCATCGGCCGGGGCTCATCGGCTCGCTGCTGATCGGCGTGACGGCCGCCAAGGCGCTGGCCTGGTCGATCCACAAGCCGCTGATCGGCGTGGACCACGTGCACGCGCACCTGTACAGCGTGCTGCTGGACGGCCAGGCCGACCCGGAAATGCCCGCGGTGGGGATGGTCGTCAGCGGCGGGCATACCGCGCTGTATCGCGTGGCCGCCATGGATGAGGTGGCGCTGATCGGCTCGACGATCGACGACGCCGTGGGCGAGGCCTACGACAAGGTGGCCGCGATCCTGGGACTGGGCTTTCCGGGCGGACCGATTCTGGACGCCCTGGCGGCCGAGGGCGATGCCCGCGCCATTGCCTTTCCACGCAGCATGCTGGACCGCGACTCGCTGGATTTCTCGTTCAGCGGCCTCAAGACGGCGGTGCTCTATCATGTGCGGGGAAAGCAAGGGCGCCAGCGCACCGCCGCCGACCTGACTCAGCAGGAGATCCGCGACGTGGCCGCGTCCTTCCAGGCCGCATGCATCGACGTGCTGCTGACCAAGGTCCGGCGGGCCGTCCAACAGACCCAGGCGGGGAGCGTGATCGTCGGCGGGGGAGTTTCGGCCAACCGCGGCCTGCGACGATCGCTGGCGGCGCTGGGCCTTCCCGTGTACCTGCCGGCCGCCCCCTATTGCACCGACAACGCGGCCATGACGGCGGGGCTGGCGTACCTGGACTTCCGGCGGGGCCGCTTCAGCCGGCTGGATCTGGATGCGGTGACCAGCAGTCGTTTCATCAGGGAGTTGTGAGTTGCCAGTTGCGAGTTGTGAGTAAGATAGGGCTGTGAACGCCGAACAGGTCAAGACGTTGCTGGAGGCGGTGGCGGGGGGCAGCGTGTCGCCCGGCGAGGCGATCCAGCGTCTGCGGCGGATGCCGTTTGAGCAACTGCCTTTCGCGACCATCGACCATCACCGTTCGATACGCTGCGGGCACCCGGAGGTGATCTTCTGCCCGGGGAAGACGGCCGCACAGGTGGTTGAGATCGCCCGGCGCCTTGCCGGCGAAGGCAACCGCGTGCTGGCAACGCGCGCCTCGGCCGAGCAGATCGCGGCGCTGCGGGCCGCTTTTCCCGCGGCGACGGTCAACGAACCTGGCCGGGCGGTGCTGATCGGCGATGCCCCGGCCGCCGGAGCCGACGGCCCGCGGGTCGCTGTGGTGTGCGCGGGGACGGCGGACCTGCCCGTGGCCGAGGAAGCGGCGATGGTTCTGGCGGCGACGGGCACGCCGCATGTGCGGATCAGCGATGTCGGCGTGGCGGGGCTGCATCGGCTGCTTGGCCACGTGGAGGTATTGCAGTCCTGCTGCGCAGCGGTGGTGATCGCGGGGATGGAGGGAGCCTTGCCCAGCGTTGTCGGCGGGCTGGTGGCGTGCCCGGTGTTCGCGGTGCCGACGAGTATCGGTTACGGCGCCAGCTTCAACGGCCTGGCGGCGCTGCTGGCGATGCTCAACAGCTGCGCATCCAACGTCACGGTGGTGAACATCGACAACGGTTTCGGGGCGGCGTGCTCGGCGTCGCTGGTCTATCAGCAGGTGAAGCGGTTCGCGGGGATGGCCAAATGACCAGCAAGGCACGAAGGCACGAAGGCACGGAGGCACGCAGGGAGGGACGAGGCAGGAAGGCATCGGGATTGCCCGGCCTTCCGCCCAGGCCGGCAGATGGGCACAAGGGGATGTTCGGGCGGGTGCTGGTGGTGGGCGGGTGCGACCAGATGATCGGCGCGCCGGCGTTTGCTGCGCTTGCGGCGCTGCGGATGGGGTGCGGGCTGGTGAAGATCGCCGCGCCGCGAGATGTGCTGGCGGCGGTGCTGACCGTGGCGCCGGAGGCCACGGGTCTGGCCCTGGGCGGGGCGGCACCGGAGAAGCGGCTGCTGGAGGCGGCCAAAGAGGCCCATGCCGTGATCGTCGGGCCGGGGCTGGGCCAGTCGGCCGACGCGGTTCGCCGCGTGCTGGCGCTGGTCCGGCTCGACAAGCCCATGGTCCTGGATGCCGATGCCCTGAACATCCTGGCCGCCCAATCGGCGTGGCCCAGGTCCTTCGCGGCGCAAGCCGTGCTGACGCCGCATCCCGGGGAGATGAAACGCCTGGTCGGCCTTTGTGGTGCAGGCTTCAGCCTGCACCCAGAGGACAAAGTGCGGGCTGAAGCCTGCACCAAAACCAGAGCGCAGGCTGAAGCCTGCACCACAAGCAGAGCGCAGGCTGAAGCCTGCGCTACAAAGGCGGCACGTGCCTTCGGGCAGGTCGTGCTGCTCAAGGGCCACCGCACGGTCGTCAGCGACGGCCGGCGGCTTTACGTCAACCACACCGGCGACAGCACGCTGGCCAAGGCCGGCAGCGGCGACGTGCTCAGCGGCATGATCGGATGTTTGCTGGCCCAGGGCATGGATCGCTTCGATGCCGCGTGCCTGGCAGCGCACATCCACGGTCTTGCCGGCGAGATCGCCGGCCGGCGCCTGGGCCAGCGCTGCGCCCTGGCGCGCGATGTCATCGATGCGCTGCCGCAGGCGATTGCCCGGCACGTTGCCGGTTCTGGTACGCGCGGGCCTGGTAGATGAACGCCTCCAGGCGCGTCTGCAGCATGGGGTCCTGCTGGCCGTCGTAGCTGATCGACAGCGCCGGCATGTCGCCCAGGGCGTCGGCGAGTTTCTTCATCAGCGATCCCACCATCGTCGAGGGCATGCACGAGAACGGCATCACGTTGATCACGCCATGGCAGCCGTGGCGGTGCAGCTCGATCATCTTGCCCACCGACAGCACCGTCTCGCCGGCGCCGAAGCTGCGGTGCACATAGGGGTCGGCCAGTTCGAGCAGTTCCTGCGTGCGGGGCTCGTGGATGTCGCCCAGCAGCGGAACGAACGGCGAGTTGATGCGGTTGTGGATTCGCCGCTGCACGCGGTCGGCCAGGAAGTTGCCCAGCCAGTGGCGGAAACTGCGCGACTGGCCGGCCTCCTGCATCCGCGTCCAGTTGGTGTAGTAGATCCACTCCGGGAAGCTCGCCAAAGTCGTTTCCGCGCCCAACGACTCCAGTTGCCGGAGCAGGTCGCCGTTGGCGAAGCTGTGGTGCCGCACGTAGATCTCGCCGACCACGCCGATCAGCGGCCTGCGGATCGACCGGTCGGCCGCAATCGCGGCAAACTCCCGGGCGCATTGCCGCAGCAGCTCCACCATCTGGTCCTCGCCGCATCGCTGCTCCAGCAGGCGGCACACCCGCTCCAGGCACGTCCGGTACACCGCGTCGGTCCGGCCGCGCTCCTGCTCATATGGCCGGATCGCCAGCAGCGCCTTGTGCAGCACGTCCGCAGCGCAGATGCCCACCCACCCCAGCCGCGACGGATCGCCCGTAAACTGCTTCCACTCATCGTAGAAGCTCTTGTCCTGCGACACCGCCACCACGGGAACGTTGCCCAGGCCCATGTCGTCCAGCAGCAACTTGTGCAGGCAGTTGTACTGGCCGAACCGGCACGGTCCCGACCCGCCGGGCATGAAGAACGCCGAGCGGTCCGGGTCGAAGTCCTCCCGGCCGGCCACCTTGAGCATGTCGCCGGCGGTGATGATGCACGGCAGGCATTCCTTGCCGCTGCACACGCGCCGGCCCAACTCGATGCTCGACTCGTCGGCGACGGGGATGACCTGGGCCGGCTGGCCGTAGGCGCGAAACGCCGCCGCCAGGGCGTGGCTGAAATCTCCCATCCACGGCACGAACAGCGTGCGGGTGTGGCCGTTGGTCTGGTGCAGGGGATACAGCGCCCGCGCCGGCGGAAGCGCCTCGGGGGGCGGGGCATGGGCCAGGCTCTCCAGGAACGCCTCCAGCCGCGTGACCACCCCGGCGTCGGCCGAGTGCTCGTCGATCTCCAGCACCAGCGACGGCTTGGGCGCCATGATTCGCTTGAAGTAGCTGATCAGGAATGAATCCGGCCCGCACGAGAAGTTCGACAGGTAGATCGCGTGCAGGCGCGGGTCCTGGCGGATGAGCCGGGCAGCGCGAAGGATGCGCTGGCCGTATTTCCAGTACATGTTCCGCACGACGCGATCGCCGCTGTCGGCCTGGTCGCGCAGGTCCAGGAAATCCATCGGGATGGGCAGCACGCCCAGACGGCGGAGCTTGTTGGGCAGGTCCAGCGACACTCCGCTGTCGCAGCCGTTGTAGGGGCGGCTGACGACGACCACCGCGGGGCGCTTGGGGTCGAGATTCGCCAGGACCTCCCGCCCGCGCTGACGGCAGGCCTCCTCGAACTGCTCCTGGGCGTCCCACGCGGCGTCGATGGCCTTGCGCAGCAGCCGCGGGCGAACGCCCAGCTCGGCGCACGCGGGCTTGAGGCTCTTGTACAACTCGCCGGGATCGGTGAAGCGCACCGGGACCTTGATGATCCGCGCCGTGATGCCGCGGGGCTCGATGGCGGCCGAGACCTGGTACGGGATCCCCGTCACGTAGGGGCAGAACTGATTGTACTCGTTCTCCGCGTAGTCGCGTCGGGTCGCGATGATCGAGGGCATCCAGATCCACTCCACTCCGCGGCGGATCAGCTCCAGCACGTGCCCGTGGGCCACCTTCACCGGGAAGCACGGCGTGGACATCACCGTCTCCACGCCGTTGTGGATGATCTGCGGGTTGGAAACCGGACTGACGACGACCTCGAAGCCCAGTCGCGACAGGAGCGTGCCCCAGAACGGCAGGAACTGGTAGTTGGACAGGGCCAGGGGAATGCCGATCTTCTTTGTGGAATTGCCCCTCCGGGGCCCGGCATCCTCAGAGGCCAGCGACGCGTGCTTCAGCAGCAGCCGGTGGCGTTCGGCGAACAGGTTGGGGATGTCGGCGGTCGTCGCCCTGTCTTTTTTCCTGTTGTAGCGGTCGCACCGCGAGCCGTAATACAGCGCCTCGCGCCCCGGCACCGTCACCTCGTTGATCTCGCAATTGTTGGCGCAGCCGTCGCACTCGAAGGATCGGATCGAGTAGTTCAGGTCGGCCAGCTCAAAGCCGCCGAAGTTGCTTTGCGTGCGATTGTGCTGCTCCTGGTAGCGCCGCGCCAGGATCGCCGCGCCGATGGCGCCGGTCACCTCGTGGTGCGGCGGGACGGTGATGGTTCGGCCGGTGAACTTCTCGAACGCCGCCACCACGCCCAGGTTGAACGCCGTGCCGCCCTGGAAGAAGATGCGCCGGCCGATGCGGCGGTGCCCCACCACTCGGTTGATGTAGTTGCTGACGATGGAATAGCACAACCCGGCCACCAGGTCGTCGGTGCGGGCGCCCTGCTGCTGGTAGCTGAGCAGGTCGCTCTCCATGAACACCGTGCACCGCTCGCCCAGGCGAATCGGCCCGGCGCTGGACAGGGCCAGCTGGCTGAACTGTCCCTTGATGCTGATGCCCAGGCGCTCGGCCTGTTCCTCCAGAAAACTCCCCGTGCCGGCCGCGCACGCGTGGTTCATCTCGAAATCCACCACCACGCCGCCGTCGAGGCTGATGTACTTGGAGTCCTGCCCGCCGATCTCGAAGATCGTGTCCACCTGCGGGTCGATGGCCGCCGCCGCCGTCGCCTGCGCGGTGATCTCGTTGATCACCATGTCGGCGCCGATGAAATCGCCGGTGAGGTACCGCCCCGAGCCCGTGGTGGCCGCCCCGCGGATGTTCACCAGCCCGCCGACCTGCCGGCCGATCTCGCGCAGGGCCTTGCGGCACGCCTCCAGCGGGCGGCCGGCCGTCATGAGGTAAACCTTGGCCAGCACGCGGTTGTCGGCGTCGATCACCGCGACCTTGGTGCTGATCGACCCCACGTCCAGCCCCAGCCACGCGTCGATCGGTTTGCCCTTCGCCAGCGACTCGAGCAACTCGCGGCTGGGCAGCGAGCCGTCCGGCCGGCCATCCGATGGCGCGGTCAGCGGGTCGATGCGATGCCCGATGGATCGGGCGTTGTGCAGATACTCCCGCAGCGGCGACAGGTCCAGCGCCTTTGGGCCCTGCTCGACTCCGCGACGGCGCTGCTCGGCCAGGGCCACGATCGCCGCGCCCAGCGCGCCGGTAACCGCGTGCGCCTCGTGCACGATCAGCTCGCCGGGCTTGAGCTCAAACACCTGCTCAAGGGCACGAACGACGCCGGCGTTGGCCGCCACGCCCCCGCAGAACGCGATCGGCCGCGGCAGGTCCATCCCCCTCGCCAGGTTGCTCTTGAGGTTCCGTGCCAATCCCAGGCACAGCCCCGCCACGATGTCGTGCACCGGGGCGGCCTGCTGCTGCAGATGGATCATGTCGCTCTTGGCGAACACGCTGCACCGCCCGGCCACCCGCGGCGGCGAGGTGCTTTGCAGGGCAAGCCGGCCGAACTCCTCCTCGATGGCGATGCCCAGCCGCGAGGCCTGCTGGTCCAGGAAACTTCCCGTGCCGGCGGCGCAGTTGCTGTTCATCGCGAAATCGACCATCGCGCTGCCGTTGGTGCCCGCATCCGACAGGAAGATCAGCTTGCTGTCCTGCCCGCCCATCTCGATGATCGTGCGCACCGCTGGAATCAGCCGCCGCACGGCCGTGGCCTGGCAGATCACCTCGTTGACGAAGGGAACATCCAGGAGCTGGCAGATGAGCCGCCCGGCCGAACCGGTGCCCGCGACGACCGAGAACGCCTGGGAGCCGTGGCGGTCGATGGCCTGCTGGAGCCTCTCCAGGGCCGTTTCGATGGGCCGGCCGTGGGTGCGCGTGTAGGAGTGTTCAACCAGATTGCCGGCCAAGTCGGCGACGACCAGCTTGAAGGCAACCGATCCCGCGTCAAAACCGAGAACCAGACCTGTCCCGTTCTCTGCGTTCATGGCAGCTCCCGCTCAGCGCGTCCCCCTGTTGCCGCAGACGATGAAACTCTAGGTTACCCGCCGGAGACTCGGCTTCAAGGTGTGCCGCCGGCGACCTGCACGAGGCGCAGTTCCACATGGCCGACGCGGGGCGTGTGCCTGCACGTGCTGATTCGACGCAAAGTTCGGGAAGAACGCTCCCCCCCTCACAGGCGGATGTGCCCGTCGCCGCGGACGACCCATTTGTAGGTCGTCAGGTCGCACGCGCCCATCGGGCCGCGGGCGTGCAGCTTGTCGGTGCTGATGCCGATCTCCGCGCCCAGGCCGTACTCGCCGCCGTCGGCGAAGCGCGTGCTGGCGTTGACCATCACGCTGGCCGAATCGACGGCTCGCACGAACCGCTCGGCGTTGGCGATCGACCGCGTGACGATCGCGTCGGTGTGGTGGCTGCCGTAGTGGTTGATATGCTCGATGGCCGCCTCCAGCGAATCCACCACCTTCACGGCGATGATCAGGGCCAGGTACTCGGTGAACCAGTCCTCCTCCGTGGCGGGCCTGGCGGCGGGGTAGAGCTTGCAGGTCGTCTGGTCGCCGCGGATCTCCACGCCCTTGGCCGCCAGATCCGCGCACACCGCCGGCAGCAGGCGCTCGGCCGCGTCGCGGTGGAACAGCAGCGTCTCGGCCGCGTTGCACACCGCCCCCCCGGGATAGCCGGTCTTGGCGTTGACGCAGATATCGCGTACCTGCCGGTCCATGCCTGCCGTGTCGGCGTCGATATAGACGTGGCAGTTGCCGGTGAAATGCTTGAGCACGGGGATGGTCGAGTCCTTCACGACGGCGCGGATGAGGCTCTCCCCGCCGCGGGGGATGACCAGGTCGATGTACGGGTCCAGCCGCAGGAACTCGCCGACCAGCGCCCGGTCGGTGGACTCGATCAGTTGCACGGCCGCCGGGTCGATGCCGGCCGACGCCAGCGCCTGGGCGAACACCGACGCGATGGCGCGGTTGGACTGGATCGCCTCCTTGCCGCCGCGGAGGATCACCGCGTTGCCGCTCTTGATGCACAGTGCGGCCGCGTCGCTGGTGACGTTGGGGCGCGATTCGTAGATGAACAGCACCACGCCGATGGGGACGCGCATCTTCTCGATCCGCAGGCCGTTGGGGCGGACGTAGCCCTCGATGATCTGGCCGACCGGGTCGGTCTGGGCGGCGATCTGCTCGACGGCGTCGGCCATGGCGGCGACCTTCTTGTCCGATAGCTTCAGGCGCTCGACCAGCGGCGCCGCCAGCCCGGCGGCCTGGGCCTGCTGAACATCCGCCGCGTTGGCCGACACGATCGCCGCGGCATTCTGTCGCAACGCCGCCGCCGCATGGCGCAGGGCGGCGATCTTGGCTTGTCCGCTCAGCTCGGCCAGCTTCCGCGAGGCCGCCCGCGCCGCCATCCCCAGTTTCCTGGCGTATTGTGCTGCCTGGCTCATAACCGGGATTGTAGCGATCCCCCGCGCGGCTTCTAACTGCTCGCTTCTGGCTTGCGGCTGCCCTGGGGCATAGACTTGCTCAGTGGAATCTCCTTCCCGTGGTCACGTCAGAGTGAAAGGAGGTCTGCCATGAACCTCACATCGGTGCTGGATCAGATGGGTGTGAAGTACCGGTGCAGCGAGCATCCGACCACCTACACGTCGCAGGATCTGGCCGCCGTCGAGCATGTCCCCGGGCGGCGGGTGGTCAAGCCTGTGATCGTCGAGGCGGACGGCAAGCCCGTCATGTGCGTGCTGCCGGCGACCAGCCGCATCCACCTGCAGGAACTTCGGCGCGAGCTGCGGGCGGAAGATGCGCACCTGGTCGAGGAGCAGCGCCTGGCGCAGCTTTGCCCCGAATGCGAGCTGGGCGCCGAGCCGCCGATCGGCTCGCTGTTCGGCATGCCCACGTACATGGATGAGTCGCTGATGTCGGCACCCACCGTCACCTTCCAGGCGGGCACGCATCGCTCGGCGATCACGATGGACTTCGCGGACTATTTCCGCGTGGCCCAGCCGACGGTGGGACACTTCGGCATCGCGCCGCGGCAGGCACATTGAGGGTGGCCGACCGGCTCGAGGCGCTCAGGATGCGGCACGGGCCAGTTTCTGCTTCAGGTGCTGCGCGGCCCGACGCGGGTCGGCGGCGCCGGCAACGGCCGCCGTTACCGCGACGGCGCGGATGCCGCACGCCAGCACCTCATCCACGTTGTCCAGCGTGATCCCCGCGATCGCGACGGCCGGGATGCGGATGGCGTCGGCGACCTGCCGCGCGTATTCCAGGCCGGCCGCGAAATCGCGGGGCTTGGTGGGGCTGCGGAAGATCGGGCCGACGCCGATGTAATCCGCCCCGTCCACGACCGCCTGCTTCGCCTGTTCGATCCGGTGCGTGCTGACGCCGACGATCATCTGCCCGCCCACCAGCCTGCGCACCTCGGCCGCCGGCAGATCGCCCTGGCCGACGTGTACGCCGTCGGCTCCGCTGAGGATCGCGATGTCCGGGCGATCGTTGATGATGCACAGCACGTTGTACCGCCGGCAAAGTTCCACCAGCGTCCTGGCCCGTGCCAGCAACTCGCCGCCGTCCAGGCTCTTCTCGCGCAGTTGCAGGCAGTCGGCCCCGCCCAGGATGGCCTGCTCGGCGACGGTCAGCCACGGCCCGCTGCAGGCGGATTCCGTGATCAGCACATAGAGCCGCACGTCGGCCATTCGCCGCGATCGGCCCAGCGCGCGGGCGATCTGCTGCTCCAGGTCATAGAAGCGGTAGCGGATGGCCTCGATTTTCCCGGCCGAAGAGGCATCGGCCAACTTGAGCATCTCCTCGATCACGCGCAACGCCTCGCCCAGGCGCTTGCCGGCGGCCGTGACAACCGCCGCCAGATCGTCGCGTTGCGTCTCGGCGGCCGTCTTGTTGTCGGTGCCCACGTCGCCGGGCGTGTCGCGGCAGAGGATGGCGTCGGCCAGCAGCGGGCCCGTCGCCGCGGCCAGGTCGTGGCGCACCTGCTTGAGGCCGGCCGAGAGAGCATCGTGGTTGAGGGCGAAGCGCGCGTAGTCCTCCAGCACCCGCAGGGCCTCGCGGGCGCGGTTGGCGTTTGCGTCGAGGATTCGCAGGGCCTGTCGATCCAGCACGCGGCTTTTGTCGCACAAACGGGCGGAGGATACAATCCCGCCCCTATGTTGCAGATCAACCAGATCATCGAGGGCGACTGCATCACGCTGCTGAACGACGGCCCGGCCGAGTTCGTGGACCTGGTCTTCGCCGATCCGCCGTTCAACATCGGCTACCTGTATCACAACTACGACGACCAGAAGACCACCGATGAGTATCTGGAGTTTTCGGAGAAGTGGATGCGTGCGGTGCATCGGGCGTTGAAGCCCACGGGGTCGTTCTACCTGGCGATCGGCGACGAATACGCGGCCGACCTGTGCGTGATCGCCCGCCGGAAGATCGGCTTCAACATGCGCAACTGGATCATCTGGCACTACACCTTCGGCCAGCAGACCAAGCAGAAGTTCGCCAAGAGCCACACGCACATTCTGTATTTCAGCAAGGACCCCAAGCGGTTCACGTTCAACGCCGACGCGGTGCGGGTGGCCTCGGCCCGGCAGACCACCTATGCCGACTCGCGCGCCAATCCCAAGGGCAAACTGCCCGATGACGTGTGGTACCTGCGTCCGCAGGAAACCCCCGAGCCGTTCTTCGCGCCCGAGAGCGACACCTGGAATGTGTCCCGCGTGTGCGGCACGTTCCACGAGCGCGAGGGGTGGCACGGCTGCCAGATGCCCGTAGGCGTGCTGAACCGGATCATCCTCGCTTCGTCCAACCCCGGCGACCTGCTGCTGGACCCGTTCAACGGCAGCGGGACGACGGTGGTGGCGGCTGCGCTGCTGGGGCGGAAATACATCGGCATCGACCAGTCGGCCGAGTACGTGGCCTTTGCACGCAAGCGACTGGCCGCCGCTCTGGAGCAGGCCAAGGCGCTGCCCCTGGCGGCCCACAACGAGGCGGCGAAGGTGGAGGTCGCGATCGCGGCCGTTACCGACAGCAGCCGACAGTCCAAGGTGCAGACCGACGCCGATGCTTTCGGCCGCCCCCGCGTGCCGCGGGGCCGACGCAGGAAGACCGTCGAGATGCCGACGCTCCCGCTGGGCCAGTGACCGCCGTCACATGCGAGCGATGGTGTCCTCGAAACTGCGCACGCCGGTGCTTGCCCCCAGGGCCGTGCAGCAGTCGGCCGCGGCCCGGTTGGCCAGACGCCCGGCCTGCTGAAGGTCCATGCCCTTGAGGATCGCCGTCATCAGACCGCCGAACCATGTGTCGCCGGCGCCGGTGGTGTCCACCACGGTGATCTTGCACGCCGGCACGTGCACGCTGGATTTGCCGTCGTCCAGATAGCAGCCTTCGGCATCGAGCTTGATGCCGATCAGGCCGGTTTTCATGTGCCGGCGGAACGCCGCGACCATGCGCTTGGGGTCGCTCTCGCCCGTAAGTGCGGCCGCCTCGGTGCGGCTGGGGCAGAAGATGTCCAAGTGCGGCAGGATGGGCTCAAGCAGCTCCCATTTGGCCGGCGGGTTGACCGTGTCCAGGGCGATCTTCGTCTGCGGGGCGGCCCATCGCAGCTCGCGCAGCACCCGCGGCAGATCGGGCGTGATCGTCGGCAGCAGGCCGAAGTATCCCACCTGCACGATGCGGCACCTGGCAAAGACGCCCATGCATCGCCGGAACGCGTCGGCATCAAGCAGGGGCGTTGCACCGGGCGTATGGAAGAAACACCGCTCGCCGCCGGGCTCGACGGCGACGACCGTGGCGCTGGTCTGGGCCTTGTCCGTGGCAAAGACGGCCGAGGTATCGACTCCGCCGTCGCGCAATCGCTCGATGACGGCGTTGCCCAGCACATCCTTCCCGACCAACCCCGCCGCGGCGACCTTCATGCCCAGCTTGGCCATCGCCAGGCCGACGTTGCACACGTTGCCGCCGGTGGTGAGGCTGATGGAGTTGACCAGGTGCAGCCCGCCGGGCGGCGGCGGCTTGCGCAGGTCCATCGGCTGGGCGATCAGGTCCGCGACGATCAGGCCGAAGATTGCTGCGTCCATGTGCGTGGGGCTGGGGGGTGGCTCATGACTTGCCGGCGACTTCAACGCGGCTGTACTGGTCGAGGCTGAGGGTGGTCAGTTCGCCGTCGGGCTTGCGCAGGACCAGGCGGTCCAGCCACAGCCGTTTGTCCTTGGCATGGGCGAACCAGCTGCCCGTGGGCTGCTGCTCGAAACGGACGATCGTCCCGCTGACGCTGGTCGTCCATACGCGATCGCGATGGGGGACCTGCTGGATGACGGTAACCTGCGTCCCAGGGGTCAACTGCCGGCGGATCGACTCGTCCATGGCGAGCGTGATTGTAAGCAACGCCCCCCGGCGGGAAAGTCCTCTTCAGTCGGCGGGGCCGACGACGGTCTGCGCTGATGCATCGCTCGCTTGCGTCTGGCGCGGCGCGGCCGGGCTCGCCGGCGTGTTACGCATCGCGTATTCGCAGGCCTCGGCCGCTTCGCGGTGTCTGCCCTGGGCCGTGAGGTTGGCCGCCAGGTTCAGCGAGGTCGCCGCGCGCCAGGGATCCAGTGCCAGGGCACAGCGGTAGGCCGTTTCCGCGGCAGTGACGTTGCCGGCTGCCTCCAGCACCACGGCCAGGTTGTTCCACGCCTCCGCCGACGCCGGGTCCACTTCGACGGCGAGCCACGAGCAGGGCAGGCCAGTCTGCGGCCGGCCCAGCGCCGCGTAGGCCACGCCCAGGTACATGTTCCCGCGGAAGTTGCGCCCGTCCAGGCGCACGGCCGTCAGGTAGCTGCTGACCGCCTCCTGGAAACGCCCCATCAACTGCCGCACCACGCCCAAGTTCACGTGATTCGACGCGCAGTACGGGTCCAGGTTGACCACGATTTCGTATTGCTCGGCCGCGTCCTGGTAGCGCCCGTCTTGACGCAACATGTGGCCCAGCGCGATGCGGGCCATGATCATGTTCGGGTCGAGCCGCAGCGAGCGGTGAAGGTGCTTTGCCGCGGCCTGGCGGTCGCCCTCACGCCAAGCCACAGCGCCGCGGACGTACTCTTGGACGGATGGGGCGGGCCGGCTGCCGCAGCCGACCAGCAGCGCCGTTCCCAGCACGGCGGCCAGCGTGGCCCACGTGTGACGGATCGTGCCGCATCGGTTTGGGGTTCTGTCCTTGCGCATGGTATTTCCGTGGGATATTTCGGCATTTGGAAGGGCGTGGCGGAGGGAAACTTCGGCAGCCCCGCGGGCCGGCGGCCGATTGACCCTGCCGCGACCGGAACCTAACATCGACATGCGCTCGGCCACGCGGCTGGGATGACAAGTTTTATCGGCGTTTCAGCCCGGCCGGCTGGCGAGTCTTCCGATCTGCGGCGTCGCAACATGAGGAGGTAGGCGTGCGGCTCCTGGTCGCCATACCCGTTTTCAACGAGATCAAGTGCGTCCACCGCGTGCTGGACCAGGTGCGCCGATACGCCACGGACATCCTCGTCGTGGACGATGGCAGCAGCGACGGCACGGCCGAGGCCCTGGCGGCGCGAAAGGACATCCACCTGATCCGTCATCCGCAGAACCGGGGTTACGGCCAGAGCCTCATCGACGCATTCGCGTATGCCGACGCGGCCGGCTACGACTGGGTGATCACGATGGATTGCGATGAGCAGCACGAGCCGGAGCGAATTCCGGATTTCGTGCGGGAAATCCGCAGCGATCGGTGGGACCTCATCAGCGGCTCGCGTTACCTGGCGCCGGGCAGCAACGACGACCTTCCCCCGGGCGACCGCCGCACCATCAACGCCACGATCACAGGCCTGCTCAATGACCTGCTGAACCTGTCGCTCACGGACGCCTTCTGTGGATTCAAGGCGCACCGTGTGAGTGCGATGCGGCGGCTGAGCCTCGACGAACCGGGCTACGCGTTCCCGATGCAACTCTGGCCGCAGGCGGCGATGGCCGGCCTGCGGATCACGGAGATTCCGGTGCGACTGATCTACAACGACCCCACGCGGCACTTCGGCGGGGCACTGGACGATGCCTCCTATCGACTGAAACACTACCTGGACGTTCTCACCCGCGAACTGGAACGCTGCTGCGGTCCGGCCCATTGTCCGGCCGACGCCGCCTGTTGCTGCTGCCCATGAGCCAGCCGCCCCGGCCGCACACCGACTGGAAGGCCCCCGCCGGGGATGGGCAGATGCTCATCTGGCCGCAGCCGGCAGAACTGCTCCGGCAGACGACGGACAACCACCGGATGCTGTCGTCGGCCGACGGCGTGCTGATCCAGGGCGTTCCGCTGACTCTGCTGCGGGGCGAACTGCGACGAGGCATCGGACACGCCGAGGCGGACAGGCCGCTGCTGGCCACGGGGCATCAGGTGGAGTTGCATCATCCCGGAGTCTGGGCCAAGAACATCCTGATCGATGCGGCTGCCCGGAAGATGGGCGGCGTCGCGTATCACTTCGCGGTGGACAGCGACCAGCCCAAACACCTTCACCTGCGCCTGGGCGGCGCGCTCCGCCCGATCACCGACGATCCGGAACTGGCCCGGGTCCCCTGGACCGGGCTGCTGCGTTCGCCATCGCCGCCGCATCTGGAGGATCTGCTCAGCGCCGCAGCGGGCGCCGGCCACGAACTGCTCTGCGGGGTCTTGCGCGACATGCAGTCCCGCTTGGGCGAGCAACCGCGGCTTGCCACGCTGCTGACGCAAGCCATTCACGGCCGGGAGCAGGAACTTGGCCTGGGGCACCGCTGCATGTTGACGGGCTCGCTGTGGGAAACGACACCGTTTCTCGTGCTGTTGCACCATGTGCTGGCCCGCGCCGACGCCTTCGCGGAGGCCTACAACGCGGCTCTGCTGCGGTACCGCCGGGCCGAGGGCAGTGCCTCGCCTGGACGGCCGTGGCCCGACCTGCGCCGCGACGGCGACACGTGCGAGGCGCCGTTCTGGCTGGACTGGCACCGCCAGCGCCGCCGCCAGCGCCCCGTTCTCCAGCGCAGCGCCGATGGATGGGTTCTCACTCTGGACGCGGACCGCCGCTTTCTGTTCGTGGCCGGCCGCGACGCCTGGTCGGCCGCCGATGCGCTGCGGCGATTCCTGAGCCTGTCGGAGGTCCGCCTTGCTCCCCGGGCACTGATGCTGACGCTGTTTCTGCGATTGTTCGTGGCGGACCAGTTCGTCCACGGCATCGGCGGGGGCCGATACGACCAGGTAACCGATACGGTCATCGGAAGTTTCCTGGGCATGGTGCCCCCGGCCTTCGCCGTAACCACCGCTACGCTGTACCTGCCCGAAGCCGCTCAGGTGCAGCGCGTGGATCTGTCGGCCCTGCTGCGCGAGGGGCGGCGAATCCGCCACGGCCTGCCGAACGGGCGCAAGGCGGATTTCGTTCGCCGGATCGACTCGGCGCCGAGGCGATCGGCCTTGCGGGACCGGCTTTTTCACGAGATGCACCAGGCGATGGCCGAGCAGAACCGTGATGCCCTGGTCGCCTGGGAGCGCCGCCTGTCCGCCGCACGGCTGGAGGCGGAGCGGCAAAGGCGCCTGTTCGACCGCGAGCTGTTCTTCGCGATCCAGCCGCGGCATCGCCTGCTGGAGCTGATTGACAAGTATCGCCAGGCCCTGGACAACTGCGGACGGCCATGAAACTCGCCTTCTCCACCAACGCCTTCACGCGCCATCCGCTGTCCGAGGCTCTGAAAGCCATCCGCCAGGCGGGCTTTGCGGCCGTGGAGATCCTCGCCGACGTGCCGCACGCATGGCCCGATGCGATGGACAGCGCATCCATCTCGGCCATTGCCCGGCAACTTCAGTCGCTGGGCCTGGCCGTCAGCAACGTCAACGCCAACTGCAGCTTTGGCTACTGGAAGGACGCGCCGCCCGAGCCGTACTTCGAGCCCAGCCTGATCAGCCCCAACCCGGCGCACCGCGCGGACCGTACGCGGCTGATCCTCAAGACGCTGGATATGGCGCGGGCGATCGGCGCGGCCAACATCAGCATCACCAGCGGCCGGATGCTGGGCGGAATGCCGCCAGACCGCGCGGCGGCGCAGTTTTCCGAGTCCATGAAGCCCATCCTCGACCGCGCCGATCAACTGGGCATCGACGTGGGCATCGAGTGCGAGCCGGGGCTGTTTCTGGAGTATGCGACGGAGCTGCACGAGTGGATCGGCCGGCTCAACCACCCGCGCTTCGGCGCGAACCTGGACATCGGCCACAGCCAGGTGCTGGGCGAGTCGATCCCCGACTCGGTGCGGCTGCTCTCGGGGCGGATCTGGAACCTGCATGTGGAGGACATCCCCGGCCGCAAGCACTATCACATGATCCCCGGTGAGGGCACGCTGGACTGGTTTGGCCTGCACGCAGCGCTGAAGCAGATTCACTATCGCCGCTGCCTGACCGTCGAGCTCTACACACACACCGCCAACCCCCACGAAGCAGCCCGGCGGAGCTACGAGTTCCTGGCCGGCCGATTTGCGACATGAACCGCTTGCCTGAGGTGCTTTACACCGCCGGCGGCCGGTTCTATAGTCGCAGCGCGCTCTTGCCGGGAGCAGACGGTGCTGGCGTTTCCCGGCCTTTGCCGCGACCGACGCCGCTGGACTGTCGCCAGGGCGGCCGCGGCGGGTTACAATTCACAGGCGACTACGGCCGGAACGGCCCGGATCACAGGTGGGATCCGGCCGGCCTGGTGAGAAGGCGTTTTCGAATCGCACCAGCCGGGGACAGCGCATCATCCGCAGCACACCGGTTGTGCTGGTGCGAGTGCGGCGGTAGGTGAGCCGGGCAACGATGGAGAACACCATGAGCAATAGCAGCGACCCGGTCGGCGGGGGGGCCACGCGACCCGAGACCCTCCCCCCCAACAACGAGTCCTTCCTGCCCAACTCCACCGTGCTGATCGCCGATGACAACCCGCAGAATCTGGAGCTGCTCCAGGCGTTCGTCGAGGCGCTGCCCGTGAAGGTCCTCGTCGCCCGGGACGGCCAGGAGGCCATGCGACAGGTCAGGGAGCACCATCCGGATCTTGTTCTGCTGGATATCATGATGCCGCGGCTCAGCGGCTTCCAGGTGTGCGAGCAGATCAAGAGCGACCCGGCCACACGCGACATCCAGGTGCTGATGGTGACCGCCCTGCACGGCATCGACGACATCGAAGAGGCGGCGGCCGTCGGCGCCGACGATTTCGTCAGCAAGCCCGTCAGCAAAGTGGAACTGCTCACGCGGGTCAAGAGCCTGCTGCGCGTGCGCCACCTCAAAAGCGAACTGGAACGGGCCCTGAGCTACATCGCCGAGGTGGACCAGGAGGAGCAAGACCCCGCCGACCCCACCGAATCCGCCTGAGAACATCGACCCGATGAAGACCAACCTGGCACTGGCCGTACTGGCGTTGCACTTTCTGGGGCTGCTGACCGGCTGTGCGTCCCACCGCGGCGGCTCCGCGGATCGGCCGGCCGATGCCGACTACTCCCGCGAGTCCTGCCGTCAGGTCAGGGATGCCGACGAGCTTGTCTGCATCCTCGACAACGGCATGGTCGTGATCGCGCGCCGACTGCCCTCGCCGGCCGTCACGGTGCGTGCCTATGTCCGCGCGGGCAGCGCCTACGAGGGCCGATGGCTGGGCGGCGGCCTGAGCCATCTCCTGGAGCACCTGGTGGCAGGCGGCACCACCCAGCGCCGCAGCGAGGCCGAGAACCGCAACCTTTTGCAGCAGATCGGCAACAACTCCAACGCCTACACGACGGTGGACCATACCTGCTATTTCGTGAACACCACGCCGGAGAATCTCGACAAGGCCGTGGACCTGGTCGCGGGGTGGGTACTGGGGGCGAAGATCACGCCGGAGGAGTTCGCCCGCGAGCACCAGGTCGTGCAGCGCGAGCTGGAGAAAAACCTGGGCGAGAGCGACTGGGTATTCCATCACCTGGTCAACTCCAACCGCTACCGTGTCAGCCCCGCCGGCGTGCCGGTCATCGGCTACCAGGCCGTCATCCAGGGCCTGAGCCGCGAGGATGTGTACGAGTACTACCGGCTGGCCTACCAGCCCAACAATATGGTCTTCGTCATCGCCGGCGACGTGGAGCCCCAGCAGGCGCTGGCTGCCGTGCAACGGCACGTGAAACACGCAGCGCCCGGGCGGCTGTTCGATCGCCGCATCGCCGACGAGCCGCCGACCATCTCGCCCAGAACCGTCGTGGGGACCTTTCCAGGCCTGGGATCGGCCAAGGTGGACCTGAGTTTTCCCAGCATGCGCCTGGACCATCCCGACCTGTACGCGCTGGACCTGCTGGCGACGATCTTGGGCCAGGGCCCGGGTTCGCTGCTGGTGCAGCGGATCGTTGACGAGAAACAGTTGGCCACCAGTCTGGCCGCCTGGAACTACACGCCCGATTTTGTGGAAGGGCAGTTCACGGTGCGCCTGGAGGCCGCCCCGGCGAAGGTACCGCAGGCCATCGAGCAAGTGCTTTTGGTGTTGGAATCCATTGCCAGGCAGGGGATTGCGCAGGATCGCATCGACCGCGCCAAGGCCCAGCTTCGCGCTGCACGGGCGTTTGGCATGCAGACGGCCGAGGACGTCGCCGAGTCCCTCGCAGGCGATTACCTGAGCACCGGCGACACACGCTTCACGGAACGCTATCTGCAGCGCATCGCCCAGGTGTCGGCTGAGGAACTCAAGCGCGTCGCCGGCACCTATCTCCAGCGCTGGCGGCTGCTTACGACCGTGCTCCTGCCCGCCGAGGCCGCCGAGGTGCCGGGCTTGACCACCCGGCCGACGACCCGCAGCGCAACCCGACCGGCGACGGATGTCCAGCGATATGTGCTGGAGGACGGCACGGTATTGCTGCTGAAGCGCCTGGCCGCCTCGCCGGTGGTCGAGGTGAAGCTGTTTTCTCTGGGGGGCCTGACGGAGGAAGATGCCGAGAGCAACGGCCTGGGCAATCTCGCCATGCAGGCGGCCATCCGCGGAACGGCGAGCCGCAGTGCCCGGCAGATTGCCGAGTTTTTCGACTCCATCGGCGGCAGGATCGAGGCCAGTTGCGGCAACAACACCTGGAGCTGGTCGGCCTCGTGCCTGCGCGACGATTTCCCGGCGGCGCTGGAAGTTTTCGCCGATGTAGTGAGGAATCCGGCGTTCCCGGAGGATCAGCTCAACCTGGTTCGCCAGCGGACGCTGGCGGCCATCGAGGCGCAGAATGCCGACTGGTTCGGGCAGACGATGCGGTTTTTCCGGAGCAGCTACTTCGGCCCCAGCGGCTCGCCGTACCAGTTCCTGCCCATCGGCACGGCCAGGAATGTCGAGGGCTTCACCGTTCAGCAGGTGCGGCAGTGGTACACGCACAGGATCAGCAGCAGGCCGCGGGTTCTGGCGATCTACGGCGACATCGATATCGACCGCGCCAAGGCGCTGGCGGCCCGGCATTTCGGTCCCGTGAGCGGTCGGCCCGCGGTGCGGAGCAGGTCGGGTCCGGCAGCGATGGTCCTGGGCCGCGTCGAAGGTCCGCCGTCCGTCGAGGTCCAGCGCGTGGAGCTGAACAAGACCGACAACCCCCAGGCCGGGGTGATGATCGGCTTCAACAGCCGCAGCGTGGTGGGCGACCCGCAGACCTACGCGATGGCCGTGGCCGACACGCTGCTCAGCGGATACACCTACCCCACGGGCTACGTTTTCGAGACGCTCCGCGGCCAGGGACTGGTGTACGACGCGCAGGCCTTCGTGATGCCCGGCCGCTCGCCGGAGTATCCGGGGACGTTTGTGGTCTATGCCGTCTGCGACCCGGCCAACGTCAACAAGGTCATCGACCTGATGCTGCTGAACATCGCCCGCCTGCAGGGAAGCGATCAGGACATCGGACCGGACTGGTTTGCCCGTGCCAAGGGCCTGATCGTTACCTCCGACGCCCTGGAACACGAAACGGCCGCCCAGCAGGCCCAGTCGGCCGCGCTGGATGAGCTGCTGGGCCTGGGCTATGACCACCACAGCACATTTGCCGATAATATCAGGGCCGTGGGCATCGCGCAGGTGCGCGGCGTGGCCCGGCTGCTGCTGCGGCAGTGCGTTGTCACGGTGACCACGCCCCTTCCCCAGGCGGTCAGCGTGCCGAAGGGCGTGCGCACCTATGAGAAGTTCCCACCGGTGGAGCTGGCCCCGGCGGGCACGATGCACGCCACGCCCGGCCCGCGCCGCTGAAGGCGAACCATGCACGACCAGAACTCGACCATCGCCGCATTCCTCGATGCCGCCGCGGCAAAGTCCCCCACCCCCGGCGGTGGAAGCGTCGCCGCGCTGGCCGGGGCGCTGGCGGCGTCCATGGGCGAGATGTGCGTGAACTACAGCATCGGCAAGAAGGGCCTGGAAGCCCACCAGGCCGACTTTGCCGCTTGCCTGCGCGAACTGTCCCACGCCCGTGCCATGCTGCTGCAACTGATGGTGGAGGACCAGGCCGCCTACGACGTGATGACGGCCGCACGCAAGTTGCCGGCCGACGACCCCCGGCGGCAGGGCAAGCTCGACGCGGCCACGTTGGCTTGCCTCCGCGTGCCCGAGGCCATCGCCGCCGTCGGCCTGGCGATCCTTCAGCAGTGCGACCGCCTGGCCGGCACGTCCAACGTGTACCTGTTGTCGGACCTGGCGGTGTGTGCGGATCTGGCCGTGGCGACGGTGCGCTGCGGGCTGAACAACGTGCGGGCGAACCTGTCGTCGCTGACCGACCCGGCCGACCGCGAATCGGCCCAGGCGATGGCGCAGTCCATGCAGTCGCGGGCGGTGACGCTGGTGCAGCGGATCTCGCCGACCATCTGGGAGCGAGTGGCCCGGGGAAAGTGACATGCCGCGCGATCCACGCGACTACAAACTCGATATCTCCTCGCTGGACGATGGCGGCGCCGATGCCCGGCAAAGGCACCGGCCCTTTCTGAGCGTGCTGTTCGCCTGTTGCGGTGCCTATGCGCGGGTCTATCGCAATCCCGACGCGACGGCCTACATCGGCCGGTGCCCGCGATGCGGATTGCCGGTTCGATTTCCCATCGCACCCCATGGCACCGATGCGAGGTTTTTTGTGGTACATTCCCGTTGACGCGTTTGCTTCAGGGAGGTTGCATTGCGCACGGCTGCTTGCGTCAAGACGTCCGCCACACCCGCCGGCTACGAAATCGCCGGGCCGCAGGGCAGATGCGGCGTCTGCTCGGCCCCAATCCCGCCGAAGGAGAGGTTCCTGGCCGCCCTTCGCCAGACGCCGGCGGGCTTTGAGCGGATCGACTGCTGCATGGCCTGCCAGGGGTCGCTGGACCGCCAGGGCGTGCTCGCCTTCTGGCAGACGGTCATGCCCGACCGGGAGGCGAAAAAGGAGCTCTTCGTCGATGACCAGGTGCTGTGCGACCTGTTCGAGCGGCTGGCCGACGTGCAGGAGCCGGCCAAGGTCAACTTCCGCTTCGTGTTGGGGCTGATCCTCATGCGCAAGCGGCTGATCGTGTACGAATCGACGCGGCAGGACGAACGGGGCGAGGTGTGGACGGTGCGGCCCAGGGGGCGGGAGACGACGCTGGAACTGCTCAACCCGCGCCTCGATGAGCAGCAGGTCCAGGAAGTGGCAAGCCAGATCGGGCAGATCCTCAACCAGGAGCTGTGATGGGCCGTGGCGGCGCTTGGGATGCGGGCTTCGGCCTGCACGCTCGGTCACATGCGGCGCAGGCTGAAGCCTGCACCACAACCGGGCATGCGCTGGCGCTGCTGCTGATGGTGCTGGTGGTGGGTTGCCGCTCGCCCGGTCGCGATGGCGCCCCCCAGGCGTTCTTTCCCGAGCGGGTCACGCCGCTGCCGCAGCTTGTCGCCTCGATCAACGCCAACAATCAGGCCATTCCCACCCTCTTTGCCAGCGGCGACCTCGAGGCCACCATCTACGATGAGACGGGCAGGAAGCGGTCGCTGGTCGGCGATGTATCGCTGCTCTATCGCAAGCCGCGAGAGCTCCTGTTTCGCGTGAAGAAGGACGTGGTCGGGACGGTCCTGGCCATCGGCAGCACCGACGACCGCTACTGGCTGTCGGCAAGCCAGGAGGCCGGCGACACCATGTGGTGGGGCTACCATGCCAATGCCGGCAAGCCCGGCACGCAGCAGGTGCCCATCCGTCCGGACCTGGTGATCGAGGTGCTGGGGCTGGGGATCGTCGGCACCGACCTGCTGCGCCCGCCCGTGCCGGCGGTGCGCTTCAATACCGACGCATCGGCGTACATGCTCACCTGGCAGTCGCCGGTGGAGGGCTACTGGCGCGTCGAAAAGGAGATCTGGTACGACTACAAGACTCACCTGCCGGTGAAAGTGATCCTCTATGACCGGGAAGGCCGCCCCGTGCTACGGGCCAACCTGTCGGAACATCGCCGTCTTGCCGTCGAGGGCCTGCCGCAGGAGCGATGGCCGGCCGTCGCGACAAGGTTCGGGCTGTTTTTCCCCCAGAGCAGGTCGAGCATGTCGATCACGCTCGGCGGCCGCGGCCAGGACCTGGCATTGCAGAAAAGGGGCCTGCCCAGGGAAGGCACGATCACGTTCGGCATGGGGCCGGACGTGGCCAGGACGGTGCAACTCGACGCAGAATCGCCGCAGCGTTGACCGCGCCTACCGCAAAGCGCCCGCCAAGCCCGCCAGCAGACCAAGCAGGAAAAGCAAGGCGTAAAGGCCCAGAACCACCAGGATGGTGATCCCAACGAACTTCCAGAACGCTTTCTGCGATTCAAGGGCTAACTCAAGGTCCTCGCTGCGGCGCATCGTCACAAGTTGCCCAATGACCGATGCGTAGCGATTGAGGTGATAGGCCGGCACAAAGATGAACGCCGCCATGCCCAGGTAGATCAACACCACGAACAACAACATGACTGCAGCGGGGCCCGCCACCATCGCCGCACGTGGAACGACAATCAGCGCGATGAAGCCAACCAACGCCATCAGCCCGGCTCCAATGAACATCATGATCCCGCACAGACGCACCCAGGGCTTGGTCTGACGGAGCATCTCCACGGCATGCGGCGTCGCGATGACGGCCTCCATTGACGGCATCGAGTAGGCCAGCGGGGCCGCGGCCTCGGCGACGGCTGTCGGCTCTTTGGCGGGCACGCGCTGCGGCGCAGCGGCCGGTCCACCGAACTGCAGCTCGCGCAGTTTCCTGGCTGGAATCCACTCGGCAAGCCCCTCGCGCCAGAGAAGGTCGTCCGGCCGAAGCTCGCCGCTCTGCGCCATCTGGCGAATCTGATTGCCTGTGACCGGGCCGGACTGCTGACCGCCGCGACTGCAGTACCACTGGGCCATGTGTCCTCCGATGGCCCGATGGTAACGCCGCAATCCGGACGACGGAAGGGCTCGTAGGATAAGTTCGAGTGAAGCTGCCTTCTGCCGATACCTATGCCGACTTCGCCCAGCGGATCAGAATGTCGGCCACCTCCGGCCTGGAGAACTCCATCGGCGGGCGCTGGCCGGCCCGCAGCATGTCGCGGACCTTGGTGCCGCTGAGGAACACCTTGGTCTCCGGGCCGTGCGGGCAGGTCTTGGCGCTGACCATCCCCTCGCAGGTGTTGCACCAACTGGAGTGCTCGAACTTCAGCGGCGTGATGCCGATGTCTTTTTCGAGGTCGAACTCGTCGAAGATCTTCTGGGCGTCGTAGGTGCCGTAGTAGTTGCCCACGCCGGCGTGGTCGCGGCCGACGATGAAGTGCGTCACCCCGTAGTTCTTGCGGATCAGTGCGTGCAGGATCGCCTCGCGCGGACCGGCGTAGCGCATCGCCAGCGGCATGACCGACAGCATCGTGCGGGCCTTGTTATAATAGTTGTCGATCAGCACGCGATAGCACTCCATCCGCACGTCGGCAGGGATGTCATCGCTCTTGGTCTGGCCCACCAGCGGATGGATCAGCAGGCCATCGGTGATTTCCAGCGCGCACTTGGTCAGGTACTCATGCGCGCGGTGGATGGGGTTGCGGGTCTGAAAGGCTGCGACGGTGCTCCATCCCCTGGCCGCGAAGGCCTGGCGAGTCTTGGCCGGCGGCAGGCGGAAATCGGGAAACTCCGGCTCGTAGTTGGGGCAGATCACGTCGATGTCGCCGGCCAGGCACCAGTTGCCCTGGGCCTGCACCGCGGCCACGCCGGGGTGGGCCGGGTCTTGCGTGCGATAGACGTTGGGCGTCTCCAACGCCTTGTCGTGCGGGTATTTTTCGCTGACCGTCATCACCGCCAGAGCTCGCCCGGCATCATCCTTCAGGGCCAGCTTGTCACCCACCCTGATCGTTGCCGCCATGTCGTCGGGTGGACTGAGTGTCACGGGTATAGGCCAGACCGTGCCATCGGCCAGCCGCATCTCGCGGCAAATGCGCTGGAAATCCGCCTGTCCATTGAACCCGGTCAGCGGCGAAAAGGCTCCTATGGCGATCATCTCCAGGTCACATTGCTCTCGCTCCGATAGCGCAAGTGACTTCAAATGAGGCACTTGCTGCTTGGCGTTCTCAAGGGCCGGTCCTTCCAGGACGCGATTGACCAGTTTTCCTCCGTGGGGCGCTACGAGGCTCATTGGCAGCTCCTAGTTATCTAGTAGAAAACTTTGTATTTGCAAAAGGCGCTTTGGTCAAGGCCCCGGGCATCGGGTCGCGGCCTCGCGTCGCCGGGCATTGTCTGCCATCTCTGTTGCGTGGAGGCCCATCTACCGCCAGAATCCAGCCATGGAAGGTCCGGGCAGAAGCTGGGTTCTGTTCATCTTGCGGTGGGGGATCGCCATAGCCGGGATCTGGTGGGTCATCGCCCAGATCTCCATCCGCGATTATGTTCATGTGCTGGATGAGCAGACCAACCGCCCGTTCCGCGCTGCGCTTCTGGAGCCTTCGGTCGAACTTGAGGCGGGCTGCCGGATCCTGGATCCGCGCACCGGCCAGGCCAGGCAGATCCCCAGGCAGTTGCTTGTGAACAAGCCCGACCGGCGCCACGTGGAGGTGGTCTCGCCTGGGCGAACGCGGCGCGCCCAGCTGCTGGCGCTGGACCTGACCGACGACCTGAGACAGGTTCTCCGCCTGCTGGTGGCCGACGACGCCACCGGCCGCGGTGTCTGGATCGGGCCTGCCCAGGCTCCCGGTTACCGCTTGAGCGTTCCCAATCCGCTGGTGGAGATCGGCCTGGGCCGCATGGTGCGCCGTGCCGACCCGAGGCTGCTGATCCTTGCAGTGCTGATCTTCCCGGCGACGTTCCTGCTCACGAGCGTGCGGTGGCACCGGCTTCTCAGGGCCCTGGAGATCGAGATTCCTCTGAGCCGCGCGTTCGTTCTGAACATGGTCGGGGCGTTCTACAACACCTTCATGCTGGGGGTGACCGGCGGCGACGTGCTCAAGGCCTGGTATGCGGCCAAGCAGACCGTCACGCGGCGCACCCGGGCCGTGCTGTCGGTGTTCATCGACCGGGCCATCGGGCTGCTGGCGCTGGTCATGCTGGGCGGCTTCATGGCCGCAGTGCAGTATGCCTCGGCCGGCGGCGACGACCCGGCCGCCCGCGCGTGCCTTCGAGTCGCCGTGGGGGCGGTGGTGCTGCTGGCGGCGGTGGCGGCGGGGCTGACCGTTTTCTATCAGCCGGCGCTGCGGCGCGCGCTGGGAATCGATTTTGTGATTTCCCGACTGCCCATGCAGCGGCAGGTGGCCAAGACGATCGAAGCCATGGAGCTCTATCGGCGGCGCCCCGGGCGGGTGGCCTGGGCCTTGCTGATCACGTTCCCGGTGCATATCACGGTAATCCTGTCGGCGATGCTGTCGGGACTGGCTCTGAACCTGCCGATCTCGCCGATGTACTATTTCGTGGCCGTGCCGGTCATCGTCCTTTCGGGCTCCGTGCCGATCTCGTTTCAGGGCGCAGGAGTGATGGAGTTCTTCGCGGTGATCCTCACGGCGCGGCAGGGCGCAACCGTCTCCGAGGCCTTCGCGCTGACCCTCTCGATCCGCCTGGTGCAGATCCTCTGGAATCTCACGGGCGGCATCTTCGTCTTTCGCGGCGGGTACCACGCTCCCAGCGAGATCGAGCGGCGTTCGCTGGACGGCGACCCGCTGGCGGTCAGCACCTGAGTCGTTGCAGCAGGTATCCCAGCAGGGCGTCGCTGCCGACCCGCTCCTGCTTCATCGAGTCGCGATCGCGAACGGTCACCGTGCCGTCCTGCGCGGTCTGGCCATCCACCGTGATGCAGAAAGGGGTGCCGGCCTCGTCCTGGCGGCGATAGCGCCGGCCGACCGCGCCCTTCTCGTCGTAGAACACGGCGAAGTGCTTCTGCAGCGCCTTGTAGATGGCCTGGGCTCGCTCGGGCATGCCGTCCTTCTTGACCAGCGGGAAAACCGCGGCCTTCACCGGGGCCAGTCGCGGATGCAGCCGCAGCACCGTGCGGGTTTCCAGTTCGCCCTTCTCGTTGGGCGCCTGATCCTCGCAAAGCGCCTCGCACAGGAACGCCAGCAGCGACCGGGTGGCTCCGGCCGACGGCTCGATCACGTGCGGGACGAACCGCTGCCTGGTTTCATCGTCGTAGTAGCTCAGGTCCTTGCCGCTGTACTTCATGTGCTGCCGGAGGTCGTAGTCGCCGCGATGGGCGATGCCCTCCAGTTCCCCCCAGCCCCAGGGAAACAGGTACTCCACGTCGCTGGTGGCGCGGGAGTAGTGGGACAGCTCTTCCTTGCCGTGCTCGCGGAGCCGCAGCCGGTCGCTGCGGATGCCCAGATCCTTGTACCACTGGAAGCGGGCATCGCGCCACCTCTGGTACCACTCCATGCCGCTGTCCGGGTGGCAGAAGTACTCGATTTCCATCTGCTCGAACTCCCGCGAGCGGAAAATGAACTGCTTGGGCGTGATCTCGTTGCGGAAGCTCTTGCCGATCTGGGCGATGCCGAAGGGAATCCTGATCCGCGTCGAGTCGCAGACGTTCTTGAAGTTCACGAAGATGCCCTGGGCCGTCTCCGGGCGCAGGTAAACCATCGCGGCGTTTTCCTCGACCGGACCCACGAACGTCTTGAACATGAGGTTGAACTTGCGGGCCTCGGTGAGCTGACATTCGGAGTGTTCGCCGGGCTTCTTGCTGGGCTTCTTGGGGCACTGGCTTTCGGCGATCTGGTCGGCGCGGAAGCGGGCCTTGCACGTCTTGCAGTCCACCAGCGGGTCGGTGAACGCCTCCTCGTGGCCGGAGGCCTGCCACACCATCCGGTTCATGAGAATCGCGGCGTCCACCCCCACGATGTCGTCGCGGGTGGTGACGTTGTCGTGCCACCAGGCCTCCTTGATGTTCCGCAGCAGCTCCACCCCCAGCGGTCCGTAGTCCCAGGTGCCATTGAGACCGCCGTAGATCTCCGAACCGGGATAGATGAACCCCCGGCGCTTGCAGAGGGAGACGAGCTTGTCCATCGTGCCTTGGTCGGCCATCGGTCACTCCTGTCGCTGGAGCGGGGCAGCGCCCGCGCGACATCCGCCGCGCGGCAGCCGCGGCGAGCGAGCGGCCCCAGCAGCCCGCGGCCCGGACCCGCTGCCGCAGCAGGGGATCGCTTGCCGTATCCCTGCAGGGGCGGGGGGGGCTCAGGCGCCGGCAGTCTGCGGATTGCCTCCGGCGGCCTTGGCGGCCAGCGCCGCGTTCAATCGCCGGGTCAGCCGGCTGCGCTTGCGGGCGGCGGTATTCTTGTGGATCGTGCCTTTGGCGGCAACCCGATCCAGCCGCCGCACGGCGACGTTCAGTTCCGCCCGGGCCTTTTCCAGGTCGCCAGCGGCCAGTGCCGCCTGGAAGGTCTTGACCTGCTCGCGAATGCCCGCCTTGCGGGCGCGATTGCGGGCCCGCCGCTTGAGGTTCTGCCGGGCCCGTTTCTTTGCCGAAAGCGAGTGCGCCACTGTCGTCGTCTCCGAGTTCGTCTCTGGGCCGGCCTCGGCCCCACTACCGGTGCACCGGCCGCGCCGGCTGCACGAAAGGCCGGGATTCTACGAATCGGCGGGGCGGTGTCCAGCGGCGGCGCGGCCTCAGCCGGCGGTTGCCGCCGCCGAGGCGCTGCCCGGACCGGCCCGCAACTTGCGGATGCGCTGCTGTACGTCCTGGTAGTTGAAATCCCACTGGGCGACCTTGCTGTAGCGCTGCAACGCCAGCTGGGCCTCGCCCTTCTGTTCCAGCGCCCGCCCCTGCCAATAGAACATCTCCTTGCTCTTGGCATCGCCCTGAAGCGGGTACGATTCGATCAGCTCTCCCAGCGTGTCGATCGCCTCGTCCACGAAACCCGCCATCAGAAAGGCCTGACCCAGCAGCAGTCCCGCGTCGAAGCGGTAGCGGGGGTCGCTTCGCGCTCTCTGGAGGTTGGGGATGGCCTGGTCGTAGAGGCGCAGCTGAAACTGCCTCACCGCCTGCTCGTAGCGGTATTGCATCTCCGTCGGGTAGTTCTCGGCCCAGAGCGTGTACTCCGCCAGCTCGAACTCGGCCTGCTCCTGACGGAACTGGGCATAGTCCTTCTTGAGCTGCGGGTCGTCGGGCGAAGCCTGGAGGGCCGCCCGCAGCGAACGCTCCATGCGGCGCATCTGCGCCATCTTGATCTTGCCGCTCCGCTGGCGGTACTTGAACTGCCGGGTCTTCTTGTAGGCCTCCTCCAGCAGTTCCAGAGCGCGGTTCTCGTGGTTGGGATCCTCGGTTCGCTCCAGGGCATCGATGAGCTTGGTGAGCTTCGCCGGGTCGTCGGGGTCGGCCTTCCATTCCGCCTCGGCGTCCCGGACGGCACGCTCCAGGATGCCCAGGTCCATCACGTCCTTTTCGGCGTCGAGGAGTTTCTTCTGGCCCTCCAGGTCGCGGATCGACTGGCGGAAGCTGGTGGCCGTCTGATATCCCCCCTTGTCCATGGTGTGCTGGGCGCCCAGGTTCTTCAGCTCGCTCTGCAGGTCCATGTTGTCCGGCCGGAGCTGCGCCGCGTATTGGCAGGCATCGGTGGCCAGCTTCCACTGCTTCAGGTCCTTGTAGATGTCTTTCAGGATGATGAAGTGCGAGTAGTTGGGCTTATTGGAATCGAAGTTGGCCTGCTGGAGGATCGGCCCGATCCACAGCACCGTGTCGTAGAACCCCGCGCGATGGGCGCTTTGCAGGAGCGTGACCATCACATCGGTATTGCCGGGGTCGTAGGCCAGCAGCTTCTCGGCGTTGAGCATGTTCTGCTTGTCGTCCTTGCTGGGACGCTTGAGCTTCATGGCGTCGAACATGCCCAAAGACTTGCCGCCGCTGGCCTTGCGCTTCAGCGAGATCTCGCGCAGCTCCTTGTGGGCCTCGACGTTCTCCGGGTCCAGCGACAGCCCCTGGAGAAACATCTCGATCGCATACTCGTAGTTGGCGGTTTCGGCCGCCGCCCGCCCGTACCGGAAGAACGCCTCCGCCTTCTTCTGGTCCTCGGGGGGGATAGGCCGGTAGCCTTCGGGAATCTCTGCCACAGTACGTTCCTGCCTGATGACCAGGGTCCTCATGGCGGCGGGGCGGCACGATCCCTGCCCGCGCATCGCCCCGGGGCCTCATCCCAGGACCCACATTCACGCTAATCTACCGCCTCGACGTTGAAGCCGCCAGCATTATGCTCTACTGTTTTAATGAGCGGCACGTTGACCCCGGGCATCCGCCGCGGCGATATGCACGAACAACTCCAGATCATCCTCTGGCCCGACCCGCACCTCACGCGCAAGAGCAGGCCCGTCGAGACGTTCGACGATTCGCTGGCCGCCCTGGCCTCCCGCATGATCCAGCTCATGCGCGAGGCGCGGGGCGTGGGTCTGGCCGCCCCGCAGGTGGGCCAGAACCTTCGCCTTTTTGTCACCGGCCACACCCCCGAGCCGGACTCGCATCGCGTCTATGTCAATCCGGTGATCCTCGAATCCTCCGGAGACGAGGAAGGCGAGGAGGGGTGTCTGAGCATCCCCGGCATCAACGTCAGGATCGTGCGGGCCAGGAAGGTGCACCTGGCGGCGCAGGATCTGCTGGGCCGCCCCTTCGAGCTGGAAGCCACCGGCTATCTCGCACGCATCTGGCAGCACGAACTGGACCACCTCAACGGCACGCTGATCCTCGACCGCATGGGTGCGGTGGCGCGAATGGCCAACCGCCGCACGCTCAAGGAACTGCGGGCCAGGTACGAAAAGGATCATCCGCCTGCTCCCAGACCCCGGCTGGTGCGGCGCTGAACGGCGGCTGCGAGCCATGAGCAAACGGATTGCGATTCTCGGCTCCACCGGGTCCATCGGATGCAGCGCGCTGGAGGTGATCAGCCACCTGCCCGGGGAACTGCAGGCCGTCGCCCTCAGCGCCCACCAGCGCATCGACCGCCTGCTCGAGCAGATTCGCATGCATCGCCCGGCCGCCGCGGCGATCACCGGCCCCAGTCACCGCAGCGAGGAGGTATCGCGGCTGGGGGTGCGGCTGTATCAGGGCGCTGCGGGCCTGGTGGAGATGGTGCAGCGGGATGACATCGACATGGTGTTGGCGGCGATCGTCGGAGCGGCGGGGCTGCCGGCGGTGCTGGCGGCCGTCCGTGCCGGCAAGCCGCTGGCCCTGGCCAACAAGGAAGCCCTGGTGGTGGCCGGGTCGCTGCTGATTCCCGAGGCCCGCGCCCGCAACGTGCCCATTGTGCCGGTGGATTCGGAGCACTCGGCGGTCTTCCAGGCGATGCAATGCGGGCGGTTGGAGGAAGTTCGCCGGGTGATCCTCACGGCCAGCGGCGGACCGTTCCGCCAGGCGACGGTCCAGCAGATGCGTGCGGCCACCATCCACGACGCGTTGAACCATCCCACCTGGCGGATGGGGCGGAAGATCACGGTGGACTCGGCCACGATGTTCAACAAGGCCCTGGAGATCATCGAGGCGTGCTGGCTGTTCGATCTGCCGCCGGAAAAGGTGCAGGTGGTGATCCATCCCGAGTCGATCGTGCATTCGATGGTGGAGTTCATCGACGGTTCGGTGCTGGCGCAGCTCTCGCCGCCGGACATGCGAACGCCGATCCAGTATGCCCTCACGTGGCCGCACCGGCGGGAGGGAGTCGGCCGCCGGCTGGACCTCTCCCGGGCGATGACGCTGCGGTTCGATCCGCCCGACGAGGCGCGCTTCCCGGCGTTGCGGCTGGCCTACGAGGTGGCCCGAATGGGGGGCACGGCCGGGGCGGTGCTGAATGCCGCCAACGAGGCTGCCGTGGCCGCTTTTTTCGCGGGGCGCATCACGTTTCTGGAGATTTCGGAGCTGGTGGAACGTACAATCGGCGAACATCGGGTTCAGCACCGTCCCGGTCTGGACGATTTTCTGGAGGCCGACCGCTGGGCGCGGGTGCGGGTGGCCGAACGGATTGCGGCCGGCGTCCGCGCCGGTTAGGTGCAGAAGGAGCGTGGGGGCTTGGGCGGCGACGAGACATGGATATTAGCGGACTTCTCTTCAACGTCTTCAGCATCGGCCTGCTGATCCTCGGATTCGGATTCGTGGTCTTCTGGCACGAGCTGGGGCATTTCCTGGCGGCCAAGTATGTAGGGATCCGGGTGGAACAGTTCGCCGTGGGCTTCGGCCACGCGGTCTGCGCCTGGCGAAAGGGAATCGGCCTTCGCTGGGGCTCGACCCAGGCGGAGTATGCGGCGGCGGTGCAGAAGGACCCGCAGGCCGAGTCGGTGCTGGGCGAGACCGAGTACCGTTTGAACTGGATCCCCCTGGGCGGGTACGTGAAGATGCTGGGCCAGGACGACCTGAACCCCAATGCCACGGCCAACGACCCGCGTGCCTTCAACCGCAAGTCGATAGCGGCGCGGATGCTGGTGGTGTCGGCGGGCGTGATCATGAACGTGATCCTGGCGGCGATCGGGTTCATGCTGCTGTTCTTGATCGGCTACAACGTGCCGCCGCCGGTGGTGGGGGCGATGCAGACCGGCTCGCCGTTTCAGAAGGCCGGGGGGCGGATCGGCGACCGCATCGAGTACCTGGATGGCACGTACATCCACGACTACAACAAACTGCACCTGAACGCGGCGCTGGTGCGGTCGAACCGTGCGGTGGAGGTGATCGTCCACCGCGCCGACGGCAGTTACGCGACGCTGGAGGTGTGGCCGCAGAGGCCCGACGACGACCGCAAGTCGTTCCTGATGCTGGGGGTGATGCCGACGTTCAACCTTTGCGGCCTGGACGAGAAGTTCGCCGGCAAGGTCAAGAATGCCGACGGCAGCGACCTGGACCCCGCGCGGCAACTGCTGCCGGGGGATCGGATCACCCACGTGGACGGCAGGCCCGTGGGCATCGGAGATTACCCGGTGCTGGATGCGGCCGCGCAGGATTTCGGCCGGCCTGTCGAGCTGACGGTGCGTGGCCGTGACGGGAAGGACCGCACGATCGCGGTGCGGCCGCAGTTCGAGGCGTTTTTTGGCGAGGAGCCGTTTCACATTGCCGGACTTCAGCCGCCGGCGCGAGTGGACGGGTTGCAGCCCAACTCGGTCGTGAAGGACAAGCTCCGCGACGGGGACCTGATCGTGGCGGTGAAGGCGGCCGGCGAGGCGCGGCAGTACCCCACCGCCGCAGAGTTCGTGCGGTTGGTCACGCAGGCCGGGGCGGCGGGGACGCCCGTGCAGATCACGGTGCGCCGAGATGGCGAGGACTTGACCTTCAGCGACATCCTGCCCACCGCCCGGCTGCAGAAGGGCAAGCGTGGCCTGGGCGTGGGCGTGAGCCTGGCAGAGCATCAACCGGTGGTCGTGGCGGTCGTGCCGGGCAGCCCGGCCGCGGCGGCGGGCGTCCCGGCCAGGTCCACCGTCCTGAGCATCGACGGCCAGCCGGTGACGAGCTGGTTCGATGTGCATCGGCTGTTGTCGGCATCGCCGGGCGAGCACGCCGTTTGGCTGCGGCTGGAGGATGGTCGCCAGGAAACCTGCCGGATGAAGCTGGCGCAGGCGGACTGGGAGAAGGTGCGAGCCGTGCGCTATCGGCCGGATGTGTCGAACCTGGTGCTGCAGGAGCGCATCGAGCAGCGGCGGACGGCCAATCCGCTCAAGGCCGCGGCCTGGGGCGTGACCGAAACGCGCGACCTGCTGCTGCAGTTCTACGTGACGCTCCACCGGCTGGCGACCGGCGAGGTCAGCTATACGAACCTGATGGGCCCGATCGGGATCGTGTACTCCGGCTCCCATTTCGCGATGAAGGGGTTCGACTGGCTGCTGTGGTTCCTGGCGATGATCAGCGCGAACCTAGCGGTGGTGAACTTCCTGCCGATCCCGATCGTGGACGGCGGGCTGTTCACCTTCCTGATCATCGAAAAGATCCAGGGCAAGCCGCTGTCGGCGCGCACGCAGACCATCGCCCAGGTGGTGGGGCTGGCGATTCTGCTGAGCGTGTTCCTGCTGGTGACCTACCAGGATATCACCAGGTTCCTGTAGCGGGGATTGGCACCGTCCCGCCGGCAGGTCGCGAGCCTTGTGCGGCGGGCGGATCCTACTTGCCGGCGATGGCCGCCAGCAGGTTCCGCTGTCTTTGCGTCCACCACCGCGCGCGATGGATGTCCAGGTCGGCGCACCCGAAGTGGGCAAGGATCCGCGCCCGCAGGGCATCGATTCCCCAGCCGGCGGTCGCCGCGGTCGGGATCGCTCCGATCGTCGCGGGATCCCACGCCGGCGGCAGGTCCGCCTTGTTGGCGACCAGCAGACAAGGGGTCGCCAGTCCTTGCCGTGGCCGCAGAGGCGCCGACACGTCCAGCACCTGCACCGCCAGATCCGCCTGCGAGATCTCCTGGCGTGCCCGGTCGATGGCTGCCCGTTCGATCGCGTCATCCGTCGTGCGCAGCCCCGGCGTATCGACCAGCATCACGACCAGCCCGCCCAGGTCGGCCAGTTCGCCCACCCAGTCGCGGGTCGTGCCCGGAACATCGGCGGTGATCGAGCGCGCCTGGCCGAACAGCTGATTGGCCAGCGTGCTCTTGCCGACGTTGGGCTCGCCGACAATCGCCACGCGCGGCGGATGCAACAGCCACCACAGTGCCTGGTCCTGCAGCATGGCCGCCGCCAAGTCCGCCGTTGGCGACAGATTGTGCCACGCCTGCCGCTGCGCCAGCAGCGCCCGCACGGCCAGCTCCGTCCGCGCCAGGGGCAGGCAGGCCAGCACCTCGGCCTCGATCGGGTCGGTCGCATCAACCGCCGCGGCCGGCAGGGGCGGTTCGGGCTTGTCGATCACCTCGAAACCGCAGCGCCGCGCCAGTTCCATCGCTTCGTGCACCACCCACGTCCCGCCGTGCAGGTTGATGTCGGCCGCGCCGCCGTCGTGCGACACCACGACCACCGCATCGTCGATCACCCGGTCGCCGTCGCGCAACTCGCCGTGCACGCATCGCCCCGGGGCCAGCGGCCGGCTGAAGTGTTCCCGCAGAAACGCGCCGACTCCCGGGCCGCGCAATCGCACCACGGCGATCGCCGCCGATCCCGGCGCCGTCAACAGGATGGCCTCTCCCGCGCTCACCTGCCCTCATCGCGCCGGATATGGTGCTCGGCGTATGCCAGCGCGATGCCGTAAAAGATCAAGTCGGGCGCAATGGCGTGAATCAGTTCCCAGCCCTCGAACAAGGCGGCCGCGTCGCCGCCGGTGGCGATCACCTCCGGCCAATGCCCCAGTTCCGTGGCGTAGTTCTCCACCAGTTCCCTGACCATGCCGCGAATGCCGTGGAAGACGCCTTGGCGGATGGCTTCGTGGGTGTCCCGGCCGAACGCCCCGACCGGCGCGGCGAACTTCACCCGCGGCAGTGCAGCGGTCCTTTCGTGAAGGGCGTCGAGCATCATCGCAACCCCCGGCGCGATCGCTCCCCCCACGAAGGCCCCCTGGTCATCGCAGCAGTCCACCGTCACGGCCGTGCCCGCATCGACCACCACGCACGCCTTGCCCATCTGCTCGTAGGCCGCGGCGATGTTCAGCACGCGGTCCACGCCGGTCTGGGCCGGTGCGTCGGTCTTCACGTCGATGGGCAGGTCCAGTTGGCGGCCGACCCACTGGACGGCCGACGGGCAAATCTCCGCGACGATCGCCTCGATCTCAGTCTGCGCGGCGGGGTTCACTGAAGCGCCGGCCACCGCGGGCAGCTGGGTCCAGGCAAGGAGCTTCCACGCCTCGGCAAGCTGTCGCCGCAACTCGCTGCCGTCCGCAATGGCCACCCGGCTGGAGTGCTTCAGTTCGCCGGCCACGAAAACGCCAATCCCCAGCCGCGAGTTTCCGACGTTCAACACCATCAGGTTGATGTCCATGCATCGCCACTATAGCCGGGCAGGCTGCCTGGCGGCACTGCTCAGGCGCAGGCATGCCCGCGGCGGTGGCGGTGGTCGATCTCGGCCAAGAGCACCACGCGTGCGCCGGTCATCCGCTGGTCGGGGCATTGCACATCGATGCCCGGACATGTTACTAGAGGCGCGAATATGCGTGCCCTGCCTACCGACGTGTTCGTGGCCGGCCGAGAGGGTTACCACACCTACCGCATCCCCGCGCTTCTGCGCGTGGGCAGGCGCGAGTTGCTGGCCGTCTGCGAGGGCCGGCGCGACGGCTCGGGCGATGCCGGCAAGATCGACCTGGTCTGCAAACGGAGCACCGACGGCGGGAAAACCTGGGGAAAGCTGAAGGTCATCCACGGCGAGCGCGGCCGGACGACCATCGGCAATCCCGTGCCGATCCTGGCGCGCGATGGAGTGCTGCATCTGGTCTGCTGCCGGAACAACGCCAGCGCCGTGCTCCACATGCGCAGCACCAACGGCGGGCGCACGTGGTCGCGGCCCAGGCGCATCGCCACCGCCAGGTCGCTGTCGCGGGGGTTCGGCTTTGCGGTGCAGCGATTCGGCACGGGCCCATGCCACGGTGTGCAACTGGCGCCGAATCTCGTCGCCGTTTGTGGTGCAGGCTTCAGCCTGCACCCTGCGGGCGGCGGGCGGCTGATCGTGCCGATCTGGCTGCGCAGCAACGCATCGCTCTACTACCGCCGCAGCACGTGCCACGCGGGCATCCTCTACAGCGACGACGGCGGCCGGACGTGGAGCGCCGGCGGCAGCGTCGGCCCGGGCGCCAGCGAGGCCGTCGCCGCCCAGTTGCCCGACGGCACGCTGCTGCTCAACTGCCGGCCGATGGGCAAGCCGGCCGGGTATCGGCATCTGGCATCCAGCACCGACGGGGGCTTGACGTTCACGCGGCGATGGATCGACAGAACACTCATCGACCCCAACTGCCAGGCGAGCATGATTGCCACGCCCGCGGGGAAACTGGTCTTCTGCAATCCCGCTCGGCGAAATCGCAAGGTCAACTACAACGCGCTGCTGCGGCGGCGGCTGACGATCCGCATCAGCCCGGATGGCGGCCGGACCTGGCCACATCGTCGCGTGATCGACCCCGGCCCCGCCGGTTACTGCGACCTGGCGTGCCTGGCCGGCGGCAGCATCGGCATCCTCTACGAGCGCGGCCGGTGGTGCTACCACGAACGGATCGCGTTCACGTCGGTCAGTTTGGCACGGGCTTCCAGCCCGTGATCCGGCAGCATGGGCAGGCTGCCCATGCCACGAAGTCGCGCTCCGTTCCCTGGGTCCCTGTTCGCGGGTAAGCTTTCCGGCATGGCGGAAGCGGTCAAGGTGGCGCTGGTCACCGGCGCGGCGAAGCGCGTTGGCCGGGCGATCGTCCTGCGCCTGGCGCGCGGCGGGTTTCATGTCGCGTTCACCTATCGGACCAGTTACAGCGATGCCCAGACGCTGGTCGCCGAGGCGACCGCGCTGGGGCGCAAGTGCGTGTCGATCTGTGCCGACCTGGCCGACTTGCCGCGGGCGGCCGAGGCGGTTGCCAAGACCGTGCAGGGCAGCTTCGGCCGGCTGGATGTGCTGGTGAACAACGCCTCGCTGTACCTGCCCGGCGGGGTGCCGGACTGCGACCTGGACTTGCTGCGGCGGATGATGGCGGTGCACGTCGAGGCGCCGATGCTGTTGTGCCGGCGTCTGGGGCCGTTGCTGGCGGCCGCTGGCGGATCGATCGTGAACATGACCGACCTGCTGGCCGAGCGGCCTTGGCCGAAGTACGCCGCTTATTGCGCCAGCAAGGCGGCGCTGAGCAACTTGACACTTTCGCTGGCGCGCCAGCTGGCCCCGGACGTGACGGTCAACGCGATCGCGCCGGGCGTGGTGGCCTGGCCGGATGATTTTCCGGAGTCCGACCGGCGGGAATACCTGAAGCGCGTGCCCCTGGCGCGCGAAGGCTGCCCGGAGGATGTGGCGGAGCTGGTGCATTTCCTCTGCACGGCCGGCCGGTACATCACGGGGCAGGTGATCCGGGTGGACGGGGGAAGATCGATCACGTGACGGGAGATGACTATGTCATGGGAAGCACTTCGGCTGACAAGCAGATCCCCGGCCGAGCTGATGGCGGTCCTCGGCCCGCATGGCGTGGACGACCTGGTGCGGCAGGCGCTCAATACGTTATGGCGGGAACACCCGCAAGAGACGCGGAGCGTGCAGGCCGTCGCGGCCGACGCGCAGGCGGTTTTCGACCGCAACATGAAGGTCTGGAAGGCGATCAAGAAACCCACGCCCGAGGCGTTCTTCGCCAATCTTCTGCCCCATGCGGCCGATGGGTTCTTCCGACAAGCTCTTGTGCTGACGTGGATGATGATGCCACGCACCGGCGGGCGGAAGTTCGCCGATGTGGCGAAGATCGTCACGCACATCTACCAGCGCAACCTGGCGGCGTGGGAAGAGGACCTGGGAACGTTCACGGGCAAGAGGCCGCGTAAGACGGCGAAGGCGGGGAAGGCCAGGACAGGGAAGAGGCCGAGGTGATCTCTTTGCTCACCCCGCCCTCTGGAAGAGGTCGCGGCGCTGCGCGAGCACATCGGCCGCGGCCGGCCGTACGGAGAAACGGCATGGACGAACACAACGGCCGCGAAGCTGCACCTGGAATGGACGCTCCACCCCCGCGGCCGGCCGAGACGGGAGCAGGAAGCATGAAAATAGCTACGTCCCCTTTAATCTTGCCCCGGATCGGAGGCAAATTTCCAAAGAGCCGCCGCCGGGGTGGCGGGGAGGGCGATGAGTCCCTCTACGCCTGCGTGAGGCGCTGCGCGGATGGCGTCTATCGGTGCAGCGGGCGCGTGTCGCGAGCGTGTGGCGGGGGTTTTTCGGTGCGGATTGCGGGGTTTGCGCGCTGCGCGCCTGAGAGCCCACCGATGCGGCGCGCGGCCAGGGAACATGGCGTATGATGATGGCCAGAGGCGAGGCGGGCGGGGCTGGAGCTTGCCACGCGCGGGTCGGGGCAAGGGAAGAGGCGGGACAGAGAAGGGAGTGATGTGCTGCTATCTGGCCTCACCCCCGCGGTCGGCCGCGAGGGGAGCAGAAAACGTGAAAAGAGCTACGTCCCCTTTAATCTTGCCCGCGGTCGGCCGCGAGGGGAGCAGAAAACGTGAAAAGAGCTACGTCCCCTTTAATCTTGCCTCCCGCAGCAGAAGCGTGTTGAGTTTGCCTTTGGGGGAGAGTTGGGATCCCATGTCTATTACAGGCACCCGCCCGACGTGCCGACAAAGTGGGGAAAGATACTCGGCAAGGATATCAACCATTCTTCCTTCACCTTCTGGGCGTGTCAGAGAGCTTTGGCCGTTCTGGCGTGAGGAGGGCATCATGTACCTGTTCCTACTCTTGTTGCCAGTCGCCGTCGGCGGCTGCTCCGGCGCGATGGGACGCCTTGTTGCATCGTCTGAGGGTTCGACACTGCCCCATGTTGAAGGCAGGTGGGTTGGCCACGTCGAAGCAATCGCTATTTACGATGGCTGGGGCAGACCATATGCCGGGCTTGCGTTGCGCGTCGAGAACGGCCCGGAACTTCTGGACCCTGTCGGTGACGCGCGCGGAGGAGGCAGACTGCCGTTGCTCACCGAGTACCGGACCTCCAACTACCGGATCCTCCCGCCGAGCAAGCTGGCGCCTGGAAGCCGCGTGGAAGTGAAAGGACTTATGGTCGCCTTCTACGCCGTGCCGCCCGATCGCTCGCCATACGGTGACGTCGCGCTGGTTCGCGTGCGTCCCACGCAGAAGAAGGTCTACCCCGAACACATCATCGTGGTGAAGGGCAAGCCAAAGGTGATCGAGGCACCGAAGGCCGAAAACGTGGCGCCTGCTACCCGACCAGACAGGCAAGACCCGCCGGCGACAACGAAGCCGGCGCCCTGATCGGGAGGAAACGTCAATCTGCCTGAACGGGGTCCTCCGACTGAGTTCTATGACAAGCTGACCGTCTTTCACCAGCAGTTCGCCAAGGTGAAGTGGCCCAGCGGATTGTCGGGCAGGCAGAGTTCGGGAGACGTTCGGTTGGCGATGCCGCGTGGATGGCGTAGATGGCAGGTACCGTGGCGCGGTGGACAGCGCCGACTGGAATCTGGAATGGAATCCGCCGTGTTGAGCGCGCAGGGCCAGCGCGGGAAGCTCTTTGGCAATTGAACAGGCGAGTGCAGGATCAGGCAGCGCGGCGGACGGTGATCTGCACGATCGGCAGGAACGGATCGCCGCGGCAGTTGACGCGACGGACGGAGATCGCCGCTTTGACCGGATCACGCTGGCGGATCGGGACTGGTTCTGGCAACACGGTCCCCTGCCACGCCTCCTCGGGCGTGCGGCCGCGCAGGGCGGCATGAGGACGGTGATGGTTGTACCAATGCCTGAACGCTTCGACGCGGCGCTGAACGGCACGGCGAAGTCGGCGAAGGGCACGCGCAGGAAGAGGTAGTGTTGATTGCCCGCGAGCCGCGAGCGTAAGGGTGCGGTGGACCTCACGGCCCCTTACGGTCGAGGCTCTTCATAGTGCATCTTCGTTGCCGTGGCCGAGCACCTCGTCGATCACCGGCTTGATTGCGTCGTAGTCGAACCCCCGGCGCTGGAGCATCCCGGCCAGGCGGCGGCGGGCCACCTGCGGGTCGAGTTTCCGCAATCGCGGGGCGTGCTTCAGGGCCAGCTGTCGTGCAACCGATGGAGTGTCGGCCTGGGCATAGACCTCGCCCACAGCGCGCTCGGCCACGTCCCTGCTCACGCCGCAGCGGAGCAGGTCGGCCATCGCCCTGCGCCGGCCGTGGTGGCGCTCCAGGGCCGCTTGAGCCCGGGCCAGAGCGAAGCGGGCGTCATCCAGGTAGCCCCGCCGCTCCAGGTGAGCGAGGGTCGCCTCGACGACAGACGGCGCGTGCCGGCGGGCCAGGCGAGCCTGCATTTCCGCGCGGCTGTGCATCCGACGCGCCAGGTAGCGCAGAGCCTCGGCCAGGCAACTGCGGTACGGTTCCTGCTGGCGGTCGGCCGGCGGCATCGCCCGATACTGTAGCCCAAGGCGTTCCGGCGGGCGCTATTTCATCGTGATCGCCTGGCTCGTGCAGGCATCGGCGCAGGCATTGCAGTCGATGCAGTTTTCTTCGTTGATCACGGCCACGGACTCGGGCACGGTGATCGCCTCCGACGGGCAGACGTCCACGCAGGTCTTGCAGCCGGTGCACAGATCCTTATCAACAGTCGCGGGCATAATACCTCCACGCGGTTCCAATGGTCTTGGCCGGCGACGGCCGGCTCTTGAAGATATTATCGTCCTTTTAGCCTGTCAACCGCGCCCTCGCCGCTCCAGGTCGATGAAATAGAACATCCCCACGGCGCCGTGCAGGGGCGTCAGGCAGCGTTCGATGCGCCTCACCAGGCCGTAGGTCCATGAAGGCACGAGTTGCCGCATCGACACGCCCCCGCTCAGAAGGTAACGCAGCGGCGTGTGGGCCGAGAACTGGCGCACGGTCAGTTGCGGAAACTCCCGGTCCAAGCGCGCCCGGTCCCTGCCGAAAACGATCCACGGCAGGGCGCCGTTGGCGCTGCTCAGCGGACCGCTGCCATCCAGCGTCCAGCCGCCGGACGGATCAAACGGCTCGTGGTGGAATCGCGTGTAAATGAATCGGCCCCACAGCGTATTGGCCGGCTCGACCATGAGGATGCGTCCGCTGGGCCGAAGACAGCGACTGGCCTCGGCAAGGAAGCGAGCGACGTTCGGCAGGTGATGCAGCACGTCGATCATGAGGATCGCGTCCAGCGAGCCGTCGGCAAACGGCATGTCCAGGGCCGAGAAGCACACGTCCAGACCCGGGACGTGCAAGATATCGGAGGTGATGGCGTTGGGGATCACCTCCTTGATGAAGCCGCCGCCGCTGCCCAGCTCGACGATGCGCCCGTTGCGGATCGTCGGGGGCAGCGTGTCGCGAAACTGCGCGTAGATGTCGTGGTAGATGCGGCGAAGGAACGGCTTGCCCTGGATGATCCGCGCGTGCAGTTGCGTGGCGGCCGGGTCGTCCAGGTCGCCGATACCTCGCGTTTCGGGCAGTCTCAGCAGGTCCAGCAGGCCCATCTCGTCACAGCCGTTTGAGTTTGCGCCAGGCGAACGCCGTCATCCGCAGCAGCAGCCAGCCGTGGCGAAACCGGGAGATGTTGGTCGAGCCGTAGGTCCGGTCGCGATAGCGGATCGGGATTTCCACGATCTTCAGGCCCAGCTTCGACGCGCCGAAAAGCAGGTCAAAGTCGCCGAAGGGGTCAAAGTCGCCGAAGAACGCCCGGCCGTCGGCGATGCGCTGGTAGTCGGCCGCCAGCAGCACCTTCGTGCCGCACAGCGTATCCTTGAGCCTCTGGCCGACCAGCCACGTCAGCGCCACCGAGAAGAACTTGTTGCCCAGGACGTTCAGCGGGCGCATCGCCTGGCCCTCCATCGGGTAGACCAGGCGGGAGCCGTTGATGAACTCGCCCACGCCGCCGACCAGGGCACGGTAGAACTTGGGCAGGTCCTCGGGCGGCATGGTCAGGTCGGCGTCGAGGATCATCAGCACCTCGCCGGTGGCCTTGGAGAACCCCAGCCGCACGGCGTCCCCCTTGCCGCGGCCCTCCTGGCGCAGGAACTTGATGTTGCGCTGGGGATGATCGGCGATGACGGCCTCGATCTCCTGCGGCGTGCCGTCGGTGGAGTGTCCATCGACGAAGATGATCTCCTGGCTGGCGCCGAACGGGGGGATGCGCTCGATGGCCGGGCGGATGTTCCCGCGCTCGTTGCGGCAGGGGATCACGATGCTCACGGAGCGGTCGTGCCCCGGCGGCAGCGGGCGCTTCCGCAGCACCAGGAAATGCGACAGGCACAGCCGGTTGACCAGCGGCAGGGGAGCCAGGTACGCATTGAGCAGCCGCGAAAGCAGCGGCACGTAACGCGGCAGCAGCAGCCGGCGCTCATCCTTCACCACCTCGTAGCCGCACAGCCGCACGAACGCGTCGATGTCCGATGGGGAAAGCCAGTTCTGCGGCGGCTGGGGCATTTTCATGCCCAGCTTCGCCCCGGCCCGCAACAGCGGCTCCCAGAGGATGCTGTGATAGTTGATGACCACGCGCGTGCGGTCATCACATGCCCCGCGCAGGTTCTCCAGCGCCGCCTGGATGTCCACCAGCGTCCCCAGCAGGTCCGACAGGACCACAAAGTCGAAGACCTCGTCGAACCGGCACGTTTCCACATCGGCCTCCCGGAACTCCACGGCCGTGTCGCCTTCCTCCGCCGCCAGTTGCCGGGCGTGCCGCACCATCTCGCCGCTGAAGTCGATGCCCAGGCCGCGGGAGGGCCGCAGTTGCCGCAGCACGTAGCCATCGCCGCAGCCGGCCTCCAGCACGCGTTTTCCGGCCGGAATCAGGAAGCGCAGGTACTTGATCAGCTCCTGATAGTAGTAGCGGTTGCGGCGACGGAACCTGGGCCGCTGCGGCGCGATCCGGTCGAAGTACTCCCGAACGCGCTGTTTGACGGGCATGTCGATCCCGCCGGTCGAGGGTGTTGGTTGGGGCAGCATCCGCCGCTTGGCCTCCCGCAACGAGCCGCGGCCATGTTAGGTCGGCGGGTCTGCGTGTTCAATCGGCCGTTGGGCGCCCGCGGCGGCGGCCGGGGGCGTTCCGGTCGTGGCCAGGGTGTGGGCGCGTCGGCGGGCTTGGCGTAGAATGCCGATGGCGGGGCACTTCTCGCACGGGACTGGATCATGGCCAATCGCCTCGACATCCTGGCCCTGGAGCCGTTCTGCGGCGGACCCCGCAAGGCGATGCTGGAGGCGATCCTGCGTTACAGCCGGCATCACTGGATGCTGTTGCGGCTGCCGCCGCGCCGTATCGAGCGCCGGCTGGCGGCGGCGGCGATCTGGTTCTCCGAACAGCTCTCGCGGCACTGGATGGGCCCGGTGGATGTGCTGTTCACCAGCGAGGCCCTGAACCTGGATGACTTCTTCAAGTTGACGCCCTCGCTGGCCCACAAGCCGGCCGTGGTCTATTTCCACGACAACCAGCTGCCCGATGCCGACGCGCCATCCGAGCAGGACACCGCCCTGGCCGTGGTGAACGTGACCACGGCGCTGGCGGCCACGGAGATCTGGTTCAACTCGCTGTACCACCTGCAGACCTTTCTCAAGCGGGCCAGCGCGCTGATCCACCGCCACGCCGAACTGGCGGGCCGCGATCCCTTGCCGCAGATCGCCTCGCGTGCGCAGCTGGTGCGGCCGCCCATCGACCTGGATGCCTTGCATCGCGCCGAGTCGGAACCCATCGAACGGGACCCGCGGCTGCTGTTTGTGGACACCCGCAACGCGGACGTGCCGCTGCTGAACCGTGCTCTGCTGGGCTTGCAGCGTCGAGGCGAGAAGTTCTCGCTGGTGACCACGGGTCCGGTCGATGGACTGGACGCGGATCTGCCCCGCGTCACGATTCCCGAGGACGACATGCTGGCGCGAGCTTGGGCCATGCGCCGCGCCAGCGTGATCGTCAGCGGCAAGCCCGGCGCTCCGGCCGACTACGATGCCGTGGCGGCGATGATGGCCGGTTGCTGGCCGGTCTTTCCCGACACGGGCGTGTATCCGGAGCTGTTGCCCCAGCCCATGCACCATATCTGCCTCTACCGGGGATCGGCGGTCGAGATGCTGGTGAACCGGCTGCAGGATGTCTGGTGGATCGAGCGCCCGCACGGCTACCAGGAACAGGTCCAGCGGATCTTGCGGCCGTTCGAGGCGCGGGCGGCGTGCGCCGAGATGGACGACCGGCTGGAGCAGCTGGTCCTGTCGCATTCGGTGAGGACATCCCTTGCCGGCCAGGCCCCGCAGGAACCGAAGACGCCCCCGCAGAAATCATGACGCATCTGCCGCGGCATCGGCGCCGGCAGTTTGCCGCTCGCGATGCCATCGCCGACTGAGCCAGTAACCCAGGATCGCCCCTGCCACACCCGCCGAGGCGTAGTCCAGCGGCATGGGCCGCATCAGCGGCGAGAGGGTCGAGGCGACATGGCCGATCGACCAGGCCGCAGGCGGCCACACAAACGCGTACAGATAGCCCGCCAGGCCGACCAGCAGGGGCCCGGTCCAATACCAGATGCTGGGCGAGGTCGGGTAGAGGAAATAATACGAGACGGCCGATCCGCCGAACGCCGCGAGGGCCACGGCCGCCAGGGCCTGCTGCTTGGCGGCAGACTGGGCCAGCACCAGCAGAAGGCACCCCATCACCACCGCCTGCATGACGGCGGCCGAAAGTTTGTGGCCAAGGGATTCTCGGCCGTCTTCCACGCCGTCGCGTCGGGGATCGAGCTGCAGCAGTCCCCGGCGGTGCAGCAGCCACTGGACCGCCCAGCCGGCCGCCAGCAGCGCAAACAGCAGGATCAACTCGCCGGCCAACAGCAGGAAAACCGTCGGGCGATCGGTGTTGTCGGCCAGCCGCAGGGCATCGCCCATCGTGCCGCCGCGTGCCGAGACGGCCGTCAGCCCGGCACAGGCCGAAAACAGCCCGGCGTCAAATCGTATCCGCCCGGCGATGCCGCTGCCGATCAGGACGCATCCGAGAAACACCGCGGCGCATGCCAGAATCGCCACCGCAGGAGAGGGTTGCTGCAGCAGACTTGCCGAGAAACCGCCATCGTCGGGAATGGCCAGCAGCCGGCTGGCCCAAACGAAAAGCACGAAACACGCGCAGCACGCGGCCAGCAGGAGGATGCGTGCACGTTGATAGGAGCTGAGGGCCATGAGGCTGAATCCTAACGGTTGCCTAACCGAGGGCCGGCGGATATCATCGGCGTCGTTGCCGCGACAATAGCACAAACGGCAGGGGGCTGCCAGACGATGGGCCTGCAGACGCTATTTGGCGATGATGCCGGGCCGCCGCCCAGCGCGGCCGAGGGGCCGTTTGCGCAGGTGGCCATCGAGCAGGCGCTGGACAAGGTGCTGGATTATTCGGTGCCGCGGCGGCTGGCCGGCGCCGTGCGCGTGGGCCAGCGGGTCAAGGCCCCGCTGGGCCGGGGCAACAAACCGGCCTTCGGGTACGTGGTGGGAATCTCGCCGGTGACGCAGTGTGCCGCCACCAAGCCGCTGCTGAGCATCGAGGATGAGCGAGCGCTGATTTCGCCGCGGCTGCTGCAACTGGCGATGTGGATGAGCCGGTACTACTGCTCGCCGCTGGGCACGGTGCTGGATAGCGTGATCCCCGGCGCGGTCCGCCGGCGGATCGGCCTGGACCACGCGACGATGGTTCGGCGCACGGCTCCCGTGGCGCGGGTTCAGGAACTGATCGAAAAGACCCGCGCGCCCAAACGTCGCGCGGTGCTGGGCAGGCTTCTGCAACTCGGCGAGCAGCAGGCCATCGAGCTGGAAAAACTGGCCGGCGAGGCGGGTTGCACGCCGGCCACGGTGCGCAAGCTTTCGGCCCTGGGCCTGATTTCCATCGCCTCCGAGGCGCAATACGCCGCGCCGACCGGCCGCGGCGAAGCAGCCCTGCTGGAGGCGGAGATTCCGCAACTGAACCCGGACCAGAAGAGGGTTTTCGATGAACTGCGCCCGCGGGTGGTCGGCGGCGGTTTCTCGGTGAACCTGCTGCTGGGCGTCACCGGCAGCGGCAAGACCGAGATCTACCTGCGATGCATCCGCGAGCTGGTGTCGGCCGGCCGCCAGGCCATCGTGCTGGTGCCGGAGATCGCCCTCACGTCGCAGACGGTGCGGCGATTCACCGAGCGATTCGGCCGCGTGGCGGTGCTGCACAGCGGCCTGGGCGCCACGGAGCGCCATCGGTTCTGGCGGCAGGTCGAGGCAGGCGAGGCGGACGTGGTCGTGGGCGCGCGTTCGGCCGTCTTTGCGCCGGTGCCGAGACTGGGGCTGATCGTGGTCGATGAGGAGCACGAAGCCAGCTACAAGCAGGATACTTCGCCGCGCTACCATGCCCGCGATGTCGCCGTCAAGCGGGCGCAACTGGAGAATGTGCCCGTACTGCTCGGCTCGGCCACGCCGTCCCTGGAGACATACTGGCGCGTGACCTGCCAGCAGCAGAGAGCAACCCTTCAGGCCCAGACGCACGCAGGCGAGTCGGAGCAAGCCCGGAACGTGGGGGCCGGCGCGGCCGACGCCTCTGCGCCGGAGGTCGCCGGGTATCACCTGCTTCGCCTTCCCTGCCGGGTGCGCGGTCTGCAGTTGCCGCACGTGGAGCTGCTGGACATGCGCCAGGAGCTTCGACTGCGGCGTCCGGGGATTCACCTGCTTTCCCAGCGGCTGGAGCATCTGCTGAGAACCACGGTGCAGGTCGGGCATCAGGCGATCCTGCTGCTCAACCGCCGCGGCTATGCCAACTTCATCTACTGCCCCTCGTGCATGCACCTGGTCAAGTGCCGCTACTGCGACGTGACGATGACGTATCACCGCTCGGCCGGGGCACGCGCGCAAGGAGGCTCGCTGGCCGAGGGGCTTCACACGGGCCAGCTGCACTGCCACTACTGTCTGGCGGTCAATCCGCTGCCGGACAAGTGTCCCGAGTGCGGCAAGAAGCTGTCGCTGTTCGGGCTGGGCACGCAGCGCGTGGAGGAAGAGCTGGCCCGCAAGTTCCCCGATCTGAGATTCGCCCGCGTGGACAGCGACTCGATGCACAGCGGCCGCGACTACGAGCGGCTGCTGGGCCGGTTTGCGGCCGGAGAGCTGCAGGTGATGCTGGGCACCCAGATGATCGCCAAGGGGCTGGACTATCCCAACGTGACGCTGGTCGGCGTCATCAGCGGCGATACGGCGTTGTCGCTGCCGGACTTCCGCGCCGCCGAGCGCACGTTCCAGCTCATCACCCAGGTGGCCGGTCGGGCCGGCCGCGGCGACAGCCCCGGACGCGTCCTGCTGCAGACGTTTCTTCCGGAGGACCCGTCGATCCGTGCGGCCATTCGCCAGGACTTCGAGGGCTTTGCGGCAACCGAGCTGCAGTCGCGGCGGGAGGTGGGCCTGCCGCCGTATGTGCGCATGGCGCGAATCATCCTCCGCGACCAGGACCTGGATAAGCTGCACCGGCGGGCCGAGGAACTGGCGTCGGCCCTGCTGGCGCCGGTGGCCGCCGAGGGCGACGCGGTGAAGATGAAGGGCCCGATGCCCTGCGCCATCACCCGCATCGCGGGCTATCACCGCTTCCAGGTGGTGTTGCTGAGCCCGAGCGCAAAACGGCTGCAGAGGGTGCTGGCGGCCATGCGGCAGCGGCTCCACCTGGCGTCGGGCGATCGCGTGGCCGTGGATGTGGACCCGGTATCGCTGCTGTGAGCAGGTCGCCTCAGCCGAACCACGGCTCGATGGTCAGGTGGATCACCACGTAGGCGACGGCCGCCACGAACGCCGATGTCGGCAGCGTGAACAGCCAGGCCAGCAGGATGCGCCGCCCGGCCACCCATCGCACCGAGCGCAGGCCGCGGGTTGTGCCCACGCCCAGAATCGCGCCGGTGATCACGTGCGTCGTGGAAAGGGGTATGCCCATGAGCGATGCGCCGATGACGGTGGTGGCGCCGGCCGTCTCCGCGCAGAACCCGCCCACGGGCTGGAGCCGTGTGATGCCGTGTCCCATGGTGCGCACGACGCGCCACCCGCCCAGGAGCGTGCCCATGGCGATCACGAAATGGCAGGAGAGCACGATCCACCACGGCATGTGGTGGGAGGCGCCGAACCACGCAAACCACGGCGGCTCCCAACCGGGCGTCAGCCAGCCGGAAACGTGGGCGTACTGGGGCGTCATGCCCAGCGTGGCCACCGCCACGGCGATGATCCCCATGGTCTTCTGGGCGTCGTTGGTGCCGTGGGAGAGGCTGAAGGCGCCGGCCGAGACCAGCTGCAGCCGTCGAAACCACCCATCCACGCGCGACGGGGTGAAGTTGCGAAACAGCCAGGCCATGGCCGTCATCAGCAGCGCCCCGCCGATCATGCCGATCGTCGGCGCGACGAAGATGAAGAGGATGGTCACAGGCCACTTGCTTTGCTGGAGAACCAATGCGTCGATGCCGGCGCGGGCCAGGGCGGCGCCGGCGTAGCCGCTGATCAGCGCATGCGAGACGCTGATGGGCAGGCCCGCCATGGAGCATCCATAGGTCCAGAACGTCGCGCCGACGAGCCCGGCGAGGATCACGAACAACTGCTGCTGGGGCGTTCCCACGGCCGCGAGGTTCACAAAGTCGCTGGAGATGGCCTTGGCGACGGCCGTGCCGAAGGCGAACGCGGCGAAGAAGTTCCAGAACGCCGCCCAGGCGACCGCCTGAAAGGGACTGAGCACGCGGGTGGAGACGATCGTCGCGATCGAGTTGGCCGCATCGTTGAACCCGTTGAAGAAATCGAACAGCAACGCGATGAGGATGATGACGATAACCAGGGCGAAGAGCATCTTTTGGCTGCGGCAGGGGGCCTATCCGTTCTTGAGCACGATCCGCTCGAGGGTGTTGCAGACGTCCTCGCAGCCGTCGATGGCTCCCTCGATCATGTCGTAGAACTCCTTCCACTTCATCACGTGCAGCGGGTCGGTGCACTGGCCGAACAGGCCGGAGATGGCCGCGTGGTTGTTCTCGTCGCCGATGTTCTCCAGGCGGTGCACCTCGATGATGCGGTCGCTGAGTTGCGAGAGCTTGCGGCTCTTGCGCAGGCGGTGCACGGCGTCGCGCAGAGCGAGGGCTGCCTGCACCAGCACCTCGGACTGCTGCACGAACGGGGCCTCCATGGCCTTCACGTGATAGAGGGCGAATCGCTTGGCCAGGGCGTCCACCGTGTCCACGATGTCGTCCAGTTCGCCGACCAGAGTGTGGATGTCCTCTCGGTCGAAGGGGGTGATGAAGGTGCGGTCCAGACGTTCCAGGGCCCGGTGGGCCAGGTCGTCCGAGGTCCGTTCCTCGGCCCGGATCCGCGCCACGTGCGCGTCGATCGCCGGAAAGTCGATGGCGGCCCGGCGCAGGTGCTCCGTACACGAGACAACGTGGTTGGACATGCCCTCGAACAGGTCGTAGAACACCGTGTCCTTGGGGAGAAGATTGAACATTCGCTGGCGACTCCGAGAGTTTGGAAAACGTTCAGATTCGGCTAAGGGCGGATTGTAGAACCATGAGCCCGCGATGCAAGGCGGCCGGCGGGCATGCTTGCGGCCGACCGCCCGTCGGCTATGCTTCTGGCCTTTTCCCGAGCAAAGGACCCTTCAATGGCTGATTCGCATCGCGTACTTCTTATCTCCGGCGGCAAGTGGCATGACTATGCCAACGGCTCGAAGGTCATGGCCGAGGCTTTGGCGGGCGCCGGCATCCAGACCACCGTCACCGAGGACGCCGCCGCCGTGTCGCAGCTGGCTGGCGGATCGTTCGCCTGCGTGCTGCTCTATACCCAGGGCGACAAGTTCACCGACGCCCAGGTGGATGCGCTGGTGAGGTTCGTGCGGGGCGGCGGGGGGCTGGTGGGCGTGCACTCGGCCAGCGACACCAACAAGAAGTCCGACGCGTTCACAAAGCTGATCGGCAGCACCTTCAAAGGCCACGGGCCGGTGATGGGCTTTGATGTATCGGTGACGGATGGCGAACATCCTATCGCCCATCGCGTCCAGAAGTTCCGCATCACCGACGAGCTGTACCTGCTGGAGCCAAAGAGCGACTTTCAGACGTTCCTCACGGCGTACTGGGACACCAAACCCCAGCCCATGGGCTACACGCGATGCGAGGGCAAGGGACGGGTCGTGTACCTGGCCAATGGACACAGCCCCGAGGCCCTCTCGCAGCCGACGTGGCTGACTGTCCTGACGCGCTCGGTGCGATGGGCGGCCGGGGAGGACTGGGGCAAGAAGACCGTCAAGGTTGGCGTGATCGGCTACGGCGGGGCGTTCAACATGGGCAAGCTCCACGCCGAGTCGTGCCGCAAGGCCCGCATGATCCCGGTAGCGGTGTGCGACCTGGACCCGGCCCGCACCGCCACGGCCAGGCAGGAACTGGGCGAGCAGGTCAGCACGTTCCAGAAAGTCGATGAGATGCTCGCGGGGAGCGATGCCGAGATGTGCATCGTCATCACGCCGCACAACACGCACGCGGCGTTGTCGATCCAGTGCCTGGAGGCCGGCCGGCACGTCGTCACCGAGAAGCCCTACACGATCACCGTGGAGGAGGCGACGCGGGTCATCGAGACGGCCCGGCGGATGCGCAAGATGGCCACCGTCTTCCACAACCGCCGCTGGGACGGCGATTTCATGACCATCCGCAACATCGTCCGCAGCGGCATGATCGGGGATGTGTTCGCGATCGAGTGCTTCTTCGGCGGATACGGCGAGCCGCGGCAGTGGTGGCGGTCGAGCAAGGAGATTTCCGGCGGGGCGTTCTATGACTGGGGCGCGCATTTCTGCGACTGGGTGCTCCAGCTCATGCCCCACAAGATCGAGTCGATCAGCGGCAGTTTCCACAAGCGGCACTGGCACGCGGTGAGCAACGAGGATCACACCGAGGCGTTTGTGCGATTCGAGGGCGGGCGCACGGCCCACCTGCAGCAAAGCTCGCTGGCGGCCATCGGAAAGGCGCGCTGGCGCATCCTCGGGACGCTCGGCGGCATCGAGAAGATGACCGGCGGCGACAAGGAGCCGATCAAGGTCGTCAGCTTCCGCGAGGGCTTTCGCCAGGAAATGACCGTCCCGTGCCTGGCCAGCGACTGGGATGGGTTCTATCGTAACGTGGCCGATCACCTCATCCTCGGCGAGCCGCTGGCGGTGACGCCCGAGTCGGCCCGGAAGGTGATCGCGGTGTTGAGCCTGGCCGAGCAGTCCAGCAAGCAGGGCGGCGTGCCGCTGCCTCTGCCATTTGACCAGTAGGAGCAGCCTTGTAGCGCAGGCTTCGGCCTCCGCCGGCTTGTTTCCTTCAGGCTGAAGCCTGCACTACAATGCCTGCAGCAGAGAGTTGGATCGCGCGATGTCCGAGAAGCAGCAAAACACGGGCGGCGTCGCAGTGGAGGAGAAGACAAAGCCCGCGCCGGCCAAGTCCAGCCCGAAGCCGAAGAAGCTGCCGCCGTACAACGTCGTGCTGCTGGATGATGATGACCACAGCTACGAGTATGTGGTCCGCATGCTGGGGCAGTTGTTCGGCTATCCAGAGGCCAAGGCCTACAAGATGGCCCGCGAGGTGGATCAAACAGGCCGCGTGATTGTCCTGACCACCACCAAGGAGCATGCCGAACTGAAACGCGACCAGATCCACGCATTCGGCCCGGACAAGCTATTGGCCCGCAGCAGGGGTTCCATGCGTGCGGTCATCGAACCGGCGCCGCAATAGGCTCAGGTCATGTCGAGGCGATGGGCTGGCCGATTCATTGGGCAAAGGGGCACACTGCATGCGCCCGGACCCGTTCTCACTGAACACGTATCTCGTCCGCAGGAAGGTGCTCAAGATCCTCGGCGGGGCCTTCCACATCTACGACCCGTCCGGCAACGTGATCGCGTACTCCAAGATGAAAGCGTTCAAGCTCAAGGAGGACATTCGCCTTTACACGGGCGAAGACATGGGCACGGAGCTGCTGACCATCCAGGCCCGCGCGATCATCGACTTCTCGGCCGCCTACGACGTGTACGACCCGCGCGCCCGCGAGAAGGTCGGCGCCCTGCGCCGGCGCGGCTTCAAGTCCATGTTCCGCGATGAGTGGCTGGTGCTCGACGCGGCCGATGCACAGGTGGGGCTGATCCAGGAGGACAGCACCGGCCTGGCGCTGGTGCGGCGGTTCATCGACGCCGCATCGCTGCTGTTCCCGCAGAAGTACTCCGTGCAGATGGGCGGGCGCGAGGTCGCCACCTTCAAGCAGAACTTCAACCCCTTCGTGTACAAGCTGACCGTGGACCTTTCGGGCGACCCGCGGGGCGCGCTGGACCGGCGCCTGGCGATGGGCGCAGCGCTGCTCATGGCCGCCGTCGAGGGCAAGCAGCAGGGATAGGGCCCTACGCCGCCATCGACTGGTTCAACAGCACTTGCAGTCTCTCGATCCCGCGCACGATGTCCGCGGCGCTTCGGAAGGGGGGCTGCCTGGGATTGGCCGGCCGCAGGATGTGCTCAGTGAGGCGAGACAGCGCCCCGGCTTCGCGGCTGGCCGGGTCATACCGGATCAGGTCGCGCAGGTCCGGGTTGGCCAGAGGCGTGTTGATCTGCATGGCCAGGTAGAACAGGTCCACGGCCTTGTCGGCCTTGCCGTGACAGGCGTGGAACAGGTCGGACGTAACCGAGCCGTCGGTGATCATCTGCTCCAGCATGTGCTGCAGCTGGCTGGCACGAAGCAGCTCGCTGAAGATGCCCGAGAGCAGGGCGTTGGTGGAGAGGTCCTCGCCGACGCGCACGGCCGAGCCGAAATCCACGAAGCCGACGCCGTGCTCGGTGATCACGAAGTTGTCCAGGCGCAGGTCCAGGTGGATGACCCGCGCCGATTCGTGCACGGCGGCCAGAAGCTCGGCGCTCTGCCGCGCAAAGTCCATCTGCGAAAGTGCCGGCCCGCTTACCCGCAGCCAACGCATCCACATCCTGCGCACGAAGCCGCGCTCGTCCTTTTCCGTTCGCACGACGGTGGGCACGCGGCGGGCATACTGCGGCGGCAGATGTTCCTGGAGGATTTTCAGCATCGCCGCCTCCCGGGTGAGGAAAAGCGGGAAGATTCTTTCGGTGAACTTGCGGGCCCGCCGCTCGATGACGTCCATCGGCAGGCCGGGAAACCGCCGTCTCAGTCGCGCCAGGACGCGGGGCAGCGTCGGAACCTCCTTGCGAACCAGCCATTGTCCGTCGGGCCCCGGAACCAGCTGCACCTGGTAGGTGAAGCGGTCGCTGATCTGGCTGGGCGGGATCAGCAGAACCTTGCGGGCAACCGCATAGTGCCACCGCGGACTCAGCAGCGGCAGGTGCAGCCCCAGCACCGGCAGGCGCACGGATTCGGGCCCGCGCTGCACCAGAAAGCCGTGCTCCGCCAGCAGGCGACAGTGCTGCTCGACCCGGGCGGCGTTGCGGGAGGCATAGACCAACTGCCCGCCCCAGCGCAAGCGATCGAAGGCCTGGGCGGGCGTGTGCGGCTCATCCTCGATGGCAAACAGGTAGTCCAGCAGGCCGGCGGCTTCCCTTTGCCTGCTGTTGGCGCCGTAGCGGCCAAACTCCGCATCCCCGGCGAACGCCGCCCTGACAATGGCGTCCATGACGGCCGGGCGCTGCGGGCAGGCGACGGCAAGGGGCACCTTGGCTGCCGCTGCCGGCCAATGCAGCGCGGCGCCCGCCGCTGGAGAGGCGGATGGCCCAGACATGTTCGCCGGTTCCTCCGTGAACCCAAGCGGGCTTGCCCGCCGCACTGTCCCGGTGCGGCCGACGCAGGCAAGTCTCAACGATTCAACAAGATACAAGCGACCTGGGCCTGGTTCAAGTCCCGGCAGGACCGTTGGCGGCCAGCGCATTTTTCGCTCAAGTTCCAACGTCCGATAATCCGATGGAACTATGGGGGTGCGCGTGTCCGGAGGCGGTTCTCGTGTGCTCGATCCTGTGGCAGGTTCACGACGCATGGCCGCGGCATGCTGCTCCCTTGGTGCGTTGGCCCGCGGGGCCAACCGGTCAGGATCGGGTCCTGCGACACGGAGGTCGAGATGAACGCTCACAACAGCAAGCGTATTGGTGTTTCCCGCCGGCGAACGCGAAGGGCTGGGCAGGGGCAGTTGCTGGAGGGCCTTGAGCCGCGCGTACTGCTGGCGGTGTTCCCCGTCACCAGCACGGCCGACAGCGGGCCCGGGTCGCTTCGGCAGGCGATCCTCGACGCCAACTCCACCCCCGGCGTTGACAGCATCGTCTTCAACATCGCCGGCGATCCGTGGATTCAGCCGCTGACTCCGCTGGACACGATCACCGAGGCTGTCGTGATCGATGGCACCACCCAGCCCGGATACGCCGGCACCCCGATCGTCTGGATCGACGGCCTGCTGCAGGGGCTGGGCGACGGCCTGACGGCGACCAGCGCCAACGTGACTGTCAAGGCACTGGTGGTCGGCAACTTCTCCAGTGGCGTGGGCGTGAAGCTCACGGGCGGCGACAGCCGCCTGGAAAGCAGCTACATCGGCGTGGACCGCACCGGTCTGCTGGCCATCCCCAACGCGTATGGCGTGGTGGTCAGCGGCGGCGGCAATGCCATCGGGGCCGCCGGCGCGGGCAACGTCATCTCCGGCAACTTCATCGAGGGCCTGACGCTTGCCGCGCCCTTCGGCTTGGCCAGCACCGTACAGGCCAACCGGATCGGCACCGACCCGACCGGCATGGTGCCCATCCCCAACTTCGGCAACGGCATTTACATCGGCCAGGCCGTCGGCACCGCCAGCTCTTACATCACCGTGGGCGGCGCCAACCCCGGCGAGGGCAACATCATCGCGGCCAACTTCGGCGACGGCATCCGCATCGAGAACGTTTCCGACAACCTGGTCCTTGGCAACACCATCGGCGCCGACGCCGCGGGCGCGGCGGCCATGGCCAACTTCGGCAACGGCGTGATGGTGATGGGCAACGCCTCGAGCAATATCATCGGCGGCGCGGGCGGATCCCGGAACCTCATTTCCGGCAACCAGGGCGACGGCGTGCGCTTCGCCACGTCCATCGGCACCGTCGGCAACGTGGTGGCCGGCAACTACATCGGCACCAACGCCGCCGGCACGGCCGCCATCGCCAACGTCGGCAGCGGCGTTTGGGTGGGACCGGCCGGGGCAACTGTCGGCGGCACGGCGGCGGGCATGGGCAACGTCATCTCCGGCAACAGCGGCAACGGCGTGAGCCTGCAATCCAACGCCCTGGTCCTGGGCAACCGCATCGGCACGTCGGCCGACGGCCTGTCGGCCGTGCCGAATGCCGACGGCATCTACATCGACGGCAACAACAACATCGTCGGCGGCACGCTGGCCGGCGAGGCCAACCTCATCGCCTTCAACCAGTTTGTCGGCATATCGGTTTTCAGCGGCACCGGCAACCGGCTTCGCGGCAACTCCCTCCACTCCAACGGCCGGCTGGGCATCGACCTCGGCCTGGAGCCGATGATGGGCGGCGTCACGCCCAACGATTTGCAGGATGTGGATAGCGGGCCGAACCTGCTGCAGAACTACCCGGTGCTGGTTTCGGCGGCTGCCAGCGGCGGCGGCACCAACGTCAGCGGCAGCCTCAACAGCACTCCGCTTGCATCGTTCGTCGTGGATTTCTATGCCAGCGCCGCGGCCGATCCTACGGGCTTTGGCGAGGGGCGGACCTGGCTGGCCTCGTCCATCGTCGTCACCGACGCCAACGGCGATGTCGCCTTCTCGCTGACGTTGCCGGCGATGCCCCCCGGCCAGAACATCCTCACCGCAACCGCAACCGATGTCGCGGGCAACACCTCGGAGTTCTCGGCGGCCATTGCCGTGTCACCACAGACGACTCAGCCCACGACGACGAGCCTGGTGGCGACGCCCAATCCGAGCGTGTTCGGACAGAACGTCCTGATCACGGCGACGGTGACGCCGGGCGTGTTCGTGGGCGTGCCGACGGGGACGGTGGAGTTCTTCGACGGCGCGGTGTCGCTTGGGGTCGTGCCGCTGGACGGTGCGGGCCAGGCGAGCTTCAACACGGCCGGCCTGTCGGTGGGGCTGCACAGCCTGACGGCGACATACAGCGGGGACAGCCTGTACGACCCCAGCAGCGGGATGACCAGCCAGCAGGTGGACCAGGCCGCTACGCTGACCGCTGTGACGTCATCGCTGAACCCGTCGATCGTGACGCAGTCGGTGACGTTCATGGCGACGGTGACGGCGGTGGCGCCGGGAGCGGGAGTGCCGACGGGGACGGTGACGTTCAAGGACGGAGCGACGGTGCTGGGCGTGGTGGCGCTGTCGGGCGGGCAGGCGCAGCTGACGACCTCGGCGCTGTCGGTGGGTGGACATAGCATCACGGCCGAGTACAGCGGGGATGCGAGCTTCACGGCCAGCGCGGGGGGGCTCAGCCAGCAGGTGGACAAGGCGCCGACGACGACGAGCCTGGTGGCGACGCCCAATCCGAGCGTGTTCGGACAGAACGTCCTGATCACGGCGACGGTGACGCCGGGCGTGTTCGTGGGCGTGCCGACGGGGACGGTGGAGTTCTTCGACGGCGCGGTGTCGCTTGGGGTCGTGCCGCTGGACGGTGCGGGCCAGGCGAGCCTCAGCACCCCTCTGCTGGCGCCTGGGATGCACACGCTGACGGCCAACTACCATGGCAGTGCTGTATATGCGGCCAGCACGGGCTTCACGCAGCAGCAGGTGGAGCAAGCGGCGGCCACGATCGGCAACTTCGTGTGGGAGGACCTCAACGCCGACGGCATCCAGCAGCCCGGCGAGCCGGGAATCCAGGGCGTGCTGGTGCTGCTGGTGGATCAGACGACCAACGCGGTGGTTTCGCTCACTTTCACCGACGCGGCCGGTGCGTACCAGTTCGTCGTGGAGCCGGGCACATATCGCGTGTGGTTCTGGGCGCCGGCGGGTTACCAGCCGACGCAGCCGAACATCGGGTCCGATGACGCGGACTCGGATGCTTTGGCAACGGGCCTGACGGAGGCCTTCACGGCGATCGGCGGACAGACCAACGACACCATTGATGCCGGGTTCTGGCGGCCGGCGAGCATCGGGAACTTCGCGTGGGAGGACCTCAACGCCAACGGCATCCAGGACGCCAACGAGCCCGGGCTGGCCTGCGTCAAGGTGCAGTTGCTGCGGTGCGCGGATGACTCGGTGGTGGCGATCACCGTGACGGACACCGACGGGAAGTACGCGTTTGGCAACCTCGAGCCCGGAGACTACAAGGTGGTGTTCCACGCACCGCCGGGGTACAGCTTCACGGACCAGAACGCGGGGATGGATGATGCGGTGGATTCCGATGCCGATCCGGCCAGCGGCATGACGGCATGCGTCAGCGTGGTCTCTGGCGAGCACAATGACACCGTGGACGCGGGACTGTGGCGGCAGGCGATCATCGGAAACTATGTCTGGGCCGACGACGGCGACGGCGTCCAGGAGCCCACAGAGCCGGGCATCGCCGGCGTGCCGGTGACGCTCGTCAACTGCCTCGATGATTCGGTCGTGGCCACGACGACCACCGACGTCGTGGGCATGTACTGGTTCCATGTCCGGCCGGGCACGTACAAGGTGCAGTTCGGCCTTCCGGCCGGATACGACCGCAGCCCAGTGGACCAGGGCGGCGATGACACGGCGGATTCGGATGCCGATCCGCTCACCGGCCTTACCGCCTGCTTCACGGTGATTTCCGGCCAGACCAACGACACGATCGACGCCGGCCTGGTGGCGCTGGAGCCGCGCATCCGCATCGAAAAGACGGCGAGCACCACGCTGGTCGAGGGCGCCTCCCAGGTCGTTTACACCTACAAGATCACCAACAGCGGCAGCGTCCCGCTCACCGACATCGTCGTGACCGACGACAACGGCACTCCGGCCAGTGCGGCCGACGACCTGCACTGGGCCGTACCCGACCTGGCGCCGGGGCAGATGTACACGATCACCTACATGAAGGTCCTCAGCGCCGGCTCGTACGACAACACGTTCAACACGCTGTTCGGGTTCATCAGCTGGGAGACGCTGGACGACGGCAACCCGGCCACCAACGACGATGTGCGCATCGTGTTCGTGACCAGCCCGACCGTGAATGATCTGGTCTATGGCGCGCCCTCGTTGTCGGCCGGCTGGACCAAGACCCACACGTTCCAGAGCCTCGTGGGCAGCGACCAGGCGACGTTCTACATCGCCATGAACGACCCGTCGAAGGACCTGAACTTCAAGGTGGACTGCGTCAGCCCCTCGCCGCTGTACCCGTCGGGCTGGGGCACGCTGGGCGTGGACGGCGGGTCGGGCGCGATGCTCAAGGGCGACCGCGCTGCGATCGTGTCCACGAGCACGGCGATCACGGAGAACCTGAACCAGTCGCCGGCCTATTACAACATGATCGTGGATTCGCCGGTCAACGACCCGAACTGGGAGTACCGCGACATCTACACCGTGGTGCTCAGCGGCGACTGGCTGGCGGCCAACGGCGGGATGAAAAGCGCCCGGATTTCCGACGCCCACAACTCGCCCAGCAAGAGGGCTGCTCCGATTGAGCAGCAGCACACCAACACCGCCCGCGTGACGGCGAGGTCCGTGCTGGATGCGTCGGCCACCTTGACCGGCTCGGCCAGCGTCACGGTTGCCATCCGGACCGGCGGCGCCACGAGCGCCACCGGCGAGAACGTCAGCGCCCAGGGACAGAACTCCAAGGTCCTCTCCATGAAATACACCGGCGAGAATGTCGTGCAGACCCAGCAGGACCCCGCCAGGATCATCATCAGCGGCGACCCGCTGGGCGGTTCGACCGTGCACGTGCGGGCCTGGGAGGCCGGGCGGCCCGACCGCATCTACCTGGACCAGGTCGTCCAGATCGGCGACGTGTTCGCGATCGACGCGAGGATCGTCGGCTCCAACCGCCTGGCCGACAACGTGGTTGTGAAGATCATGGACCTGGGCGGCAACGTGCTGCAAAGCATCCAGTTGCACAGCCGCGGGAGCTCGACGCGGCCGATGCGCATCGGCGACCGTTACGGCGGCATCGACCTGGTCGGCTGGATGGGCGAGAAGGGCAAGACCCTCGGCCAGCAGGCGCCGGCCGCGCCCAAGGCCAGCAATGCCCAGGTCCAGGCGACCGTGGGCTCGGTGAGCGGCAAGACCCTGACCGTGCAGATCACCAACAACAGCACGGCGATGGCGACGCTGGAAAGCCTGAACCTGCTGTGGCCCGGCGTGCCCAATGGTTCGCTGGAGAGGGTGAAGCTGGGCGCAGCGGCGATCTACGACAAGGCCACGGCGCCGCCCACGACGCTGATCCAGACCTGGAAGGGGACGCTGGCACAGCGAAGCGTCCTGATCGGCCAGACGGTCACGCTGACTCTGGAGTTCAGGAACAATGCCTCGGCCAACCTGGCCGGCTATGGACTTGTGCTCGACCTGGGCGACGGGCCGGCGATCGTCGTTCTGTGATCGTGCGCCGGCCTGAACGAGCGCTTGGCCGCGGTTTGCGGAGGCTTTGTGGTGCGGGCGTCAGCCTGACTTCGGCGAGCTCAGTCGAGCCGCACGGCGGCATGAGCCGGGGCGCAGGCGGAAGCCTGCACCACAACGCGGCCCAGCGGCGGTCCCGCAACGAGTGGCCACGACCCCTACACGACGAGTTTGGTGCCGTATCGCTGGGAGAACTTCAGCAGGTCGCGGAAGGCGATCTGCCCGTTGCCGTCGAAGTCCATGTACCACACATAGTTGCTTTCGCCGACGGTCGAGCCGTATCCCTTGCTCAGGGGCAGCAGGTCCGTGTGGTTGACCTCCCCGTCGCCGTTGGCGTCGCCGAAGAGCCGGTGGAACGATGTTGTCGGGCTGCCCTCCAGGGCGTTGCCCTGCCCGTCGAGGATGAACTGTCCCCGGACCGTCAGGTCGTACACGCCGTCCACCAGCGAGCCGAACACAAAGTCGCCGCCGCTGAAGCCCAGAACCCACGTCCGGCCGTCGCCGGAGGGGTTGGTGGCCGATACCGGCACGGGGCCGGCGGTTCGTCGCACCAGCTCGAAGGCGCCGGCGCCCGGTGTGACAACCTTGTCGAAGACGATCGTGATGCTGGCGACCTTCGATCGCTGCGCCAGCCCGTCGTTGATGGTTACGTTCTGCACCTGCGGGGGCGAGACGACCTGGATCGAGACCTGGGCCTCGCCGCTTGCGCCGTCGTCGTCGCTGGCCACCAGCCTCACCTCGTAAAGCCCCTCGGCATCCGGCGTGAACGAGAGCGAGGCCGCCGAACCGCTCGCCACGGTGCTTCCGTTCCTGCGGACCGTCCAGCTGTAGGAGATCGTGTCGGCCGGGGCGGGATCGGTAACTGCCGACGTGAGGTGGATCGGCACGCCGGCCTTGGGGTTGGCGGGGACATTGGTGATGGCCACAGCCGGCGCGACATTGGTGACGCTCACCGTGGTCGTGGCGATGCTGGACGCGCCGTTGTTGTCGGTTACGCGCAGGGCAATGGTGCGCGTGGCGGGCCCGTCGAGCGCCGCGGCGGAGAAGGACGCAGCAGGACCCGTGGCCGTTGCGTTGAACGTGCCGTCGAAATCCATGTCCCACTCGTAGAGCACGATGCTGCCGTCGGGGTCGGTGGAAGCCGCGCCGGACACCGTGACCGATCCCCCCTCGGGCACGCTATAGGGTCCGCCGGCGTTGGCCACCGGAGAGGCGTTGAGGCTCAGCGCAAACAGCTCCCGGCCGACGTCGTTGCGTCCCGCGGTCATCAGCAACATGGATCCGAGCTGAACGAAGCCGGCGGGCGCCGATTCCTCGATGCCGGGATTGATGTCCTGCAACATCACGGTCCCGGCCGCGGTGCCGTCGGTGAGCCATAGCTCGCTGCCGTGGACCCCGTCATCGGCCGCGAAGTACAGCCGGTCGCCGATCACCCGCAGGGCATTGGGCAGCGACCCGAAGTCGCCGGGGAAGATGTCGCGGACGATGGTGGTCCCCCCGGGGGTGCCGTCGCTCTTCCACAGCTCGATGCCGTTGACGCCGTCGTTGGCCACGAAAAACGCCATGCCGTTGAAACTGACCAGTTGTGTGGGGTTGGAGGATCCCGAGGGACGGATGTCCCGCACCAGTTGCGTCTGTGCGGCCGTGCCGTCGCTGGTGTACAGCTCCACGCCCGTCACGCCGTCGTTGGCGGTGAAGAACAGTCTTCCGTTGACGTTGGTCAGGTTGGCGGGGTTCGACCCGCCGACGCCGACGCCGATGTCGGCGACGAGCCGGGTGCCGGCTTCGGTGCCGTCGCTCTTCCACAGCTCGGTGCCGTTGACACCGTCGTTGGCGGCGAAGAACAGCACGCCGTTGACGGCCGTCAACCCCGTAGGGTTGGAACTGTTGAGTCCCGGGCGGATGTCTCGCACGAGAAACGTACCCGCGGACGTGCCGTCGCTGCGCCACAGTTCCTGGCCGGTGCTGAACGGATCCTGGGCAACGAAATACAACACGCCGTTCAGATCGGTCAGGAATCGGGGGAACGAGCCGATGATGCCGGCGGCGATTTCCTTGACGAGCTGAGTTCCCGCGGCGGTGCCGTCGGACACGAACAGCTCCACGTTGCCCGAGGTGTTGCTGCTGGCGGTGAAGAAGAGTTTTCCGCCGGAAACCGTCAGTTGGGTCGGGTCGGACGCGGCCGCACCAGCCAGAATGTCCTTCAGGAGGACCGTTCCGGCGGGCGTGCCGTCGCTGGTCCACACCTCCCGGCCGTGGACGCCGTCGTCGGCCACGAAGTACAGCCTGCCGTCGAAGCCGACCAGGTTCGTGATGCCCGAGCCGTTGGCGCCGCCGCGGACGTCCTTGAGCAGGTAGGTGCCGGCGGCGGTGCCGTCGCTGCGCCACAGCTCCAGGCCGTGGACGCCGTCGTCGGCGGTGAAGTAGGCGATGCCGTTGATGACCACAGCGTCGCGCGGGTCGGAATCGGCGGTGTTCACGTTCAGGTCGATGACCTGGGTGGTGCCGGCTTCGGTGCCGTCGCTCCGCCAGAGCTCCGTGCCGGCGGCTGCGGTGTCGGCCGTGAAATACAGCACCCCCCCAACTCCGGTGAGGTTGCCCACGTTCGTGGAGGCGGCGCCGGGATTGATGTCCTTGACGCGGACCGTGCCGCCGGGGGTGCCGTCGCTCTTCCAAAGCTCAAAGCCGCCGGCGGCGTCGGAGGCGGTGAAAAACAGCGTGTTGCCGACGGCCGTCAGCAGCGACGGGTACGAGCTGAACGGCTCGCCCAGCACATCGCTGCCGGTGTAGATATCCTTCACGAGGGTCGTGCCGGCGGGTGTTCCGTTGCTGCGCCAAAGTTCCACGCCGTTCACGCCGTCATCGGCCGCGAAATAGACGTAGTTGCCCAGCACAGTCAGCTCGGTGGGCAACGAGCCCGTGCCGGCGGCCGTATTGATGTTCTTGACCTTGGTCGTGCCCGCAGGCGTGCCGTCGCTCCTCCACAGCTCCTCGCCGTCGGCGTCGGAGGCCTGGAAAAGCAGCGTGCCGTTGAGATTCACCAGGTAGGTGGGGTTGGAGTCGCCGTCGGCGTAGATGTCCTTGACCAGGACGGTCGTGGCGGATGTGCCGTTGCTCTTCCACAACTCCACGCCCTTGCTGCTGCCATCCCAGGCGGCGAAATAGAGCGTGCTGCCCACGGCGGTCATGTTCGTGATTCCCGAGCTTTCGACGCCGGCGTAGATATCCTTGACCAGCAACGTGCCCGCGGCGGTGCCGTCGCTCTTCCAGAGCTCCTCGCCGTTGACGCCATCATCGGCGACGAAGAACAGCGTGCCGTTTACGTTGGTCAGCTGCGAGGGGGAGGAGGCCAACAGCCCTGCGCCCGTGCGGATGTCCTTGACCAGTGTAGCGCCCAGCCCGGTGGTCTTGAACAGCTCCGCGCCGGTCATCCCATCGTCGGCGCTGAAAAACAGCGTGCCGCCGACCACGGTCAGTTCGGACGGCTCGCTGCCCATCGGGCCGGAATGAATGTCGGCAACCAGCACCGTGCCCGCTTCGGTGCCGTCGGTGCGCCACAACTCGCGGCCGGTGGCCTGGGTGGTGGCCGTGAAGTAGAGCAAGCCGTTGAAGACGACCAGTTCCTGGGGATCGGAGTCGGCGGGGCCGGGGTTGAGGTCCTTGACCAGCGTGGTGCCGGCCGCGGTGCCGTCGGTCTTCCACAGCTCCAAGCCGGAGGTTCCGTCGTTGGCCGTGAAATAGACCCAGCCGTTGAACTCGATGATGGCGCCGGGATTGGAGCCGACGGTGTTGAGGTTGATGTCCTTGACAAGCGTCGCGGACAGCATGCGGCGCACCTCCAGCGACTCGACCCAGGCGTGCGCGGCCGCGGACGCGAGGGCGGCGGGGCGGCGTCCTGGGCGCGCACAGCCGGCCGCAGACCAGGCCAGTGCACCACGCCGCGAACGAGGCAGCCAAGACATTCCCATTGTCGCCCTCACGTCGACGTTCGACCAGGACCCGGAGCCGCCGCAACTGGTCCAGCCCTCCAGATGCCCCGGTACATGTTAGACCGCTCTCGAGGCGGCGGCAGAGGAAGACTCCCCCGCCACACCCCCCTTTGCGTGCCGGATGCAACCATACCACATGGCGGGCAGCCGGGCAAACCCAAGCCGCGGGCGGCGAAGGTTTTGCTGTTACCGGACGTGACCCGCCGCCGGCGCGACGGGGCATCGACCCCGGGCGGCTTTTGCGGTATCACATCCGGCATGTATGGATTTGCGGGAGGGTTGCTGGTCGGCCTGCTGGCAGGGGGCGTGCTGGCGGCGCTGGCCGCCGTCCTGCAATACCGACGGTCGCTGTGCCTTCAGCAGCGGGCCAAGCAGGCCGAGCGGCTGGCGGAGTTGGGGACCCTGGCGGGCGGATTGGCGCACGAGATCAAGAATCCGCTTTCCACGGTTCAGGTCAACCTGCAACTGATGCAGGAGGACATCCCGGCGGACCACCCCTCCAGCAGCCGACTGTTGAGTCGCCTGACGACCACGCAGCGCGAGACAGCACGGCTGAGGGATATTCTGGACGACTTTCTGCGGTATGCGGGCAGGCTGGAACTGGATCGTCGGCCGGTCGATCTCAACCGGATGCTGGAGGAGATGGCGGACTTTTTCCATCCGCAGGCGTCTCAGCAGAGGGTGCAGCTGCGTGTGCGGAAACCGGAGGAGCCGGCGGTGGTGAACGGCGACGAGAAGCTGCTGAAACAGGCTCTGCTGAACCTGATGCTCAACGGCACGCAGGCGATGCCCACCGGCGGCGAACTGATCCTGTCGGTCCGTCGCAACGGGCGGGAAGCGCGGCTGGACGTTGTGGATACCGGCTCGGGGATCGCTCCGGAGGCGCTGTCGCGGATCTTCGATGCGTATTATTCGACGCGGAAGGGCGGCACGGGGCTGGGTCTGGCGATGACCAGGCGAATCATCGAGGAGCACGGCGGGCGTCTGACGGTGCAGAGCGAGGTGGGGAAGGGTTCGGATTTTGCGATCCATTTGCCGCTGCTGGCGGCGCCGCAAGGGAATCAACCGCCGGCGGGGCGGTGAGCAACAGCCATGACAGAGACGAACAAGGCCCAGGTGCTGATCGTGGACGATGAGCGCGAGCATGCGCAGGTGATGTGCGAGGCGCTGCAACGGGTCGGCTACCGCTGCGACGTGGCGTATGGACGGGAGGAGGCCTCCCAGAGGCTGCAGCGGAAGGCCTATGACGTGGTCGTTACGGACCTGGTGATGGAGGGGCAGCGCGACGGACTGGCGCTGCTGGAGCAGACCCGAAGTCTGAATCCGCCGCCGCAGGTGATCCTGGTGACGGCCCATGCGGACATCCCCACCTGCCGCGAGGCGCTGAACGACGGGGCCTACGACTACATCGAAAAACCCCTGGACCTGGAGTATTTCCGCACGCAGGTGAACCGGGCGGCCGAGAAGGCGGCGCTGCTGAGGCAGAATCAGGAACTGCAGGACCGCCTGGGCGAGGACGCCGGCTTTGAGGCCATCGTCGGCAACAGCGCCGCCATGCGGAAGGTCGTGCAGATGGCCCGGCAGGTGGCCGCCAGCGACATCCCGGTGCTGATCATGGGCGAAAGCGGCACCGGCAAGGAGCTGGTGGCGCGGGCGATCCACGCCAGCAGCCGCCGGCGAAAGGCGCGGCTGGTGACGCTGAACTGCGCGGGCCTCAGCGAGAGCATCCTCGAGGATGAGCTGTTCGGACACGTGAAGGGGGCCTTCACCGGCGCCCAGACCGACCGGGCCGGGCGGTTCGAGCATGCCGACAAGGGCACGCTGTTCATGGACGAGATCGGCGACATGCCGGCGGCCATGCAGGCCAAGCTGCTGCGCGTGCTGGAGAACGGCGAGGTGGTCCGCCTCGGGTCCAACGATCCCCTCCGCGTGGATGTGCGGCTCATCAGCGCCACCAACCGCAATCTCGATGAGATGGTCGCCGAAAAACGCTTCCGCGAGGATCTGTACTTCCGCATCAAGGGCATGACGATCCACATCCCGCCGCTGCGGGAGCGGCGCGAGGATGTGCCCCTCCTGGTGCATTACTTCATCTCGCAGGCCGCCCAGCGGCACGGCCGCCGCATCGACGGCGTGCGGCCGGAGGTCCAGCAGCTGCTGATGAGCTACCCCTGGCCGGGCAATGTGCGGCAGCTCCGCAACGTGGTGGAGAACATGGTGGTGCTCTCGCCCACCGAGAAGCTGGGGCTGGAGTCGCTGCCGCCGGAAATCCGCCCCAGCGCCGCCGATGCCTCGGGGGCGATCCACAGCCTGGTCGGCATCAGCATCACCCAGGCCGAGCGCGAACTGATCCGCAACACGCTGAAAATGGTCAACGGCAACCGCGAGCAGGCCGCCAAGATGCTGGGCATCGGCGAACGGACGCTGTACCGGAAGATCAAGGAGTACGACCTGACGTGATGGCAAAGGCACGAAGGCAACAGGCACGAAGGCACGCAGTGAGGGTCAAGGCACGGAGGACCGGGCTCGCTGCGGATCTCAGCGGGGACGGCGCCCAATCCCGCACTCCTGCCTTCCGGCCTGGTCGCTCCCTCCGTGCCTTCGTGCCTGCGTGCCTTTGTGCCTGACGGACGATCCATGTCTGACCACCTCGAGCAGTTCGCGTTCCGCATCGGCCACGGGTACGACCTTCACCGCCTGCGAGCCGGAGGGCGGCTGGTCCTGGGGGGCGTGGTCGTGTCGCACCAGCTCGGCGCCGAGGCCTACAGCGACGGGGATGTGGTCATCCATGCGATCGTGGATGCGCTGCTGGGCGCGCTGGGAAGGGGCGATATCGGCCAGATGTTCCCCGACACCGACCCGCGATGGAAGGGCGCTGACAGCAAGGTGTTCCTGTCCACGGTGTTCGAGCTGGTCCGCCAGTCCGGCCGAGTCGTCGGGAACCTGGACGTGACCATCCTGGCCGAGAAGCCCCGGCTTGCGCCCTTCCGCGAGGCGATGGCAACGAACCTCGCGGGCCTCCTGTCGATGGACGTTCAACGGGTAAACATCAAGGCGTGTACCAATGAGGGGTGCGACGCGGTGGGCCGCGGCGAGGCGATCGCCGCGCACGCGTTGCTGACGCTGGTTCCGGCCGGTTGCTGAAACGCCGGCGCCGTCGGCTACAATGCCGGCGTGAACTTCGCCCCAGTGATGAGTCTTCGCGTCTATAACAGCCTTACCCGCCAGAAGGAACTCTTCGAGCCGGTGGTGCCGGGGAAGGTGGGCATGTATCTATGCGGGCCGACGGTCTATAAGTCGCCCCACATCGGGCACATGGTCGGCCCGGTCGTGTTCGATGCCATCAAGCGCTATCTGACGTACAAGGGCTACCAGGTCACCTGGGTGGTCAACATCACCGACGTGGAGGACAAACTCATCGAGGCGGCCCGGAAGCAGAATACCACCGTCCAGGCGCTGGCCGACAAGTACACCCGCGAATACCTGGACTGCCTGGCCGACCTGGGCATCGACGGCATCGACCAGATGCCCAAGGCGTCGGAGCATATCGGGGACATCATCCGGCTGTGCCAGACGCTGATCGAGCGCGGACACGCCTACGCGGCCGAAGGCAACGTGTGGTTCGACGTGGCCAGTTACAGCGAGTACGGCAAACTCTCCCGCCGCAAAGTGGAGCAGCAGGAGAGCGGTCTGCGGACGCTGGAGGGCGCCGGCAAGCGCAACCCGGCGGACTTTGCGCTGTGGAAGGCGGCCAAGGAAGGCGAGCCGGCGTGGGACTCGCCCTGGGGCAAGGGCCGGCCCGGCTGGCACATCGAGTGCTCGGCGATGAGCATGAAGATCCTGGGCGCCAGCTTCGACATCCACGGCGGCGGGATGGATCTGCTGTTTCCGCACCACGAGAACGAACTGGCCCAGTCGCAATGCGCCAGCGGCAGGCCGTTCGTGAAATACTGGCTGCACAACGGCCTGACCCGCATCCGCACCAAGCTGCCCAGCGGGCAGTGGGCCGATGAGAAAATGAGCGGGTCGATCGGCAACGTCGTGCCGGCGCGGCAACTGATCGACCAGCACGGGCCCGAACTGTTGCGCTACCTGCTGCTCAGCACGCATTACCGCCGACCCATCGAGTTCAACGACGAGGTCCTGGTGGCCGCGGGGAAGGGGTATGCGACGTTTCCGCGCCTCTTCGAGCGGGTGCAGCGCCTGGCGGGCCAGCCGCTGATCGACCAGACCCCGGCGATGGACCGCCTGGCCGGGTCGTTGCTGGAGACCGACGCGGCCGATTTCGTGCGGCAGGTGTTGGACTTCAAGCTGAAGTTCCTGGAGATGATGGACGACGACTTCAACACCGCCGGCGCGATCGCGGTGATGCAGGAACTGGCCGGCGCCGTCAACGGCTTCATCGAGCAGCGGCAGCTGGAGCGTCGGCGGGTGGAGGAGGCCAACCGCGCGGCGGTGGCGGCGTCGGCCACGCTCCGCGAGCTGGGGGGGCTGCTGGGGCTGTTTCGCAGGCCGGCCCAGCCGCCGGGCGGTCGGGACTCGCAGGTGCTGGATCGCGCCGTGCAACTGCTGATCACGCTGCGGCAGGAGGCGCGCACCGCCAGGAACTTCGCCCTGGCCGACCGCATCCGCGACGGCCTGGCCGAAATCGGCGTGGTGCTGGAGGACCGTCCCGAAGGCACCCTCTGGCGGCGGCAGTGAGATGCCTGCCATGCGCATCCTGGGAATCGATCCGGGCCTGAAGATCACCGGCTGGGGCGTGGTGGATTTCCAGGCCGCCAGGCCGGCGCTGGTGGCGGGAGGCGTCATCCGCCTCGACTGCCGTGCCGCGCTGGGCCAGCGCCTGGCGGAACTGGACGGCGAACTGGCTTCGCTGCTGGAGGAGTTCAAGCCGCAGGTGTGCGCCGTTGAGCAGCTCTACGCACATTACCGGCACCCGCGCACGGCGATCCTGATGGGCCATGCCCGCGGCGTGATCCTGTTGTGCGCCCAGCGCCGCGGCATCGAGGTGCGCCAGTTCGCCGCCAACCGCGTCAAACAGTCGGTCACCGGCCACGGCCACGCCGGCAAGTCGCAGATGCAGCGCGCCATCCAGGCGCTGTGGAACCTGGAGTCGCCGCCCGAGCCGCCCGATGTGGCCGATGCGCTGGCGATCGCGCTGTGCTGCGGGCGCGCCGCCCTGGGAGGCATTCGAGCGCCGCGGGCGCCGGGGGTATAATCGCGCCGCCATCCGCCGTTGGCTGGCATGGGATGAATCGATCCGGTCCGGAGGCCAGATGTTCGATGCACTGACCGACAAACTCTCGTCCGTTTTCCGCGGTCTGTCCGGGCGAGGGCGCATCTCCGAGGAGAACGTCCGCCAGGCCATGCGCGAGGTCCGCACGGCCTTGCTGGAGGCGGATGTCAATCTCCAGGTGGTCAAGGACTTCACCGACGCGGTTCTGCAGAAGGCCGTCGGCCAGGAGGTGATCAAGTCGCTGCAGCCCGGTCAGCTGATGATCAAGATCGTCTATGACGAACTGGTCAACCTCATGGGCCCGGTGGACACGCAGATCTACTTCGTCCAGCCGGGGCCCACCGTCATCATGATGTGCGGTCTGCAGGGATCGGGCAAAACCACCACCTGCGGCAAGCTGGCCCTGTACCTGCTGGGCAAGGGGCGCCAGCCGATGCTGGTGGCGGCCGACCTGCAGCGTCCCGCCGCCGTCGAGCAGCTGCGGGTGGTGGGGCGGCAGGCCGGCGTCCCGGTGTACAGCGACGAGACGAAAGTTGCGCCGCACGGGCAGGTGGCCAGGGGCGCGGCCGTCGCGGTGTGCCGCGCGGCCGTGCAGCAGGCGAAGCAGACCGGCCGGGATGTCGTGATCATCGACACGGCGGGGCGGCTTCACATCGACCAGGAACTGATGGGCGAACTGCGCGAGATCAACGCGCAGATCGGCCCGCACCAGATCTACCTGGTCCTGGACGCCATGAGCGGGCAGGATGCCGTCAACAGCGCCAAGGCGTTCAACGAGCAACTGGAACTGGACGGGCTGATCCTGACGAAGTTCGATTCGGACACCCGCGGCGGGGCGCTGCTCAGCGCCAAGATGGTGACCGGCAAGCCGGTGAAGTTCCTGGGCGTCGGCGAAAAGCTGGACCGCCTGGAGGAGTTCCGACCCGAGGGCATGGCCCAGCGCATCCTGGGCATGGGCGACATCGTCGGTCTGGTCACGACGGCGATGGAGAAGTTCGATCAGCAGGAGGCCGCCCGCCTTCAGGCCAAGCTGGAAAAGGGCCAGTTCACGCTCGACGACTTCATGTCGCAGATGAAGCAGGTCCAGCGCATGGGCCCCATGGGCAAGATCATGGGCATGATCCCGGGCATGAGCGAGTTGACCAAGACGATGCAGATGGGCGAGGGCGAAATCGAGTCGCAGATGACCAGGATGCAGGCCATCTACGACTCGATGACCCGCGAGGAGCGCAAGAACACCGACCTGATCGACGGCAGCCGCCGCCGCCGCATCAGCCACGGCGCGGGCGTGCAACTGGCCGAGGTCGGGCAGTTCCTCAAGCAGTTCCACATGATGCGCGACATGATGCGGGCGGTGGGGGGCATGGGCGTCATGGGCCGCATGCGCATGATGAAGGCCCTCATGAGCGGCAGCCTCAACACGCTGGGGATGCCCGGCGGACCGATGATCCGCACCAAGAAGAGCGGCTGGCAGCCTCCCAAGGAGCGAAACAAGAAGAGGCGTCGCAGGTAATCCCTGGGCGATGCTGCCGGCCGGCCTTGCGCGGGGGCCGCCGGCGGTCCCCTTCAGCGTCCGGCGGAGCCTTCCACCGCCGCCGTGCACGCCTCGATGATCCGCTGGCCGCGACGACGCCACGTGTAGTCCTGCGATGTCGCGGTTGCCGCCGCGGAAAGCCGAGCGGCCAGGCCCGCATCGTTGAGTATGCGCTGCATGGCCCCGGCCAGGGCCTTCTCGTCGCCATCGGCAAACAGCAGCGCCTCGCGCTCGTCGGCCACGATATCACGCACCGACGGCACATCCGTCGCGATCACCGGCAGCCCCGCGCACAGGTACTCGAAGAGCTTCAGCGGCGACGTGTGACGCGCGGCGATGGCATACCGGCCGTCCAGCGGCAGAATCCCGGCCACGGCCTGAGCCATCAGCGGCCGCAGTTCCGCCTGCGGGAGCGTGCCGTGCATCCTGATGCGTTGGCGGACGCCCAGCCGCCGGGCGGCGTCCTCCAGCAGCGCCCAGTCGCGGCTGCCGGGAGTGCCGCCGCAGATGTCCAGCGTCGCGGCCGGCACGCTCCGCAAGGCGCCCAGCGCCAGGGCCAGACCCTTCCACGCCAGCAACGACCCGACGTACAGGAATCGCCCGGGCTGGGGACACCGCTGCTCCGGGGCGATGGCGAACAAGGCCGGATCCACACCGTCGGGAATCACCCGCACCGGCCCGTGATAGGCATACGCGGCGACCAGGTCGTCGGCCAGCGGCCGCGTGATCGTAACCAGCATGCGGATGTTGCGCAAGGCCCGCATCTCCTCGCGACGAACGGCGCGGATGCGGGGATGGTCGGCCGGAAGGCGGTCTCGCTGGGCCAATGTCAGCGCCCGCAGTTCGTGGCACTCGAACACGACCGGCATGCCCACGTCGGCCAGGTCGGCCGCCACGCGACGATTGCGGGTGTACAGGACGCAGCGGCCGCCGCGGGCGCATCGGGCAAGATGACGCTGTAGCCGACGGCGTATGCCCGACCATACCGGCGACGGCCACCAGCGCCACAGAAATGGCAGGTCCGGGCCGCTGCCGATGGACGCGATTTCGATCGCGTCGCTGAGGTCTCGGCCGGTGGCTTGACGGTGAAACCGGCGGATGCGATCGGCCGGCCACGGCGTCACGAACTGAACCGAAGCGCCGGCCTGGGCCAGGCCGTCCAGCGTGTGCGTGACCTGCAATGCCGGAGCGCGACCATGGACCGGCTCTTCGCGTGCGACGTAGATGATGCCCGGCGACGGAAGCGTTTGCGGCGGAATCATGGGCCGGTACGATTGCCGGCCAGAGTGTAGCAGGTCGGCGCGTCGGGCGGTACGCGGCCGGTGTGGCGATGGGATTCCTCAAGAACATCGGGCGGCTGCGGCGGATCGTGAGGGACTCGATCGCGGCCAGAAAGCATTACTCCTCGCCGGGCGAGGCGTGGAAAGCGGCCGGCCTGCGCTACGCGGCGAAGATGGGCCGGGCCGGCCGCGACCTGGCCGTGTGCCAACTTCGAATGCGCTCGGTGCCGCCGCTGAGCGTGCGGCGGGGAACCAGCGATTTTCTGGTGGTCAGCGAGATCTTCGAACGGGGCATCTACCGGCCGGCCCTCTCATGGACGCTGCCGGACGATGCGAGGGTGCTGGACCTGGGAGCGAACGTCGGCCTGGCCAGCCTGTTCTTTTCGATGCACTGGCCGCGCTGCCGCATCGTCGCCGTCGAGCCGGACGCCGACAACCTGCGGATGCTGCGGGCCAACTGCGCTTCGCTGTTGGACGCCGGCCGGCTGCAGGTCGTCGAGGGCTTCGCCGCCGTCCGCGACGGGACGGCCGCCATCGACCGCAGCGGTGCTGCGTTCAGCTACCGCAAGGGCCAGGCCGTCGGCGACGGTCAGCTTCGCATCGAGTGCGTGAGCATGCCGACGCTTCTTGCGAGGCACGGCATGCAGCGCGTGGACCTGCTCAAGTGCGACATCGAGGGCAGCGAGCAGGAACTGTTCGCTGACTGCGCGGCATGGATCGGAGCTGTGCGGCACATGGTCGTCGAGACGCACTCGCCCTATGGCCTCAAGCATCTGTACGCCGACCTGGACCGCGCCGGCTGGAAGTTCAGCATACTTTGCGATCGACAACGAACTCGCGTGGGCCTGTGTTTTCTGGAGCGCGCAACATGAAGACACGCATCGAGGTCATCGAGGCCGACATCACGACGCTGGACGTGGATGCCATCGTGAACGCGGCCAACCCGGCGCTGCTGGGCGGCGGCGGCGTGGACGGGGCGATCCACCGCGCCGCCGGGCCGGGGCTGCTGGAAGAATGCCGCGCGCTGTCCCAGGTGCGTCCGGGCGTGCGGTGCCCCACGGGCGAGGCCCGGATCACCGGCGGGCACAACCTCCGGGCGCGTCATGTCATCCATACGGTTGGCCCCGTCTGGCGCGGCGGGCGCAGCGGCGAGCCGGAGTTGTTGGCCAACTGCTATCGCAACTGCCTTGCCCTGGCCGCCGATCGCGGCCTGCGAAGCATCGCCTTCCCGGCGATCAGCACCGGCGTATACGGCTATCCGCTGGACCAGGCCACGCAAATCGCCGTGCGAGAGGCAGTTGGTTTCATCGCCAACGACTCGCGCCTGGAGCGGATCATCTTCGTGTGCTTTGGCCGCGCGGCGCTGGAGGCGTATCAGCGCGAGGTGGCCAGGTCAGTGTAGTGCCGTTCACGCCGCCACGCCCAGCACGCTCGCCATGCACCGGCCGATGGCGGCGGGCGAGTCGGCGACGGTGATGCCGGCCTCGCGCAGGGCGGCGATCTTGGTGTCGGCCGAGCCTTCGCCGCCGCTGATGATGGCGCCGGCGTGGCCCATGCGCCGGCCGGGCGGGGCGGTCCGGCCCGCGATGAACGCCACCACCGGCTTGCGGACATGGGCCTGGATGTACGCGGCGGCCTGCTCCTCGTCGCTGCCGCCGATTTCGCCGATGAGGATGATGCCGTCGGTGGCCGGGTCGCGGCCGAACATCTCCAGCAGGTCGATGAAGTTCAGCCCCTTGACCGGGTCGCCGCCGATGCCCACGGCCGTGGTCTGGCCGATGCCGCGGGTGGCGCATTGCCACACGGCCTCGTAGGTCAGCGTGCCCGAACGCGAGATGACGCCGACGGACTTGCCGGTGGGCGCCTTGTCGGCGGCCAGGTGAATATACCCGGGCATGATGCCGATCTTGCACTCGCCGGGCGTGATGATCCCCGGGCAGTTGGGGCCGATCAGCACGCTGCCGGGCCGATCCTTCAGGAATGCCTTGACCTTGATCATGTCCAGCACCGGGATGCCCTCGGTGATGGCGACGATCACGCGGATGCCGGCGTCGGCAGCCTCCATGATCGCGTCGGCCGCGAACGGCGGCGGGACGAAGATCATCGTCGCGTCGGCGCCGGTGGCGGCGACGGCCTGGCGGACGGTGTCGAAGATGGGCAGGCCGTTGGCATCCTTCGTGCCGCCCTTGCCCGGCGTCACGCCGCCGACCATCTTGGTGCCGTAGTCCAGGCACCCCTTGGTGTGGAACGCCCCGGCCGATCCGGTGATGCCCTGACAGATAACGCGGGTGTCGCGGTTGACGAGGATGCTCATGGTTTGCCTTTGGGGGGCAAGAGACTACAGACGGCACGGCGGGCGGGCAAGCGCGCTGGTTGAGGGGCGTGGCCATTCTTTGTGGGGGCTTTGCCGTGCGGGCTTCAGCATGCGCCGCGGCCTGGGCTGGGGCGCAGGCTGAAGCCTGACTTCGACGAGCTCAGTCGAGTCGCACCACAACGTGGCCCCGCGGCGGTCTCACAAAGAATGGCCGCGCCCCTGTTGAGCCCGACGCCTGACGCCTCTATAGTTGGTGCGAACGCGGGGCCCGCTCGGCCTCGCGGCGAGCCTGTAGCTCAGCTGGTAGAGCAACGGCCTTTTAAGCCGTGGGTCGAGGGTTCGATCCCCTCCGGGCTCATTCCCGCTTCCGGGGGCGCAGGGCGGCGGGTCGGTCCTGTAATGTGTCGCCAGGCCGCGGTTCATGTCTGCGGCGATTAAGTCTGCCTTGCCCCGTGACGATGAGAGGTGCAGCGGTGGCCTTGACCCGGCCGTCCGCCGGCGTCTGTTCACGGGGAGCAGGGCCGGAACCGCAGTGCGTTTCGCCGAGGAAAGGACACGTGTCATGCTCGCAACATTCCTTCGACGGCTTGTCAAGGACGAGCAGGGCGGCGAGGTGCTCGAATACGCATTGATCGCCGGCCTGATCGTGGTGGCGGCCATCGCGGCCATCACCGCCGTGGGCGGCAAGGTGCTGGCCCGCTGGAACTCGCTGGACGCCGGGCTGTAGAGTTCCGCGTCCATCGCCCGTGCTCAGGTTGGGTCCCGGTCCGATCCGCGGCGGCCAAAAGCCCGCGCGTCGGCCCGGGATCTTTGCCTGCGCGCCGCCCGGGCTCGGCCTGCACCGGGCGCGGTTGTGCCGCACGCAAGATCGCCCGGGCTCTGTTGACAACCGCCCCGCCGCGGCATAGAAACCTGTGCATACGGTGGCCGTAGCTCAGTTGGCAGAGCACAAGGTTGTGGTCCTTGGGGTCGCGGGTTCGAGCCCCGTCGGCCACCCTCGTCCCCTCATCCCCGCGCGCAGACGCCGGGGTCCGCGTGGCACGGCCGCCTGAATCACCCTCGCCGCATCTTCCTGGCCACCTCCGCATCGGGTGCCAGGTCGCTGTGGCAGGGAGGTTTGCGGGCAGGGGTCGTGCCAACCTGTCCTGGGCTTTCGCCTCGTCGCTGCACGATCTCCAGTGCCTGGCGGCTCAGCCCCGGCGAGGGGGCGGCGGTCCTGGCCGGCTGGCTGGCGGGATCCTTGCCGCTGGCAAACTGCTGGATCTCCTTGCTGATCCTCACGCTGCACCAGTCGTGCCCGCACATGGCGCAGAAGTCCGTGTCCACCGGCAGGTCCTCGTCGTGATACGCCCGCGCAAGGTCCGGGTCGAACGACAGGTCGAAGTGCTTCTGCCAGTTCAGCGCCGCCCGCGCCCGCGTCAGCGCATCGTCACGATCGCGTGTCCCCGGTATGCCCAGCGCCACGTCGGCCGCGTGGGCCGCGATCTTGTACGCCACGCAGCCCTGCTTCACATCCTCCCGCCGGGGCAGGCCCAGGTGCTCCTTGGGCGTCACGTAGCACAGCATGGCCGCCCCGTGATAGGCCGCGGCCGTCGCCCCGATGCATGACGTAATGTGGTCATAGCCCGGGAAAATGTCCGTCACCAGCGGACCAAGGACATAGAACGGCGCCCCGTGGCACAGCCGCCGCTGGAGCTTCATGTTGTACTCGATCTGGTCGAACGGGATATGCCCCGGCCCTTCGACCATCACCTGGCAGCCGTGGCTCCACGCCCGCTCGGTCAGCTCGCCCAGCGTGGCCAGCTCTCGCAACTGCGCCTCGTCGGTGGCGTCGGCCAGGCCGCCCGGCCGCAGGCCGTCGCCCAGCGAGAACGACACGTCATACTGGCGCATGATCGCGCAGATCTCGTCGAACAGCTCGTACATCGGATTCTGCTTTCCATGGTGCAGCATCCACTTGGCCAGCAGCGACCCGCCGCGCGACACGATCCCAATCGCCCGGTTCTTCACAAACGGCAGGTGCTCGCGAAGCACGCCCGCGTGGATGGTGAAGTAATCGACGCCCTGCCTCGCCTGCTTCTCCAGCTCCCGCAGGATCATGTCATACGTCAGGTCCTCGATCGACCGGCCGACGATCATCGAGTAGATCGGCACCGTCCCGATGGGCACGGGCGAAGATCGGATGATCGCCTCGCGGCAGGCGTCCAGGTCGCCGCCGGTGGACAGGTCCATCGCGGTGTCGGCGCCCCAGCGGATGGCCCAGTTGAGCTTCTCCAGTTCCTCATCGATGTTCGACGACACCGGCGACGCCCCCAGATTGGCGTTGATCTTGGTCGTGGCGGCCCGGCCGATGCACATGGGCTGCAGCTTGAACCCCAGGTGCACCTTGTTGGCGGGGATGATCATCCGCCCGGCGGCCACCTCGTCGCGGATCTGCTCCGGGGACAGATGCGGCTCACGCCTGGCCACGGCGAGCATCTGCGGCGTGATCGTTCCTTCCCGCGCCTCCTCCAACTGCGTGCCCCCCTTCGTCGCTTGGTCGCTTGGTCGCTTGGTCGCTTCCGCCATGAAATCCCACGCGGTGTAGGGAGAGGGCTGGGGCATGCCCGGCGTGTCGGGCGAGGCGAAGGCCCAGGGCGTGCCCACCTGGGGCTTGCGGGCGAAGGAGCCGGGGGTCGTGGCCGGAGCATGGCCCGGGTTAGCACCCAGGGGAGGAAGCGGATACGACCGGTCGATTGTGCGAGGCGCGGACATGGCATCTCCCGTGCAAAAGGCGTCTGGACCCGCGCCGCGTGCGAAAGATACAGTGGTGAACGAGGTTTGAACTGTTCATCGCTTTCCTCCGGCGGTACGAGCCGCATCAGGTTCCAAGGGTGTGTTCTCAGCCCCGCATCGGCAGGGCACCCCTAGCGATCTTGCATGAACATAGCGCATCGCAACGCCCGTGGCAAGCCGCCGGCGATCTGCGGGGTTGATTTTTTGCCTTGCGGGTGGACGGGAGCGATGGTTAGAATTGTCCCCGCTAGGCGGCGCAACGTCCCGCGCCCCCATCGGAGAACGCCATGGCGAAACGGTTGTACGTCGGCAACCTGAGTTACCAGGTTGACAGTTCGGAACTTGAGCGTTTGTTCAGCCAGCACGGCCAGGTCGTTTCGGCCGAGGTCATCAGCGACCGCGATACCGGCCGCTCCAAGGGCTTCGGCTTCGTGGAAATGGCCAATGACGGCGAGGCGGATGCCGCCATCGCGGCACTCAACGGCCAGCAGCATCAAGGCCGGACCCTGACCGTCAACGAAGCGCGTCCGCGGGAGAATCGCAGCGGGCGCAGCGGCGGCGGCCGCGGCAACCGACCCGACCGCGACCAGAGCGGGCGACGGGACCGCAGCTGAGCCTCTGCCGATTGCAGTGGGTTCAGAAGCCCAATCGCTATCCCGCATGGTCCGCCCGCCAGGGCAAGTGTGGTCCAGGCGGCCTGCCGGACTCGACGGTTCCCACTGGACACCGCGAACAATCCCTTGGAACCCGGCGCATCACCGTTCGCCAGACGGATGCGCGCCGTGCGGACTGGACTGGACATGGGAGATGGCCGTGCATAAACGTAAAGGCTTTACCCTGCTGGAGATGCTGATCGTGGTGGGGGTGATCCTGCTCCTGGTCGGGCTGCTTCTGGTGGGGCTGGGGGTTCTGGCGGCCTCCAGCAAGGCCAGGGCCACGCGGCAGACGCTGGAGAACCTTTCGGCGATGCTGACGGAGTATGGGACGGCCAGAACGCTCAAGGAGTTCGAGGGCGGGCCGGTTGCGGCGCCGGGGTCGGTCCAGGAAGGGGCGCCGGGGCGCTACGGCCCGGCGGTCAGGGACACCGTCGAGGCCTACGCCCGCATGGTTCAGATTCCCCCAGTCCGCCAGGCCATGGAGCGGTTGCCGACGGACCAGTTGATGTCGGTCCAAGAGGCGGAAAAAAGCGGCCTGCGGACCGACGTGCGGGCCGTGCTGGACGCCTGGAGCAACCCGATCATCTGCGTGCCGACCGGCGGGCTGTCGGGCGTGAACGTCGCGGGAACCCCGCGGCTGATCACCAGCAGCGGCGAGGCCACCAGCCGGATGAACCGGCCTTTTTTCGCGTCGGCCGGCCCGGACGGCGACTTTGCCAAGGGCGACGACAACCTTTACTCGTTTGAGAACTGACCATGCGGCATTCGCATGCTGCCATCCTCGCTCGACAGCACGCCCCCAGGGCACGGCGGCGTGGCCAGTCTCTGAGGGACCGCCGCGGGGCCACATTGTGGTGCGACTCGACTGAGCCCGTCGAAGTCAGGCTTCAGCCTGCCCTCAGCCCCGTCCTGGTGCAGGCCAAAGCCCGCACTACAAAGCCCCCCACAAAGATTGGCCACCCCCGGGCACGGCGGGCTTACACGCTCGTGGAGATCCTGGTCGTCATCGCCGTGGTGCTGCTGCTGATCACGATGTCCGTGCCGCTGTTCAACATCATCCTGGGCAACCGGAGCATCGAAGCGGCGCAGAACACGATCTCGGCGATGCTGGCCGTCGCCCGCACCGAGGCCGTGGCCCGGCAGGAGCCGCGCGGGCTGGCGATCTTCGATGACCCGGCCACCGGGCGCACGCGGCTGGCGATCGTGGTGCCCGAGCCGGCGACGAACCAGCCCCACAACATCGACCTGTCGCCGTCGCACGACCCGGCGATGCTGCAGCCGGGGATTGGCGCGAGGGTGATGCTCAACGACGGCAAGTTTCCGCCGCCCAACCGCCTGGGGGATGTGAGCGCGGTGTGGGTGGGCGTGATCTGGTTCGATGAGCGGGGTGTGGTGTATTCGCGCCCGTTCACCATCCAGGCCAACAGCGACCTGGGCCGGCTGGTGGGTACGGCCTACGTCAGCCAGGCCTCGCACTATGCCATGACGCTTTACGACCGCGAGGCGTACGTGACCGAATCCAAAAACCTGACCGATGCCACGGCGGCCGCCGCGTTCCTTCAGGAAAAGGCCGTGTGGCTCGTGGTGGGCAGGTACAGCGGATCGCTGATTCGGGGTGAATAGATGAACGACCGACCAGCCATCCTGAAACCAGCCGTCCGATGCGGCTTCACGTTCACCGAGGTGCTCTTTGCGGTGATCCTGCTGGGCATCGGCTTCATCATGATCGCCGCGATGTTCCCGGTGGCCATCCAGCAGACGCAGCTCAACGTCGAGGAGTCGGTGGGGTCGGCGATGGTCCGCGCCGCTGCCAAGACCATGCAGCAGATCGCCCGGGCCGATCTGATTCCTGCGACGACGGCGCCGGGGCAACCTGCCGGCACCCCTCCGGCCGTCTATTCGTTCCGGGATCTGCGGATGCAGAAGGAGCTGGCCGAGCCGCTCTGGCGCACAGTGCGGGGGGACCTGATCCTTTCCTCCGATCCGCGCTACGCCTGGATTCCGATGTTTGCCCGCGGGCAACACCCCGACGGTCGGCCCCGCGAAACCATGCGGTTGATTGTGCTGTGTGTGCAGGCCCGCGGCGGCGGCGGGATTTACCAGATGCAGCGGGATCTGTGCCGGGGCGGCACCCTGGCCGACCCGGCTGACAGCACGACGCCCGCGACGCTGGAGCCGCGGAATATCAAGGTGAAGTTGACCTACAACTCCAACGGCTCGAGCACCGCCGAGATCACCGGCGGCGAGTACGATGCCGCCGGAGAGGGCGCCTTTATTGTGATTTCCGACGCCGGCAGCAAGCACCACGCCAACGGGCGCGTGTACCGCCTGGGCAACCGCTCCGGGAACAACCGCTGGGACCTGTACCCCGGCTGGGACCTGGGCAGCAAGGCCGATGAACTGGACAACGCGTCGGCGCTGATGGTGGGCCGGGCCCGCACCGACCCGACGGACCCCAACAGCCCCTACGAAGGCCCGGTCCAGGACATCGCCTGCTACACGACGTTCGTGAAGCTGAATTGAGGGATCCCATGAACGCACAGGCCAAGCACACTCCCGCACGCGGTTTCACGCTCGTCGAGCTGCTGGTGGCCGTGTCGCTGGTAATGATCCTGCTGCTGGGGGTCAATCAGGTGTTTCGCATGACCGGCCAGACCGTGGGCGCCGGCCAGGCCATCTCCACCGCCGCGCGAGGGGTGCGGGCCATGCAGTCGGTGGCGGCCCAGGACGGCTTGCGGATGGCTTGCGACCCGCCGTTCCTGATCATCTGCAACGAGCGGATCGGGGCGTTCTTGAGCCAGCAGGACAGGGATTCGGACGCGGACGACAACCCCCTGACGTTGGACCTGAACCGCAACGGCACGGAGGGCGAGATGGCGGTGGCCGGCGAGCGAGTGCTGCCGTCGCAATACAACTCGCGCAATCACCGCATCGACCGCGTTGGCTTCTTCGTCCAGGGCGCCGTCTTCCCGCGGCAGACCGGCCAGGACACGACCCTGGTGATTCCCTCGGTCAGCCGCGATGCCTGGGTCTGGTATGGGCACGCTCGCCTGCCCTCCAAAACGGGCTGGTTCAACCCCGGCGAAAGCAACTCCAACAACGTCAACAACCGCTACGCGGCCGACTTCGTTTTGGCGAGATTCGCGTTGCTGCTGAAGCACCCGGACCTGATCGGCAAGGCCGGGCTCAACGAGATCTACGTGGTCCGGAGGGCCGCCAGCCCCCCCGACATGAGCCCGCTCACCAGCGACTCGACGTACTGGCGGAACGTGGGGGCGTCGTCGCCGCCCTACAGCCGGCTCCACCAGTCGCGCCTGGACCTGGCCGGCACCACCATCGACGAACTTCGCGGCGATGTGAAGGAGGCGTTCGATCGGCCGCCGCCGGCCAACACCGACGACGGCAACACGTGGTGGCGAGGGATTGTCCTGGATAGCAGCGGCGCGAGCGCGCGATTCCAGTGCAGCCCGTTCATCATCAAGCCGGCCGCGGGCGACGCCCCGAATGTCGCCGCAGCCAAAATCAGCGACGCGATGGCTCTGGCCGCTCCCCATTTCGTCGGCAACTGCAGCCAGTTCATCGTCGAGTTTGCCGGCGACTGGATCACGCAGGACAACGACCCGGCCAGCCCGACCTGGGGCGACCTGACCGGCCCCGGCCCCGACGGCAAGATCGACTTCGTGGTGGACAAGAGTATAGACCCCGACCGCCGCGAGACCTGGGTCGAGAAGGTGCGGTGGTACGGCCTGCCCCGCGACAGCAACGATGATGGCAGGATCGACATCAACGACGTCGTGCCGCTGTTTCACGTGCGACGGTGGTATTCCGAGCGCAGTCGCGGGGTGTTCGATTTGTCGTTTGGGCGGACGTTTCCCACCACCGGCGAGAAAGACTACCGCGACACGTTCGAGCGAGGCATCGACCCTGTGGCCAGTCCCCCCGCGAAGATCATCGCCGACTACCGCGAGGACTACGCCGCCAATGCCAACTGGCCGGTTCTGGACGACTCGCGCGATGACCTGAAGCGCTTTCGCTACGTGTGCACGTGGCGCGCCGGCGGCGCCGCCCCGCCCCGCATGATCCGCTTCATCATGCGCATCGAGGACAAGACCGGCCGGCTGACGACCGGCAGCGGCTGGATCGAGACCGTGCTGGGGCCGCTATAGGGCCTGTTACTGGAGGATGCGCCGTGAAAACCAAGCTCGCCATCCACAAGGCCGCCGACCGGCAGCCCGCGCGATACCCCGCGCGGGGTTCCGTGCTGGTCATGGTCGTGGTGCTGCTGGTGCTGCTGGCGCTGATCGGCACGGCGTTCATCGCCACCGCCCGCACCGACCGCATCAGCGCCCAGCAGAACGTGGCCAACACGCAGATCGACCTGCTCGTGGAAGGAATGGCCAACAAGGCCATCGCCGCGGTGATCGGCGACCTCTGGGACCAGACCGGTGGTCTGCAGCGTTACCGGCGAGCCGTCGAACCCACCACATTTGAGAACTGGGACAGCCCCCTGGAAGGACCGGATGCCTCGCGCGGCGACCCGTGGCTGGCCGCTCGTATTCCCGAGGGCACGTCCGGTTCGGTCTTCTGGCGGGCCATCACCGGCGCCTTGAGCGACGACGGCAAGTTCACCGACCCGCGCAACGGCCACGCCTACCAGGCGCGGCGGCTGATCCGCCCCACGGTGGTCAACTTCGCCGGGAAGACCTGGCCGGCGATCGAGGCCGACGGCGCCGTGCGACTGGCCGGCGACGCCGACGGCGACGGCATCGCCGATTCCGGCCTGATCCTGCTGGCCCGCATGGGGCCCGTCACTTACTACGGCTGCGCGCGGATCATCGACTGCAACTCCGCCGTCAACGCCAGCACCGCCTGGAGCACCAACCGCCTCGAGATCGAGTCTCTGGGCCTGGGCTACAGCGGCTACTTCCTGACCCACGTGGGCCTGCGCGAGATGCTGCTGAACCCGGCCGAGATCACGAACCTCAACGGGCAGTACCGCTTTGGGCCGTACCGGGCCGGCCTGACGCGCACAGCCAGCCTCGATCCCCGCGCCGACGACAAGACCGTCCGCACCGACTTCCGTTTCGTCAACGAGCACGACGCCATGCATCACCAGTTGGCGCGGCGGCTGGACCGGCCGGGATGGAACACCGCAGATGCCCGCTACCAGGCCCTGTCCCTGTCCGATAGCGCCGCTCTGGCCTATCGCTTCTGTCTGATCAATCCGGATGTGCCCGACTACGACGCGTCGGCCGTGGAAACGCTGCTGTCCCGGTCGCTGTACCAGTCTGCGGCCAACTACGCGGCCAAGAAGAAGAGCTACCCCCTGGACGGGTCGGCGATGGGAGCCAACACGATCGCCCGGTGGTTTGCCGAAAACTTCGACTACGGCGCCGGGCTCATGCCGCTGCGGCCGCTGATCGTTGCCCGCAACCCCGTGTCGAACCAGATTCCGCTTCTCTCCACATCGGCCGGGTCGATCGCTCCCCCGCCGCATCCGCTGATGAAGAGGTGGGAGCCGGTCCCGCGCAGGGCATCGTTGAACACAGCGCAGTTTCCGGAGCTGTTCCGCGCCTTCTGGTGCGTGATGCGGGATGAGCAGCACGCCGACCGCGCCCCGTTCCCCCTGGAGAACAACGAGGCCAATCCGTCGCGGATGTTCCGCAACAGCATCCGCCCGCGCGCGGCCTCGGCCGAGGCGTACCGCTTTTCGCCGTTCCAGCAGCTGCTGCTGCGCAGCGCGCTGGCCGCGGCCAACGTCATCGACTTCCGCGACCCGGACAACGACATCACAGCGCAGACGCTCAATCTGCGGGCCCGGCGCGGCAGCGGCGATGAGGAGGTCGATGTCCGCGTCACCGTGTACGGCCTGGAGCGCCAGCCATTCATCACCGAGGTGTACGTCAACACCGACACGACCGTTCAGCCTGCCTTTCTGGAAACCGAGCCCAACCCCAACGCCGGCAAGCAGAACAAGAACGGCTACATCGCCGTGGAGCTGCACAATCCGTACAACACGCCGATCGCGCTGCGGGATGACAACTACCGCTTCTATCGCCTGGAGCGCGACGGGGCCGGCGGCGCCAGCATGGGCCTGACGCCCATGGCCGAGTTTCCCGACAACCTGACGATCCCCGCCGGCGGGTACATCGTGCTGGACAACTATCAGCCCGGCAACGAGCGGGCCGCGCAGTTCATTCCCCGGTCCGCCGGAAACGTCGCCAACCGCTATTACCTGGCCGGCCTGCACGAGGTGATCGCCGGCGGCGATCCGCCCCGCGCGCACGCCCGCGAGCTGGTGCTGGTGCGGCTGCGCGGCACCGATGCCGAGCCCGTACCCATCGACCAGTTCGATTTTTCCGGCCACGCGCTGACCGACCTGCCGCGGATCTACCGATATGTGCGGCCCAACGACGCGGCGGCGGGCAAGGCATGGCAGTTTGTGCACAGCGGCTGGAAGTCCAGCGCCGGGGCCTACCGCTACCCGGGCGAGTGGAAGCAGTGGGACCCCAATCCGCCCGCCAGCCAGCAGGAACCGACTCTGGACAAGGAGCCGCGCCTGGGCAGTCCCGATACGGACTCCAGCATTGCGCCGCTGTTCACGATCCAGTTGAACAACACCGATTTCGGCGGCCCGCGCAAGTGGCAGAGCGGAGGGTCGGGAAACAGGTTCCCCTTCGGATACTTTGCACGCCTGGGCGACCTGCTGCAGGTGCCGTTCATCGGCTCGTACACCGTGCGCGAAACCGGCAGCAGCGATCCCAACCGCGTTATCGAGATCAACAGCGTCACCCACGACGCGGCCTTCGCCGACGACGAGGACCCCGGCAACGACAACGGCTTTGAGCAGCTGGGCCGCTTCTGCCCCATCGTCCGCGCGGGCCAACCGCCCGGCGCGAGCCAGGACGATTTCGACCGCAGGAGCGAGTACTGGCGCTATCGGTGGGCCTTTGACCTGTTCGACTACTTCACCGTCATCGCGCCCCACGATGACTACCTGCCGAACATCGATCCGACCAACACGCCTACCCCGGCCAAGGTCATCACCGGCGATACGGCCTCACAGGACCAGTACCAGGACGACGGGGTGGACGGACTGATCAACATCAATACGGCCCACTGGAAGGTGCTGGCGGCCCTGCCGATGCACCCCGTCGCGTCCGTCAACCAGCGGCTGGCGATGGCCATCGCCAGGTACCGGGACGAGGACGACGGCACCGGCCAGCCGCACGGGCCGTTCACCAGCTTCTTCGAGCTCATGCACGTGCCCGGATTCGAGGGCGCCAGCGCCGGCGTGCCGTCCAATCCGCCGAAGGACGACGGCGACATTTCGCCCCTGATCGGCGACGATCAGGTGGCCGGGGATTTCGAGCAGCGGTTCCTGATCCTCAACCGCATCAGCAACCTGATCACCCTGCGCAGCGACATGTACACCTGCTACATCCAGGTGCAGGGCTGGCGGGATGGCGAGGCGGGCGGCCCGCCCGAGCTGGTCGCGCAGCGGCGCCTGGCGTTTTTCATCGACCGCAGCATGATCACGGCCGGCAACCGGCTGCCCAGGATCACCGTCATCCCCAACGACTGAAGGCGCAGGAGGGGCGACGGTTGCAACGCCCCTTGCTACCATACGCCGGTTATGCGCATCGACGCCCTGTTTGGCCGCGGCCGGCCCACGATTTCCTTCGAGTTCTTTCCGCCGAAGACCGAGGAGGGGTTCGCATCGCTGTTCCGCACCATCGACGAACTGCGGCCCCTGAATCCCAGTTACGTGTCGGTGACCTACGGGGCCGGCGGCAGCACTCGCAGCAGGACCGTGGCCCTGGTGGAGCGGATCCAGCGCGAGTTGGGCATCCGCGCCATGGCGCATCTCACCTGCGTCGGCCATACCCGCCAGGAGATCGGCCGGATCGTCGATGAGCTATGGGATTCGGGTATCCGCAACGTGCTGGCGCTGCGGGGCGACCCGCCCGCCGGCCAGAGCCAGTTCGTGGCCGCCGACGGGGGATTCGCCCATGCCAACGAGCTGACCGAGTTTGTGCGCGGTCGCCACGACTTCTGCATCGGCGTCGCGGGCTATCCCGAGGGCCACCCTCAGTGCCTGAACCGCACCCGCGACCTGGAGAACCTCAAGCGCAAGCTGGATGCGGGCGGGAACTTCGTGATCACGCAGTTGTTCTTCGACAACGCCGAGTTCTATCGCTTTCGAGACACCGCCCGGCTGATGGGCATCGCGGCGCCGATCATCGCCGGGATCATGCCGATCACGAATGTTGCCCAGATCAAGCGCTTCATCAGCATGTGCGGCGCGAAAATCCCCCACCGGCTGCTGTTGAAACTGGAGGCGGTGGAGAACGATCCGGCGGCGGTGCTGGCCACGGGCATCGAGTACGCCGTCATGCAATGCCGCGACCTGCTGTTCAACGACGTGGACGGGCTGCATTTCTACACGCTCAACCGAAGCAGGGCGACGGTGGAGATCGTCCAGTCGCTGAAGGTGACTCACGCGGCTTGAAGGCCGCAGGCCGCCGTGCCCCGGCGGTGCGTCCGTCCGGGCCGGGTCGGCGCGGGGCGGCCCGAAAAAGGCCGGTCGGCGGCTCCCCCCTCAAAGCCGCCGACCGAAGTTCCGGTGTTCGCTCCGCGATGCCCCGTCGCATCCTCCGACGGACCTGGGCGTCCCTGCCCTCGGGCGTGCCTCCACAGACCCGCTTTGCGCTTCCCGCGCAGGGCCCGCTCCGCGGTCCCCAAGATCGCCTATTCGCTGGTCGCCTCGAGCGTGGTCAGGTGCCGGGCCTTGCGGGCCGCCGCCTTGCGAATGCGTCGGGTGCGGCCGACGGTCTGCTGATCCACGGTGGCCTTGCGGGTGGGGTTCCGGGTGGCGACCTCGACGGCCTCGGCGGCGTCGGCGGCATACAGGTCCGCGCCGATTTCCTCGGCCAGACCCTCGGCTCGCTTGTAGATGCCGCCGCAGCACATCACCTGCATGTGCGGGCAGCTGTTCACTTCCCGCAGGTAGTCGATGAGCTTGCGGACATCGGGCACGCCGCTGGGCAGCGTCGCGAACATCACCAGCAGATTCGGCCGCATCTCGCCGATCAGCCGCAACACTTCATCATTGGGCACGCCGCCGCCGGCGAAGCGCACGCTGTAGCCGGCCGCCTCGAAAAGCTCTGCGGCGATCTGTCCGCCCAGTTCCTCCGGCTCGGCGTCGCCGCAGAGCAGCAGGACACTGCGGCCGTTGGGCTCGGCGTGCGGCAAGAGGGCGGCCAGCTGGTCGGTCACGGTGCGGTTGAGCCGCGTCGCCATGTTCAGGGCGGCGATGCTGATGCGATCCTCGCGATACAGTTGCTGGATCGTTTCCATGGTCGGCCAGACCAGCTTCACCAGCAGGTCGCGCGGGGACTGACCCGCCGCGGTCGCATTCTGAATGAACTGTCGCACGCCAGGCCGGTCCCCAGCCAGCAGCAGTTGCAGATAGGTCGAATCGCCGTGAGCCAGTGGATCGGAAATGTTGCGGAACATCGGAAGCCTTCCCGTGCAGGGCCGAAGGCGTTGAGCGGCGTTCTGCCGAGTGGCCGCCTCAGGCCTTCCTCTGGAAGTCCGAGCCATCCGCCGCCCAGACTTCCCATTTTACCACTCGATGGCTTCCTTGCCTCGATCCTACCCATCGGCTGTAAAGATGGGTAACTTGAACCGGTATTGGGATCGGCAAGTTGGCTTCGACAACTTTACCCATTTTAACATAGGTTGGCGGGGACGGGGGCGTATAGGTGCGGGGCAGGACCGATAACCACTACTCAGCGGCCACGACGGCCGGCGTGCGTGCAGGCTGCCTGATCCAGCGGCGCATCTCGGAGGTTTGCGGCTCCCACTTGCTGCTGGCGCGCACCTTCAGGAACGCGTCGAACAGGCCATCAATCGCCCTGCTCAAGTCGCGCAGCAGGGCGATGCGCTCCTCGACGGCGACCCGGGGCGTGTCGGCCTCCACATCCGGCAACTTCACGCCGGTGCAGAGGAACTGCTCGGCCTGGAAGGTGAAAGCGTACGGGCCGCCGCCGGCCTCGAGGCGGATGCCCGCCCGCCGCGGGACCTTGCCCGTGCGCAGGGCATCGCGGGCCTCGGGCATCTGGGTCGGGTCGGTGCCCCGCAAAAGATCCCGCCCGCTGAAGCCAAAAGCGCAGTCCAGCTCCAGAACTCGCTCGAAGAGGATCGTGACCTCGCCGGCCGAGGGCGTGGCGATCTGCCCGCCGTTGTGCTCGGCGGTGTACCACAACCAAAGCAGGAACTCATTGCCCAGAAAGTCCTTGGCCTGGTCGCCCTTGGTGACCCACGGGTACTCCGGAGCCTGTCGCTCGCCGTCGGGACCCGCGGCGAAGCGAGTGGGGCGGAAGTCCTCGTAGTCGCGACGATGGCCGGTGGATTCCAGTCTGCGGTGGGCCAGCGCACCGGCCGACAGCGGCAGTAGTTCGCCGTCGAACGTGCGCGTAAACAGTTCGTGGAGCTTCTCCAGGGACTTTCCGGACGCCGAGGTGTAGATCATGCCCGTCGGCAGATCCCAAAGGAGGGGCACGAGCTTGCTGCGGCGGTATTTGCCGCTCTTGAGGTCCTGGTCCACGCGGTCGCGGACGGCCTGTTTCGCGTCGCGGGGGGCGCGCTTCCGGCCGGAGCCCTCGGCGGCAGCCGCATCTTCCTCCATGATCTGGTAAGCCCGGCGCACCTCGGCGGGCACGCGGTTGGTGTCGATGCGCATGGCAAAGGCCAGGGCATCGGCAAACACGTTGTGCTCGAAGCTGAAGGTGGCATCGAACACATGGCGCCCGCCCGACCAGCCGTACTCGGTGGCGTCGGGCACGCTGTGCTCGCCGATTTCCAGCACATAGGCCGCCAGCCTGTCCAGCAACTCCGGCTCGGGCGTCTTGGGGAAATTGCCCTCGACGGCAAAGCGACGGAACGTGATCGGCCCGGATTCGATGGGCATGGGTGGATTTCGCTTGTTGGGACTTAAGGAACTCTCAGCGGGGCGCGATGGTAGCGGCCAAACGGTCCAAGTCCAGAGGACCGAAGATGGTTATGGGACGGCCCCATCTGCGCAGGCCGCGGCCAGGTCAAGCGCCTGCGGCAATCCGCCGAACCAGAGGACAGGAGCCGGCATGGACGGCTCCCGGGAAGGACCTATGCTGCCTTACGCCATCACCATCGCTCTGGGTGCGTTTCTGTTGTTCCTGGTGCAGCCGGTGATGGGGCGGTACCTGCTGCCGTGGTTTGGCGGCGGGCCGTCGGTGTGGAACACCTGCATGGTGTTCTTCCAGGTGGCGCTGCTGGCGGGGTATGCCTATGCGCACCTGATCAGTCGCTGCCTGCGGCCGGCTCGGCAGGCGGCCGTGCATGTGGTGCTGCTGGGTGTATGTCTGTTGTACCTGCCGGCGGCGCCGGTCGAAGCGTGGCGCCCCCAGCCGGGCGTGGCGCCGGCGGCGGGCATCCTGCTGGTGTTGGCCGGCACGGTGGGGCTTCCGTACCTGATGCTCTCCTCGACGGGCCCTCTGCTGCAGGCGTGGTTCTGCCGAAGCCACCCCGGGCAGTCGCCGTACCGGCTGTATTCGCTTTCCAACCTCGCCTCCTTGGCGGCGCTGCTGTCCTATCCGCTGGTCATCGAGCCGGCGATGGGGTTGCGGTGGCAGTCGTGGATCTGGTCGGCGATGTTCGTCGCCTATGCGGCGGGCAGCGCCTGGTGTGCGCGTAGGTCGGCCGCCGCGCAGCATGCGGCGGCGGTCAAAGCGGCCCGCGCGGAAACCGCCGAGCCGGCGAGCCCGCTTGACGGCGCGATGTGGTTCCTGTTCGCCGCATGTGCCTCGGCGATGCTGCTGGCGACCAACAATCAGATTTCGCAGGATCTGCCGGCCGTTCCCATGCTGTGGATACTGCCGCTGACGCTCTATCTGCTGAGCTTCATCCTTTGTTTCCACAGCCTCAAATGGTGCTGGCGGCCCCTTTGGCTGACGCTGGCCGTGCCGGCGCTGGCGGGGGTAATGCTGGTAAGCAGCGAGATGCGTCCGCATTCTCTGCCGGCGCAACTGGCGATCTACTGCGGGGCGCTGATGGTGTGCTGCATGGTGTGCCACGGCGAGCTGGTTCGCCTCAAGCCGCCGCCCCAGCGCCTGACGGGCTTCTACCTGGTGGTTTCGGCCGGCGGGGCCGCGGGCAGCGTGCTGGTCTCGCTGGTGGCGCCGGTGGTTTTCAACGATTACTGGGAGTATCCGTTGACGGTGGCGGCCTGCATCCTGCTGGTGCTGGTGCAGTGGTATCGACGTTGCGAGCGGGTCAGGCCGATGGCGGCGGTGGTCGGCGGCGCGGTGGGTGTGGCGGTGGCGGTGGCCCTGGGATTTCATCTGACAGTCAAGGAGGCCGGCGCCCTGGAGCGAAGCCGGAACTTCTTCGGGGTATTGCAGGTGCGGCGGGGCGGCGTGCCGGGAACGTTCTCGGCCAGTCGCATGCTGGTCCACGGGCGCATCGTGCACGGGGAACAGTTGACCAGCCACCTGCTGCGGAGGATGCCGGTATCCTATTACGGGCCGCAGAGCGGGGTGGGGCTGGCGCAGGCGGCGCTGCGAAGGCAGCGCGAGGCGACCGGCCGAGCGCCCAATCTCCGAATCGGCGTGGTGGGATTGGGCGCCGGCGTCGTCGCGGCGTACGGGCGCGAGGGCGACTATCTGCGGTTCTACGAGATCAACCCCGATGTGGTCGCGCTCTCGGACCGGCATTTCACCTATCGTCGCGACACGCCGGCGGCCTGCGACCTGGTCCTTGGCGATGCCCGTCTGTCCATGGCCCAGGCGCGACGGCGCGGCGACCGGGGCAACTTCGATCTGATGGTTCTCGATGCCTTCAGCGGCGACTCGATCCCCCTTCATCTGCTGACTCGCGAGGCGTTCGACGAGTACTGGGCCCAGATGGCCGATGACGGCGTTCTCGCCGTCCACATCTCCAATCTCTACATCGACCTGCGGCCGGTGGTGCTGGCCGCGGCCCAGGCGCGCGGAGCACACGCGTTTCTGGTGGAGGACTGGGAAGCCGGCCGGCCGGCCCTGAGCGACAGCCGGTGGGTCCTGGTAACGATGAACCAGCGACTGGCGGCCGACCGGCAGATCGCGTCGGCGGCCGTCCGACTGGAAGCGCAGTGCCGGCCCACGCTCTTCACCGACGACTACTCGAACATTGCGCGGCTCGTTACGCTGGAATGACTTGTCAGCGCTGCGCCGACACGCTAGAGTCCGGCCCGTTGCCGCATCCATGCGAACGGTCGAACTGTCCATCTGCGTCCCGGTTTACAACGAGCAGGACAACCTGAAACTCCTGCACCGGGCCATCTGCGACGTGGTCGATCCCGCCGGTATTGCGGTGGAATTGATCCTGGTGGACGACGGCTCGACGGACGGGTCGTGGAAGGAGATCGAGGCCCTGGTGGCGGCCGACCCGCGGGTGCGGGGGCTGAAGTTCCTGGCCAACTGCGGCGAGACGGCGGCGTCGGATGCGGGGCTGCGGGCGGCCCGCGGACGGTACGTGATGACCATGGACGCGGACCTTCAGAACGACCCGGCCGACATCCCGGCGTTTCTGGCCAAACTCGCCGAGGGCTGGGACTGCGTCTGCGGCACGCGGGTGGCCGTACGAGGCGAGGGGGACAGCTTGGTGCGCGTGGCCTCCAGCCGCATCGCCAACTGGGTGCGCAACAGGCTGTCCAACGAGAACATCTCCGATGCCGGCTGCACCTACCGGGCGTTTCGCCGCGAGTGCGTGGACAAGCTGAAGCTGTATCGCGGCCTGCACCGGTTCATCCCGACGCTGCTGAAGATGGAAGGCTTCCGCGTGACGGAGATCCCCGTGCGCAACAACCCTCGCCTGCACGGGCAGAGCAAATACGGCGTGTGGAACCGGCTGTTCAAGAGTTTCCATGACCTGCTGGCCATCCGCTGGATGAAAAGCCGCCTGCTGGGGTACCACGTGCAGTTGGAGCTGGATCGGTCGCGCGACTTGCCGGGGCCGGTGCAGGTGCAGGTGGGTGCCTCGGTGGCGCAATCGCCTCATACAGCCGCCAGCCGTTGAAGCCGGCCTGCTTGATCTCGACAGCACCGGCCGCGTAACGCGGGGGCAATCTGCGTCCGGGCTCCACGGCCACGAGCGTGCGCGTGGCCGACCGGGAATCGGGCACTTCCAGCGGCAGGTAGAACCACAACGCATCGGGGGCCGCCACGGCATAGCGGTCGGCGGCCAAAAGCGCCGTGATGTGCCGGCCGATGGGCCGCGGCGAGCGGGCATTGTCCTTGCTGGCGTCGTAGAGGTTCACGAATACCAGCAGCGCCGCTCCGTAGGCGACCGCCTGGCCGACCAGCCAGCGATCCGCGCTGCGTCGCGGGATGACGGTCATCTGGGCGACCATCAGCACGACGGCCGGCACGGCCGGCAGCAGGTACGCATTCTTCTTTTGATGCACGAAGGAGAAGAACAGCACGACCGCGGCCAGCCAGAACAGCGGCAACCAGCGCTGCGGGCGGCGGTCGCGGCTGAACGGGTCGAGAAGGCCAAGGATCCACCAGGGCGTCCAAGGAAGCGCGATAAGCAGGAGGTTGGGCGGGTAGAAGTACCAGGGCCGGGCATTTTCGACGTTGTCGGCCAGTTCGCCCAGCGATTCGTACCGCCAGATCTCGATGGCATCGGGGATGTGGCTGAGCAGGTAGATCGGCCAGGGCAGTCCGATGGCAAGCAGCAACGCCACTCCGGCGAGGTGCGCGGGCACCGACGCGAGGGGCATCCGCCGGTATAGAAGATGAAAGGCAAGCAGCGGCAAAGCGATTACCACGAGGGCGGGGGGCCCTTTGGCCAGAAGCGCCAGGGCCAGGGACACGTAGAACGCCAGCAGATAAACCCCGCGGCGGTCCTGCGCGGCGGCGATCCACGCCCAGATGCACGCAAGCGCGAAGAAGGCCAGGTAGGGGTCGGCCATGGCCTTGCGGTACTCGTCCACGATGAAATGCGTGGTGATCCAGATGCAGGCGCCGGCAAAGGCGACGCGGCGGCCGTAGAGCCGCTTGCCCAGGGCGTAGAGCAGCATGGTGCCGAAGACGCCCATGAGGGCCGGCACGGCGCGGGCTGCCCCCTCGCTGGTACCGAAGGCCCGGAAGACTACTGCGGTGCACCAATACGGCAGGGGAGGCTTCTGAAGACGAATCTCGCCGCCGAAGACGGGTATCGCCCAGGGATTGACCTGCCAGGGCTGGTCGGAGCCTGGGCGTTTCACGCTGACGGGCCTGGCGTTCCAGGGCCAGCCCGAGGCGGCCATCAACCGGGCGGTCTGGGCAACGCGGGCCTCGTGGCTGGTGACGATGTCGCGCCGGCCCAGGAAGGACAGGAAAAGCACGACGGCGGCCAGCACCAGGACAGCGATGCGCAGACGCGATGGCACGCCCGTCGATGATACAACGTAAACTCCTGTCGGGAAATCGGGTATGATAGGGATGAACAGGAGCGGGCCATGAACAGACGGACCCTGGCATATGCGGCGGCGGTGATGATGGGCTGCTCGACCATGTTGGCCATGGCCGAGGAGTTCAAGAACCCCAAGGCCAATATTCCGCCGCGTGCGACGCCGCAACGGCACAATGCCGGTGAGAGTTTCCCGCCGTTGCCGCTGCCGGCCACGCCGCTGCGCCGCAGCGAGAAAAAGCGCGAGCCCTCGCCCCCGGCGCTGGTCGGGACGGTGACGTTCTCCGAGCTGGCGGCCAGACGAAGCGGGCTGAACTGGGAAACGACGATCATCGACATCGAGAAGTGGGTGAGCTTCAGCAATGACCAGCTGGGCCAGCGCTACCGTTTCGTGAACACGGACTTCTCGAAGTTCAGCTACGATCCGACGGAACTGCCGATCCTGTACTTCACGGGATGGAAGCCGCTGCCGCAGTTTGACGCGGCCACGGCGGCAAAGATTCGCCAATACCTGATGGACGGCGGAACGTGGGTGGTGCACAGCAACTGCGGCCGGCCGGAGTTCAATGAGAGCTTCCGCCGGGAGATTGCCCGCATCCTGCCGGACCGTGAGCTTGGGCCGATACCCACCGACCACCCGATCTTTTCGGCGTTTCACAAGATCACCGAGATGCGGGTTCGCAAGGGCAAGGAGCCGTGGCGGAAGGTTCCGCCGTATCTGGAGACGGTGAACATCGGCACGCGGGCGGCGGTGATTTTTTCGCCGATCGACCTGTCGTGCGGTTGGGATGCCAACGCCAACCCCATCGAGGGCGGCATCCTGTACGACCAGGCCGACGCCCTGAAACTGGGGGCCAACATCGTGACCTACTGCCTGGCCGAGTACCAGTACGGGCGGTTCTTCGACCACCAGAAGATCTATCACCAGTCGGCCGACGCCACCCGCGACCAGCTGGTGCTGGGGCAGGTGGTGCACAACGGCGACTGGGACCCCACGCCCCACGGCGTGCCGAACCTGCTGAAGACCATCGACCAGTCCACGACGCTGAACGTGCAGTTCAAGCGCGTGGCAGTGGACCCGGAAAAGGGCGATGTATTTTCGTTCCCCGTGCTGCTGATGATCGGTCAGCGCGACTTCAAGTTCGGCGACAACGCCCGCAAGCGGCTGCGCGAGTATCTGGACAACGGCGGCGTGCTGGTGGTGGACTGCGCGGTCGGAAGCAGCGAGTTCGATGCGGCCTTCCGGCGGGAGATCGCCAGGATCTACCCGGAGCGGCCGATGAAGCCGCTGGAGGCTGACCATCCGCTGCTGGGCTTTGTGCATGAAACGCGGCGGGCGCAGCTGGCGCCGCTGGCCCGGCAGATGCTGGGCGAGGTGGGCGCGCCGCGGCTGGAGGCCATCGAGGTGGACGGCGTGTTGCGAGTCATCTACTCGCCGCTGAGCATGAGCGCCGGCTGGGAGCAGCTTCCGCGGGCCTATAACAAGGGGTATGCCGACGAGTTTGCCCTGAAACTGGGCGTGAACACGCTGATGTACGTGGTGTCCCATTGATTGCCCTATGACGACCCTCGCCAAAGAAGCTGTCGAATACGAGACGCTGGGCGACCTGCTGGCGCGCCTGGGGGATATCCCGCCCGAGCGCGTGCTGCTGCGCCCGGTGCCCGGCACGGCCACCGAAGCGGATGTGCTTGACGTGCATGCCCGCACCAATCGGCTCTGCGAGCTGGTGGATGGGACGCTGGTGGAGAAGGGAATGGGATACGTTGAGTCGGTGCTTGCGGTAGCCATCGCCGCCGCCCTGCGTGAGTTTGTGGTTCGCCGCAATCTGGGCCTGGTCAGTGGCGAGTCGGGCATGATGCGGCTGTTTGCCGGTCTGGTGCGGATACCCGATGTGGCGTACACGTCCTGGGACCGCATTCCCGGCCGCAAGGTCCCTGCTGCACCCATACCCGGGCTCGTGCCCGACCTGGCCGTCGAGGTGCTCAGCAAGAGCAACACACAGCGGGAGATGCAGCGAAAGCTGGGTGAGTATTTTCAGGCGGGCGTGCGGCTGGTCTGGATCATTGATCCCGAGACCCGCACCGTGGCCGTTCACACGTCGCCCGACCGGCCCACGATCTTGGACGCGTCGGGCACGCTCGATGGCGGCGACGTGCTGCCGGGCTTCGCCCTGCCACTGCGCGACGTGTTTGCCGAACTGGACCGCCACGCCAACCCCTGATCACAGAGGATCTCGCCTTGTCGCAGACAACCACACCCAACACCGCGGCCGAGAAGGAGGCCCTGTTCATCGAGCGATTCAACTCGATCAAGGCCAACCTGCTTCGCGAGCTGCACAAGATCATCATCGGCCAGGACGAGGTCATCGAGCTCCTGCTGGCTGCGCTGTTCGCCCGGGGGCACTGCCTGCTGGTGGGCGTGCCGGGCCTGGCCAAGACGCTGATGATCTCGACGCTGGCCCGCGTGCTGAAGCTGAACTTCAACCGCATCCAATTCACGCCGGATCTGATGCCGGCGGACATCACCGGCACCGATATCCTCGAGGAGGACGCGACGACCGGTCGGCGGGCGTTCCGGTTCGTGAAGGGGCCGGTGTTCGCGAACATCGTGCTGGCCGACGAGATCAATCGCACGCCGCCCAAGACGCAGGCGGCGCTATTGCAGGCGATGCAGGAATACCAGGTGACCGCCGGGGGGCAGACGTTTCCGCTGGACCTGCCCTTTTTCGTGCTGGCGACGCAGAATCCGGTGGAGCAGGAGGGCACCTACCCGCTGCCGGAGGCTCAGCTCGACCGGTTCATGTTCATGGTGAACATCGGCTACCCCAGCCGCAAGGAAGAGCGCCAGATCGTTCGGCGAACCACGATGGAACTGGAGGCCGAGCCGGAGCCGATCATGTCGGCGGGGGATATCCTCTATGTGCAGCGGATCCTGCGGAAACTGCCGGTCAGCGACCACGTGGTGGATTACGCGGTGGGACTGGCCCGGGCCACTCGCCCCAAGGAGCCCGGCACGCCGCAGTTCATCAACGAGTGGCTGACGTGGGGCGCCGGGCCCCGGGCGGCGCAGTACCTGGTGCTGGGGGCCAAGGCCCTGGCGCTGCTGAGCGGACGGCTGAACGTGAGTTGCGAGGATGTGCGCCGCGTGGCCAAGCCGGTGCTGCGGCACCGCCTGTTCACGAACTTCAATGCCGATGCCGAGGGCATCGGCCCGGACCAGGTGGTGGAGAAGCTGCTGGGGGTGGTGCCCGAACCCAGCGGCCACGAACTGGTCGCAGAGGCGTCGTCACCGGCCTGACCGGCGCAGGTTTCCCCATTCATCGCTTGCCGGCCGGGCCGGCGTCGGAAGGGGCGACGGCCGGTTTGACAGGGCAAGGGTCGGGGCCATAATTCCGTGTATCAGGGCCGTGCCCTGGAGGGCTTCCACCCGGAAAGGCGCAGCATGGCGAGTCCCAGGTTCTCATCGCCCCCTCACAAGGGTGCCGCGCGTCCGCGAAGGACGTTCACCCTTGCCCAAGCGAACAGCACGCTGCCGCTGGTCAAACGCATCGTGCGGGACATCGTCGATGCGCACCAGCGTATTTCGCAGGCGCAACAGCGCATGGAGAAGGCGGCCAGCGCCCGCGACGCAGCCGCGATCCAGTTGGAGATGGAAGGCGATCTGGACCGCTTGCGCGACTACCTCGAGGAGTTGTCGGCGGTCGGCGGTCAACTCAAGGATGCGGAACTGGGGTTGATCGACTTTTTGGGCCGCCACCAGGGGCGCGAGATCTTCCTGTGCTGGAAACTGGGCGAGGAGCGCATCGAGTACTGGCATGAACTTCACGCGGGTTTTGCCGGGCGTCTGCCGACCTCGCTGCTGGAGGAAACGGCCTAGCCAGGCGGCGGCTCGCCTGTTGCTGCACGGCTTGTGCCGCCAGCGGGCGGCATTTTTCATGCGCCCCGGCGGGCGGTCGAGACGGGTATAATGCCGGTGCCCAGGCGGTGATCCTATGCCCTACGACCTGGTTCAGAAGCAGGTGCTCTATAGCGGCGCCAAAGTGCGGCTGGAGGTGCATCACCTGGAGGATGAATCCGGCCGGCGGGTGCGGCGGGAGGTATGCGCCCACAACGGCGCGGTGGTGGTGGTGCCGGTCCTGCAGGACGGGTCGATTCTGCTGATCCGCAACCGGCGATATGCGGTGGGGCAGATCCTGGTGGAACTGCCGGCCGGCACGCTGGAGAAGAACGAGGACCCGATGAACTGCGCAGGCCGCGAGCTGCAGGAGGAAACCGGCTACCTGGCCGGGCGGCTCAAGCCCATCGGCAGTTTTTTCACCTCGCCGGGCATCCTGACGGAAAGGATGTACGCTTTTGCGGCGTATGATCTGACCAGGACGGGACAGGCGCTGGAGGAAGGCGAGGAGATCGAAGTGTTGCGGGTGCCGCTGGGCGAGGCGGTGGAGATGATCCGCACCGGCGAGATCGCCGACGGCAAGACCATCGCAGCGCTACTGATCTACGAGAAGTGGCACAGGAGCTAGCGGCAGGGCAGGTGTGCGATGCGGCGGGATCACGAACAGGACCAGAGCCGCTCCGGGCAGAGCCGCGGCGGCTCGTTGCTGTCGATGTTCAACGCATCGGTGTCTCTGGGCACCTGGCTGGGGGTGGAGCTGCGGGCGCACGCCACGCTGATCCTGCTGGCCGTGGTCGCGATGCTGATGGCCGGCTCGGCCGGCAAAGCGGGCTTGCCCTTCGCGGCGGGGGCGCTGGGGATGCTGTTCGTGGCGCTGGTCCTGCACGAGGCGGGGCACTGCCTGGCCGCCCGCAGTTACGGCGGCCATACGCGGCAGATCATGCTGGGGCCGCTGGGCGGCCTGAGCGACCAGCGGGTTCCTCCCGAGCCTTTGCCCACCTTCATGACCGCGCTGGCCGGGCCGCTGGTGAACCTGGCCGTGTGCGCGCTGTCGGGCTCGGCGGTGTGGGCCATCCACGGGCAGAACGCGCTGTCGCTGCATCCGCTGCGGATGACGGCGTGGAACCAGCAGGCGATGCCCCTCTGGAGCGTTTCGTGGATCCTGTGGCTGGCTTTCCTGGTGAACTTCGCGCTGCTGGTGCTGAACCTTCTGCCGCTGTGCCCGCTGGATGGATGGCGCATGCTGCATGCAGCGCTGTGGCCGCGGCAGGGCTTCGCCCGCGCCTGGAACACGGCGACGGCAACCGCCATCGCGACGGCCGGGGGGCTGATCGTCGTGGGTCTGGCGCTGCGAAACTGGTTGCCGATCCTCGTCGGCGTCGCGTGCGTGCTCCAGGGCATCCAGCACCGCCGGGCGCTGGCCGCCATGGGTGAGGTGGAGCCGGGCGATCTGTTGCTCTATGGCCGGGCGGAGGAAGCGCCGCCGCGGCATCGTCGCCGAGGGTCGTTGTGGCGGAGGCTGTCCAGCGCCCGCGCCCGGAGGATGGCCCGTCTGGAGCAGCAACAGCAGGCGCAGATCGACCGGATTCTTGCCAAGGTCTCCGCGCAGGGCCTGGAGAGTCTCACCTGGAAGGAGCGGCGGGCGCTGCATCGCGAGACCCAGCGGCAGCGCCGGCATGACCTGGAGATGAGGGGCAGGGGATAGGGCGCGCCTTGCCGCGCGCTCTATAATCGCCGCAATGAGCCGTAAACCGCCAGACCTGCCGGTGCGTCCGCGTCGGCTTCGCCAGCCGCTGCTGAGGGAGATGCTCCAGCGGCACACGCTGCGGACCAGCGACGTGATCGTGCCGGTGTTCGTGGTGGAAGGCCGGGGCGTGCGATGGGAGGTGCCGTCCATGCCGGGCGTGCTGCGGATGTCCATCGACGTGGCCGTCCCGTGGCTGAAGCAGCGCGCCGACGAAGGACACAAGGCCTATCTCGCCTTCGGCGTGATCGACCAGGCGAAGAAAGATGCCGATGGTTCCGAGGCGCTGAACCCGGACAATGTCGTCTGCCGCCTGCTGCGCCAGGCCGCCAAGGCGAAGCTGCCGATGGCGGGCATCACCGACCTGTGCTTCTGCGAATACACCAGCCACGGGCATTGCGGGCCGATGACAGCCGACCACGCGACGGTGAACAACGACCGGACGGTGCAGCGGCTGGTGGTGCAGGCGGTGAATCACGCGAAGGCCGGAGCGGCCGTCATCGCGCCCAGCGGCATGATGGACGGCGCGGTGGGGGCCCTGCGCAAGGGCCTGGACGCGGCGGGTTTTGCCGATGTGGCGATCCTGTCCTACTCGGTGAAATACGCCAGCGCGTTCTACGGGCCGTTCCGCGATGCGGCCGACTCCGCGCCTGCCTTCGGCGACCGCCGCTCGTACCAGATGGACCCCGCCCGCGGCGTCGAGGAGGCGCTGCTGGAGGCGCGGCTGGATGTCGAGCAGGGGGCCGACATGGTGATGGTCAAGCCGGCCGGCGCGTACCTGGACATCATCGCCGCCGTGCGCAAGGCGGTGGACGTGCCGGTGGTGGCCTATCAGGTCAGCGGCGAGTACTCGCTGATCGAGGCCGCCGGCCGCAACGGCTGGATCGACCGCGACCGGCTGATCATGGAATCGCTGGTGGCGATCAAGCGAGCCGGTGCGGACCTGATCATCTCGTATTACGCGGGCGAGCTGGCGCGGCTGCTGCGCGCCTGAGCCTTCTCAGCCCAACCGGGCCAACTCCGCCTCGGCGTCGGCAAGCTGCTGGCGGCTTTCCTCAACGAGCCTGGCCGGCGCCTTGGCGATGTAGGATGGGTTGCTCAGACGCCCGCGGAGAGCGTGGATCTGTCGTGTCAGTTCTTCGCGGCGCTTGGCCACTCGCTGCTTCTCTGCGTCGGCATCGACCAGGCCCTCGACGAAGATCTCGCATCCGGCGGCCAGCGCGCGGGCGGCACTGGGCGGGGCGGGCAGATCGGCTCGCACCTCCCTGAGCCTGCAGACGGCCAGGCTCTCGATCATCTCGCGGTTGGCGGCGATCTGCCCCACCATCTCCGCCGGGGCGAAGATGGACACAGCGACCGGCTTGCGCGGCTCCACCTTGTGCTCGTTGCGCACGTTCCGGATGGCGACGATCATCTCCTGCAAACGGCGGAACGTCCGCTCATCGGCGTCGCAGCACGGGCCGGCCTTCGGCCAGGCCGCACGCACCAGGCGCGGGCTCATGCAGCCCATGATGCGTCCGGGCAGGCCGCGCTCCGGCCGCACCTCGCAGAGGCGCTGCCAGATGGTCTCGGTGATGTACGGGATCATCGGGTGCATCAGCCGCAGGCTGCCGTCCAGCACCGCGGCCAGCACGTGGGCGGTCTGGCCGGCGCGGGCCGGGTCCTTCATGGCCGGCTTGATCGCCTCCAGGTACCAGTCGCAGAAATCCCCCCAGAAAAAGTCGTAGCACGCCCGCGCATACTGGTCGAAGCGGTAATCGGCCAGCGCCTCGTCGGCCGCCGCCACAGTGCGGTTGAACCGCGACACGATCCACCGATCGGCCAGCGACCACTTGCCCTCATCCACCTCTTCCCTTCGTGCCTCCGTGCCTTCGTGCCTTCGTGCCTCGTCCAGGTTTGCGAGAGCAAACCGGGCAGCATTCCACATCTTGTTGCAGAAGTTACGCCCCACGTCGAACTTCGGCGAGGTGTTCTTGCCCGTGGCGGCGCTTTTCTCCACGGGCATGCGGACATCCTGGGTGTTGGTCGCCATCGACGCCAGCGTGAAGCGCATGGCATCGGCCCCGTGCGACTCGATGATGTCCACCGGGTCCACGCCGTTGCCCAGGCTCTTGGACATCTTCCTTCCTTCGCCGTCCTGGATCATGGCGTGGATGAACACGTGCGTGAACGGCAGCCGGCCGAGGAAATACAGGTTGAACATCACCATGCGGCTGACCCAGAGGGTGATGATCTCGCGGGCGGTGCAGAGGACGGACGTGGGGTTCCACTTGGCCAGCTCCGGCGTGTCTCGCGGCCAGCCAAGCGTCGAGAGCGGCCACAAGGCGCTGGAAAACCAGGTGTCCAGGACGTCGGGGTCGCGCGTCCAACCATCTGATTCCAGCATGGCGATGAGCTTCGGGTCATCCTGGCGAAGGCACAGGTAGCTCCTGTTGCTGACGGGGTCGAATCGCAGACAGACGTTGTCGTCGGCATCGCGCCATACGGCCTGTTGGTCCTTGCTCCAAACCGGAATCCGATGCCCCCACCAGAGCTGGCGGCTGATGCACCAGTCGCGGATGTTCTCGTGCCAGGTCTGGAAGGTCCTGGCATAGCGCGCGGGGAAGAAGCGCAACTGGCCCTGCCAGTCGGTGGCATGGGCATCTTGCCCATGCTTCCTGCTCACGGGCTGGAAGCCCGTGCCACCGGAAGAGGGATCGCGTTGGTCCGGGGCCATGGCCCGAAGAGCTGCGCCGGCCAACCGCGGATCCGTCACCTTGCAGTACCACTGGTCGCTGAGGTACGGCTCGATGGGCACGTGGCTGCGGTAGGAGTGGCCGACGGTGTGGCGATACGGCTTCACATCCTCCAGCAACCCGTTCTTGCGGAACCACTCCACCACGGCCTCGCGGGCCTCGAAACGGTCCAGGCCCAGCAGGAATCCGGCCTCGCCCTGCCCGAAATCCTCCTTCGGCCAGCCGTGCTGGTCGCTGATCGACCCATCGGGCGCCAGCACGTTGATGACCGGCAGGCCGTGTTTCTGGCCCAGTTCGTAGTCGTTGGGGTCGTGGGCCGGCGTAACCTTCAGAAAGCCCGAGGCGTATTTGGCCTTGGGATCATCGCTCTGCGGATCGGGCAGGACCACGTAGTCATCCTCGATGATCGGCACGACGCGGTTGACGATGGGCAGACGCACCTTTCGTCCGCGCAGGGCGGCCGCCCGCGGGTCCTTCGGATTGATCGCGACGGCCGTATCGCCCAGCATCGTCTCCGGCCGGGTCGTGGCGACCGTGATGTATTCCGCCCCCTTCGTGCCTTCGTGCCTTCGTGCCTCCGTGCCTTGTTCCACAAGCGGGTATCGCAGGTAGTAGAAGTGCCCATCCACCTCCTCCATGTCCACTTCATCGTCCGCCAGCGCCGTCTGCGTGGCCGGGTCCCAGTTCACCAGCCGCTTGCCGCGGTAGATCAGGCCATCCTTGAACAGGCGGAAAAACGCCTCCCGCACGGCCCGGGCCCGGGCCTCGTCCATCGTGAACGCCTGGCGCTCCCAGTCGCACGAGCAGCCCATGCGCTTGAGCTGCTCGGTGATGCGGGCCTCGTATTCATCCTTCCAGGCCTGGATCTTCGCGACGAACTCCTCGCGGCCAAAGTCCGTGCGCCGCTTGCCCTCCTCGGCCAGCACGCGCTTCTCCACGACCGTCTGTGTGGCGATGCCCGCGTGGTCGGTGCCCGGCAGCCACACCGTGTTGTCGCCCATCATGCGGTGCATGCGGATGAGGATGTCCTGCAAGGTGTTGTTCAGGGCGTGGCCCAGGTGCAGGGCGGCCGTGACGTTGGGCGGCGGGATGACGATGGCGTAGGGCTTGCCCGGGTCGCCGGGCTCGGCGTGAAAGTCGCGGTTTTCCATCCACAGGCGATAGGTCTGCGTTTCCACCGTCTGCGGGTCATAGGCCTTGGGTAGTTCGGTGCTCATGGCGTCGGCCATCTCGAATCTCGGATCTGAAATCTCAGATTTCCGCTGCGCTGTGCTGTATTGCGAACCGGCGATGTTACGGGAGCGGCGGCGGAGCAACAATGCCGCTCCCTATCGTGCGGCGACCCGTACGGCCAGGGCGTGAAGCATCCCGCGTATCCTACGATTTCAAGCCGGCAGTCGCAACAACGCCCGGACTGCACGCTGACGCCAATACAAAACCCGCGCATCGCGGCGTGGGATCCGCTAGACCGCCGGCCTGCGGGCCTCGGCGGCGGCGAGGCGCAGCGGGTGACGCTGGGCCGCACGCTGGCGTTTCACCCCAGCATCCTGCCGCTGGATGAGCCGCTCAATCCCCCGGACGACCGGACGCGGGCGGAGATGTTCGTGCTGCTCAAGAGCGTGCAGCACCCCACCGGCGTCACGACGCTGCACGTGACGCACAGCGCCCGGGAACCGCACGAGCCGGCCTATGGCCTGCTGGTGCTGGAGGATGGGGCGGTGCAGATGCCTGTGGAGGTTCCGCAAGCGAAATCCGCATCCGGATTCTCCGGCAGGCGCGCATCGTCCCGCCGGCGACGCGCACAGCGGCCCGGGGCATGTCCCGTCGCCGCAGGAAAGCGATGCAAACAAACAAAGAGGCGCGGCCGAAACCGCGCCCGGGCGATTCGTTCGGTCGGCGCGGCGGCGCGCTATTGTTCGAGAATCCGCTGGGCCTCCTCCTTGTACGCGCTCATCACGTAGGGGATGCCGCTGATCTTGGCGGCTTCCTCGGTCAGCGCCATCAGGTCCGACCGCGAGATGGTCGAGAGGCGGAAGTTGCGGCTGCCGGCCATCAGCTGCTGCAGGCCGGCCCGCATCTTCTGCGTGTAGGTGTACAGGCCGATCGCGCCCAGCGGCAGATTCTTGACCTCATCGCCGTATTTCTTGCGCAGTTCCTCGTAGCTGACGAAGATCTGCTCGGGCTGATGCCCGTAGTTGGAGACGGTCTTGGGCAGCTTGCCGTCGGCCATCCACTGCGCGATGTTCTTGCCGACCATGCCGGGGATCATCAGGGCCCGGCCCATGCACACGGCCTTCACGTAGGGCGCGCCCATCGCCAGGGCCTTGAACACATGGTCCTCGGTGCTGAAGCCGCCGCCGATGGCCAGGTGCGGCACGCGGATGCCGCGGGCGGCCAGTTTCTGGCAGTACTCGTACGCCAGGGCCTGGAGGTAGAACGTCGGAATGCCCCATTCGTTCATCATCGGCCAGGGGCTCATGCCCGTGCCGCCGCCGGCGCCGTCGATGGTGAGCAGGTCGATCTGGGCCTCGGAGCCCCAGCGCAGCGCCATGGCCAGCTCGACGGCCGAGTAGGCGCCGGTCTTGAGCGTGATGCGATTGAAGCCGACCTTGCGAAGGCGGGCGATCTCGTCGAGGAAAGCGTCGCGGGTGACGAAGCCGAGCCTGGAGTGGCGCTCAAACTCCCAGATCTCGCCTTCCCTGAAGGCGGCCTGGTTCTCGGGGAGCGTCGGATCGGGCAGCACGATGTAGCCGCGGCGCTTCAGTTCCAGCGCCCGTTCCAGGCTGTTGACCTTGATCTCGCCGCCGATGCACTTGGCGCCCTGCCCCCACTTCAGCTCGATGGTGTCCAGCCCGTGCTTGTTGAGCACGTACTCGGCCACGCCGAACCGCGTGTCCTCGACGTTCATCTGCACGAGGATCTCGCCGTAGCCCTCGTGGTAGCGCTTGTAGGTGGTGATGCGGCGGTCCATCTCCGGCGAGCTGACGACCTTGCCGTCGGCCGAAAGTTTCAGGTCCGGGTCGATGCCGCAGACGTTCTCGCCGCACACCAGCGTGATGCCGCTGATGGCCGCGCCCACCGCGAAATGCTCCCAGTTGCGGCGGGCGATTTCCGTCGATCCCAGCGCGCCGGTGAAGATCGGCACGCGGAGGCGGACCTTCCTTCTCCAGCCGTACTCGGTCTCGGTATCCACCGCCGGGAATACCGCCGTGTCCGGGCCCGGCTCCACGCCCTCGGGCAGTCCGTCGGCCCCCACAGCGTAGCCCTGGATGTTCAGGTGGGAGTAATCGACCGGGTACTCCTTGTCGGCGCCGGCCGTGATCTGCCCGAACGGCCTGGGATACAGCACCTCCCGCCCGCGCATGGTGGCGATGAAGGTCTCGCAGCCGCCGGTGCAGCCGTCGAGGCACACGGCGCAGAGCCCCGAGGAGGGCACGACCTCTTTGTGCCGATTGAACGTTCCGGTGGCCTCGCTTGCGTTGGGTTGCCTCAGATTGCCCATCATCCAGCTCCTTTCGATTGTGGTTGCAACGGATGGTTGGGTCCTAAGATACTGGAAATCAAAGCCGATTTCAATGGACCGTGCCGCTGTTTTTTTTCGCTCCCGGACGGCGGCTGCGGCGGCGGGGTTGCCAGTGTGCTTATAATCGCCCAGAGGAACTGATCATGTTTTCCGCTGCTGAGGATACCAAACGACAGCGTCTGGCGACGTTGGGCGATATGCTTCGTCAGTACAGCGCCCCGGCCGCCGAGGCGCTGATCCAGCGACTGGACGGCGGAACGGTGCAGTGCCTGGCCTGCGGGCATCGCTGCATCGTAAGGCCCGGCCGCGACGGCAGTTGCCGCGTGCGGTTCAACGACGCCGGCGTGTTGAAGGTTCCCTTCGGCTATGTCGCCGGGGTGGCCTGCGACCCGATTGAGAAAAAGCCGTTCTTCCACTTCCTGCCCGGTTCCGACGCCCTGACGTTCGGGATGCTCGGTTGCGATCTGCACTGCGGCTATTGCCAGAACTGGGTCACCAGTCAGATGCTGCGCGACCCCTCGGCCGTCGCCCAGGCCAAGCTCTGCACGCCGCGGCAGCTGGTCGACGCGGCCATTCAGCACCGCGCGCCGGTCATCGCGTCCAGCTACAACGAGCCGCTGATCACCAGCGAGTGGGCCATGGCCGTCTTTGCCGAGGCCCGCTCGCGGGGTCTGCGATGCGTGTATGTTTCCAACGGCAATGCCACCCCGCAGGTGCTGGACTACATCCGACCGCGGGTGGACGGCTACAAGGTGGACCTCAAAACGTTCTCCGACCGCAAGTACCGGCAGCTCGGCGGCGTGCTGGAGAACGTCACTTCGACGATCCGCATGCTCAAGGAGCGCGGTTTCTGGGTCGAGATCGTCACGCTCATCGTGCCCTCGTTCAGCGACGATCCCGACGACCTCAAACGCATGGCCGCGTTCCTCGCATCCGTCGATCCGCTCATGCCCTGGCACGTCACGGCGTTTCATCCCGACTACAAGATGACCGATGGCTTCCGCCAGACCCGGGCCGAGGACCTGATGCGCGTCGTCGAGATCGGCCGGGCCGCGGGGCTCAAGTACATCTACCCCGGCAACCTGCCGGGGCAGGTCGGCGAGTGGGAAAACACCCGCTGCCACAACTGCGGCGGCACGCTGATCCGCCGATATGGCTTCCTGGTACGCGAGAACCGCATCGGCCAGAGCGGCAAGTGCCCCGACTGCGGCACGGCCATCCCCGGCGTGTGGGGCAAGGCGTCAGGCCACGGCGACGGACGGGTCAGGCCGATCGGGTAGGGTCCGCTTCAGCGGACGCCGTCGGCTGCGAACCGCGGATGAACGCCGAGGCACGCGAAGGAAGTGTCTGTTGATCGGCGTCTATCCGCGTTCATGAGCGGCATCTCCCGGCGGTGCCACGGCCATCCTGTCCATGGGCCTTCCTCTGTGTGCATCGGGGTCCATCGGTGGCTTCTTCTCAACTGCACAATCGTCAATTGCTGCCTTTCGCGGCAAACCGCCCGCGCCATGCCCGCCGCCCGGCACCTGCTCAGCTTCAAGCAGACGCCCAGGGCGAAGGCGAAGAAGACGCCCGAGGCGGGGTTGTTCGGATCGGCCACACACGGAGCGGGGGAGAACGGTGTCCCCCCACCCCCTGGGATCTGCGCGGCATGGCTCCGGCGTCCCAAAGCCGCGAGGGAGACCCCAAAGGTCGGCCACCCATGCACACGAACATGGCCACGGGCAGCGATGCCCGTGCCACCACTCCCAACCCCCAACTCCCCACTCCCAACTCCTCCTGCCCTTGCTTTCGGCCCCTTTTCCGCCGACACTCCCGCCGTCCCGAGCAGGAAAGGAGACGCTGTTTCGATGCCCGAGAACACCTACAAGATGATTGAACTGACCGGCACATCGGCCCACTCGATTGAGGATGCCATTGCCAAAGCGCTGTCCACGGCCAGGAAGCTGGAGAAGAACCTTCGGTGGTTCGTCGTGACCGAGACGCGCGGCGCGATCAACGACGACAAAGTGGCCGAGTACCAGGTGACCATCAAGGTCGGCTGCCGCAGCGACCCATAGGGCGCGTACGATTCGCTGCCGGTCTGTTTGGCGACGGAGGCCTCATGCGACCGCTGGGGTGCATTATTCTATTGGGCATGGCCATGCTGACGGGATGCCGCGGCGGCGATCCCGCGTCGGATGCCCGCAGCAGCGAAATGGCCATGGGCGGCTGGCGAACGGTTGAGCGCAAGGCGGCCGTCGCCGACCAGCTCAACTTCTTGGTGTTCGGCGACTGGGGCGGCAATACCCCCGCTCAAAAGCGCGTCGCCGACGCCATGGCCGCGTACGTGCAGCGTAAGCCGTATCGTTTCGACGGGGTGCTGCTCACCGGCGACAACTTCTACACGAAGCTCAGCGGGGTGGATGATCCGAAGTGGAACATCTACTTCGAGAACATGTATGATCCGCGGCGGCTGGCGTTTCCGTTTTACGCGACGCTGGGCAACCACGACTACGAGCATGGCAAGGAGCTTATCGAGCCGGCCTATGCTGCACAGAGGCCGACGCGGTTCACGATGCCGGCGCGGTGGTATCGGCTCGATCTGCCGGCTGAGCGTCCGCTGGCTACGCTGCTGATGCTCGACAGCAACCTCACGAAACTCAGTCCCGACCAGGTGCAAGAGCAGACGCGGTGGCTGGAGCGGGAACTGGCCTCGGCCCGCAACGCCCCCTGGCTCATCGTCGTCGCACACCATCCGCTCTACAGCAACGGATCACACGGCGACGGCAAGGAAGTTCAGAAGCAGTGGGGCGCGCTCCTGCAGCGCCACGAGGTCGATTTCTACCTGTGCGGCCACGACCACGACCTGCAGCACCTGCAGATCGAGGGCCTGTACACGAGCTTCGTGATCTCCGGCGGCGGAGGAAAGAGCATCCGGCCGATGGAGCGCGACGACCGCGGGCCGTTCTCGACCAGCTCCTACGGCTTTGCGCATCTGCAAGTGACGCCGGAAAAAGCCGCGGTGCGGTTCATCAGCGACACGGGCAGGACGCTGCATGTGTTTGAGCGAACGGCCGACGGGACGGTGAAGGTGTTGTCCACGGTGGGCGTTGAGCCGGCGACGCGCCCGGCGAGCCGGCCGGCCACGCAACCGCTCATCGCCGCCGGCTCCTGAAGGAGGCAGCCATGGCCTGGGTGCTGCTGATGGCGATGTTGGCCGTGTGCCTGGCGGCGGCGGGGGCGGCGGCCGAGGTGCCGCTGTGGGGCAGGTTCGAGCGGCCGTTCACGGCCGGCGGCGACTTTGACGTCCAGTTCACCGCGCCGTCGGGCAAGGTGGTGCGCTGGCCGGCCTTCTGGGATGGCGGGCGGGCCTGGCGCGTGCGCTTCATGCCTGATGAACCGGGGAAGTGGCGATTCGCTGCCGACGCCGATCCGGCCACCGGCGAGTTCATCGTGCTCAAGTCTGCCGACGGCAACCGGTTCCTGCGTCATGGGCAAGTGCGCGTGGCAACTGGCGGCACGCACCTCGAGCACGCCGACGGGACGCCGCTGTTTTTCCTGGGCGACACGGCGTGGAACGGGCCGCTGCTGTCCACGGAAGAGGACTGGAATGCCTACCTGGCCGATCGCGCCGGCAAGAAGTTCACGGCTGTGCAGTTCGTGATGCACGCGCCCTGGCGGGCAGCGCCAACGAGTGCCGACGGCCTGACTGCCTTCGAGGGCCGCAAGGACATCCGCATCAACCCGGGCTTCTATCGCCGGATCGATGCGCGGATGCACGCCGTCGAGAAGGCGGGGCTGTTGTGCGTGCCGGTGCTTCTGTGGGCGTGCACGCCCGACGATCCGGGGCGATACCTGGAAGAGGCCGACGCCATTCGGCTGATTCGCTACCAGGTGGCGCGGTACGGCGCGCATCATGTCCTGTGGATTCTCGCCGGCGATGGGAAATACGAAGGCCCCGCGGCCGAACGCTGGATGCGCATCGGCCGTGCGGTGTTCGGCGACGGGCCGAGGCAGGTGGTGGCGATGCATCCGTGCGGGCAGAACTGGCCCTACGCGCCATTCCTGCAGGAGAAATGGCTGGATGTGCTGGGGTACCAGTCCGGCCACGGGTCCAGCGACGAGCATCTGCGCTGGACGCATTCGGGCCCGCCGGCCACCGAGTGGAAGCGCCAGCCGCCGCGGCCGGTGATGAACCTGGAGCCGCCCTACGAGGACCATCTGTCCTATCACACCCCAAAGCCGCTGACGGCGTACGAGGTGCGGCGGTCGTGCTGGTGGAGCATCCTGGCCGCGCCGCCGGCGGGGCTGACCTATGGCGCGCACGGCATCTGGAGCTGGCAGGAAGACGCCGCTGCCCCGATGAAACATGCCAATGCGGGCGTGGCTCAGCCGTGGCACGTGGCCAAGGATTTTCCCGGCTCGACTCAGATGAAACACCTGGCTACGCTCATGGAGTCGATTCGCTGGTGGACGCTGCGGCCGGACCCCGGCCTGCTGCTGGAACAGCCCGGCAAGAACGATCCGAAGATGTTCATCTCGTCGGCCGGCGGCGACGATGGGCGGCTGGCGGTGTTCTACCTGCCGGCGGGCGGAACGGTTCGCACCCGCGCGGTGGGATGGACCGGCCGGTGGTTCGACCCGCGGAGCGGACGGTGGCGGGAGGCGCAAGGCGAGGCGGGTGCGTTCGCCGCGCCGGAGGACGGCGATTGGGTACTGGTGTTGAGCAGACCCCAGGGATAAGGAGCATCGAGCATGGCTTTTACGTTGCAGATCGGCCAGAAGGCCCCGGATTTCAGCCTCCCCGGCGTGGACGGCAAGACGTGGTCGTTGAAGGATTTCGCGGATAAGAAGGTGCTGGTGGTGGTGTTCTCGTGCAATCACTGTCCGTACGTGGTGGGCAGCGAGGACCGGATGAACCGGTTCTACGCCGACTACGCGCCCAAGGGCGTGGGGATGATCGCGATCAACTCCAACGAGACCGACAACCATCCCACGGATTCCTTCGAGCACATGAAGGTGCGTGCGCGGGAGAAGGGCTTTCGGTTTCCGTATGTTCGGGACGAAAGCCAGGAAGTGGCCCGGGCCTACGGCGCCCTGCGCACGCCGCACTTCTACGTTTTCGACCAGGATCGCAGGCTGCAATACACCGGGCGAATGGACGACAATCCGCGAAACCCCGGCAAGGAGACGACCCACGAACTGCGGGATGCGGTCGATGCGCTGCTGGCGGGGCGAAAGCCGGCCGTTGCGCTGACCAACCCCATCGGCTGCAACGTCAAGTGGAAAGGCAAGGAAAACCACTGGATGCCGCCGGAGGCATGTGATCTGGTATAGGAGCCAGCAGTCAGTAGCCAGGAGTCAGTAGCCGGTGGTCGGGAGGCGGTGAGGACGCGCCGGCGGCCACTGTCAACGGACCACGGACCACTGACCCACTCTCATGGATCGTAACGAACTGAATCGATGTCTGCCGCAGGTGGTCGAGCGACTGGTCGGCTCGATCGAGTCCGAGCCGCGAACGCAGCATCTGAACCGCATCTACCTGCCCAGCCGCGATGCGATCATCGAGATCATCGGCCGGCTGCGGGAGGTGGTCTATCCCGGCTACTTCGGCAAGCAGGGCCTGACCAACGAGAACCTGGCATTCCGGATTGGCGAGCTGGTCATCGAGCTGTCGGACATGCTCTACGAGCAGGTACGGCACTGCCTGCGCTATCGTGAGCATCTGCCGGGGGCCAACGGCTGCGGCGGCGAGGAATGCGACCGCAAGGCGGCGGAGATCGTGGCGGTGTTTCTGGACCGGCTGCCGGCGGTGCGGGCCCTGCTGGCCGGAGACGTGCAGGCGGCCTTCGACGGGGATCCGGCCGCCCGCAGCACGGACGAGGCGATCTACTGCTACCCGGGGCTGTTCGCGATCACGGTGCAGCGGCTGGCCCATGAGCTTCACAATCTGGACGTGCCGCTGCTGCCGCGAATCATGACGGAACATGCCCACAGCCTCACGGGCGTGGACATCCATCCGGGGGCCTCGCTGGGCAAGAACCTGTTCATCGACCACGGCACGGGGGTGGTGATCGGCGAGACGACGGAGATCGGAGACAACGTCAAGCTCTACCAGGGGGTGACGCTGGGGGCTCTGGCCCCACATTTCGGCCAGGCCCTGCGCGGGCAAAAGCGGCACCCGACCATCGAGGACGACGTGATCATCTACGCCGGGGCGACCATTCTCGGCGGGGAAACCCGCATCGGCCGCGGCTCGGTGATCGGCGGCAACGTCTTTTTGACCAGCAGCGTGCCTGCGTACACGCAGGTCAGCAACGAAGCCCCGAGGCTGAAGTTCCGCACCCGCGGGCAGAAGACCGGCGAAAGGACCGACCTGGCCGTGGATTTCCAGATCTGACGCGGCGGGGACGGTCGCGCCCGGGAGACAGCCGATGTTTCGCCGCGGCAACATCTGGAATAGACGGAACACGTCAGTAGCCAGTAGTCAGTGGCCAGTAGTCAGTGGCCAGAGGGCGGGAGCCAGCAGCCGGAGGCAGGCTTGGGGTGTGCCTGCGGCCCAGAGCCTACAGCCCTTGGCCTGCAGACTGCCGGTGGCATCGGCTTTGTAGTTCTCCGGGGTATGCGATGGGGGTCTTTGCCAATCGTGTTGCTGGTGGCCGGTGGATGTGCGGCACATCGTGCGGAGCACGCGCCGGCGACACGGCCGGCCGCGCTGGCGGAGAAGGTCTATTGGGGCGGCGTGGCGACCGCCTTGGCCTTTGACGCGCCGGCGGCGGGAGAGCTTCCGCCGGGAGCCCTGGACCGCTCCGCCCGTCAGCTTGGGGCCCTGGTCGGCTGGGATCGGTTTGCCATCACGGCCTATCGCATCCGCACCGACGATCGCTTCACCAGCGACCACACCGACCGCTATCTGCGTCGCAGCATCATTGAGAAGGTTGGGGTCAGCTACCGGTGAGCAAACCGGGCCAGCCGGCCCCCTGCCTGCGCTGGCCCTTGCTGCGCGGATTTTGCGCTTGACGTGCCGCCTGCCTCCCGCTCAAATGGGCATCTAAGTCTGCTTCACTTCGTGTTTTAGAGGCCGACCGAGGACAACATGGCAACCGTAACGAAAAAGGAACTCATCGACCGCATCGCGGAGAAAACCCAGAACCGGCGGATCGTGGTCAAGAAAATTGTGCAGCAATTTCTCGACGAGATCATCGCCGAACTGGGCAAGGGCAATCGCTTGGAGTTCCGTGATTTCGGGGTCTTCGAGACCAAGCTGCGCAAGGCCCGCAAGGCCCAGAACCCCAAGACCATGGAGCCGGTGACGGTCCCGGAAAAGCGCACCGTGAAGTTCAAGGTCGGCCGCCTGATGAAGGCGAAGTTCGCGGCCCTGAGCGGCGTGGCTGTCGATGACAAAGCGGCTGATGTGCACGAGATGGCCGATTCCGACGGTTCCGACGATGACCAGACTCCCCCGCAGCCTTCGGCTTCGTGAGCGGGTCGATCTTCTGGCAGTTGGCAGGCCGGCGGGGGCCCGATGAGCGGCGAACTGCTCAACCGCCTGTTGGGCGATGAGCTGGCCCGGCGTCGCGATGCCCAGTTGCTGCGGACGCGCCAGCCGCTGCGCTACCTGGACTCGACGCACGTCGAGCTGGAGGGGGTGCGCTATGTCAACTTCGCGTCGAACAACTATCTGGGCCTGACGCATCATCCGCGCGTGGTGTCGGCCGTGCAGGAGCACGTCCGCCGCTGCGGCACGGGTTCGGCGGCCTCGCCGCTGATCACCGGCTACACTGATCAACACGCCCAGGCGGAGCAGGACATTGCCGCCTGGAAGGGCACGGAGGCGGCGGTGCTGCTGCCCAGCGGCTACCAGAGCGCGCAGGCGGCCATCCAGACGCTGGCGGCCCTCGGCCAGCGCGACAGCGGGGGCGTGAGGTTCCTGCTGGACAGGCTGGCGCACGCCTCGCTGATCGATTCGGTTCGCGGGACGGGCGCGCGCTACCGCGTGTTTCCGCACAACAACCTGGCCAAGTTGCATCGGCTCCTGTCCGAGCGAGCGCGGGGCGAGCTGCAGGTGGTGGTGACCGAGTCGATCTTCAGCATGGACGGCGACGCGGCCGACCTGGAGGGCCTGGCACATCTCAAGGAGCGCCAGCCCTTTGTGCTCTTGCTGGATGAGGCGCACGGCAGCGGCGTGTACGGTCCGGGCGGGTCGGGGTACGCGGCCGAGCGCGGGTTGCAGGCGGCCGTGGACGTGAGCATCGTGACGCTCTCCAAGGCGATTGGAATCTGCGGGGGAGCGGTCTGCGGAACCCGCCTGTTCTGCGAGGGGCTGGTCAACTGGGGCCGGCCGTACGTCTATTCCACGAGCCTGGCGCCCGCGGTGGCGGCCGGCGCGCAGGCGGCGATCGAGGTGATGGCCAGCGAGCCGGGCCGACAGCAGCGGCTTCGCCTCCTGGCCGCCCGCGTCCGCCAGGCGCTGACCTCGGCGGGGGTGGAGATTCCGCCCGGCGATTCGCCGATCATTCCGATCCTGCTGGGCCACGAGCGCAACGCGATGGAGGCGGCGCGGCGCATGAGGCAGGATGGCCTCCTGGTGGTGGCGGTGCGCCCGCCGACGGTGCCGCGTGGCACCAGCCGCCTGCGGGTGACCTTGTCGTGCGATCACAGCGATCAAGAGGTGCAGCGGCTCATCCAGGCGCTGTGCGCCGTGGTGGCGGGTACCTGACCTCACGCCGGCCTACGTCGGGGGCGGCGCAGGGTTCGCGGGGCGGTTGGCAGTCGCCACGGCGGCTGCCTGCCGGCGATGGGCTCGCTGGATGTACCGCAGGCACCGTGCCGCCAGACCCGGGCGAGGATCAGGTGGCGGCAGCTGATGCAGGCAATCCAGCACCCGCGCCGCCGCCGCGATACGCTTTTGCAGTTCGCCGGCAGCTGAAGTGGCTCGCATCAAACCGCCATTGTTCTGGCCATGGCGTTCTCCCTCGCCATCGCGGTCCAACAGGAGATCGACCGCCCGCGCATCGTCCGTGTTCAGGTTGTAGGCCATAACTCACCCGGACTAGCATCTATACTGCTTTTCGGCCGCGTCGGTTCAATCGGCGCGGACATTTCCTCCGGTGGCCGAGAGCCAGCGCTGGGCGAAATGGGCCACCGCTGCATGGAGACGCGATTTTACCGTCCCCAGCGGGATCGACAGGATACCACTGATCTGCTTGTACGGGAACTGGTGAAAATAGGAAAGCAGCAGGATTTCACGAAGATGGGGCGGCATCTCGCGAATCGTCCGTTGGACCAACTGCCGCATTTCCTGCCGGCCCAGGTGCTCCTCGGGTGGAGGCACCGCCGCAGCCATCAGGTCCACGAACTGCCCGCTCTCCTCATCTGCTGCATTCACATAGGCTTGCAAAGGGGCGACGGGGTGGCGAGCCTGCCCCCGCAGCAGGTCGCGCGCCTTGTTGGCTGCGATGGTGAACAGCCAGGGTCGCAGGCGTCTGCCCGAATCGAAGGTGGCGGCCGACTGATACACCTGCAGGAACGTCTCCTGGAAGGCATCCTCGGCGGCATTCCGGTCCCCGAGAAAACGCGCCAGGAAATGGAAAAGCTCCTTCTCGTAGCGCTGCACCAGCCGGGCAAAGGCGGTGCGGTCGCCGGCTCGGAACCGATCCAGCAGTTGCTCGTCGGTGGGCGAGGTGGCGCGGCCGCGGGCCCGCGAGGATGCGGCGGCAGGCCGAGGTCCGCGCGCTGCCCGGCCGCCGCAAGCGCTGCGGCTCAGTCGAGATGGATGGGGCGAGGTTCTCATTGCACCGGCCCGGTCGGCCGACTATCGTTTCACGGACATGCGCGCCTGCGTGACGCCCGCAGATCCGCATTGCCATGGATTGTATGCAGGCCATCACCCGACAAGGCGAGAAACTGTCGTTTTTCGACTGCACGGCAGAGTCGCTGGCCGCGCAGTTCGAAACCTGGGGCTGGCCGGCCTATCGCGCCCGGCAGGTCTTACAATGGGTCTATGGTCGGTTGGTTGCCGACGCGACGAAGATGACCAACCTTTCCCTGCCGGATCGGCGGATTCTGGCCGAGCGTGTGGCTCTGGGCACCGCGCAGGTTCAGGCAGCGCAGGCCAGTGCCGATGGGACCCTCAAGCTGCTGCTGGGCTGGCCGGACGGCTCGCTGGCCGAGACCGTCATGATCCCGGAGGGCGACCGCTTCACGGCGTGCGTGAGCAGCCAGGTGGGTTGCCCGGTGGGATGTCGCTTCTGTGCCAGCGGTCTGGACGGCCTGCAAGGCAACCTGACGGCGGGCCAAATCGTGGAGCAGGTCTTCGCGCTGAACGTGGAGCTGGCGAAGCGGGGCGGGCGAATCACCCATGTCGTGTTCATGGGAATGGGCGAGCCGCTGGCCAACTACGCGGCGGTCATGGCGGCTGTGCGCACGATGCACGACCCCAGGGCAATGGGCCTTGGCGCGCGCCGGTTCACGATCTCGACGGTGGGCGTGCCGTCCCGGATCCGCGACCTGGCCGGCGAGGGGCTGCCGCTGAACCTGGCGATCTCGCTGCACGCGCCGGACGAGGCCCTCCGCCGGGAGCTGATCCCCTGGGCGCGGCATTTCCCTCTGGGCGAGGTGATGGACGCCGCCAGGCACTATTTCCAGGTAACCGGCCGGGAGGTCACGCTGGAGTACATCCTGCTGGCGGGGGTGAACGATCGGCCGGAACATGCGCGGAAACTGGCGGAGCTGTGCCGCGGGCTGCGGGCCAACGTCAACCTCATCCGATATAACCCGGTGCCGGGATTGGCGTTTCGGCGACCCGCGGCGGCCGAGGCGCAGCGGTTTCAGCGGGCGCTTCGCGAGCGGGGGATCAACGCCCACCTGAGGCGATCGCGCGGTCAGGACATCGACGCGGCGTGCGGTCAGCTCCGCCGCCGCCAGCAGGCGGTCGCGCCGGCCGTGGTGACCGTCGGCGCGTCGGCGGCCCCAGGGCCCGGAGGATCGTGATGCGTCATCTGGCGGTTGCGGCAATGGTGGCGGCGGTGCTGGCATGCGGCGGTTGCGCCACGCTGGTGCGCGGCGAACGGCAGGCCGTCACCTTTCGCACCGAGCCGGCGGGGGCGCAGGTGGAGATTGACGGGCGGACCTACACGGCGCCGGCCAAGGTGCAGCTGCAACGCAAGGGCGAATATCGCGTGACCGTGTCGAAGGCCGGCTATCGGACGGTGAGCTTCCCGATGAAGGCGCAATGGGATGCGCTGAGCCTGGGGAACATGCTGATTCCCGGCGGGAGCATCGGTTTCGTGGCCGACACCGTGAAGGGCGCCGACCGGGCGTTCTACCAGGTGGCGACGATTCGGCTGCCCGAAGCGGCTGCGGATGAGCCGCCGCTGGAGCTGGAGAACTACCGGGGCCGGCTGGTGAGCCGCGAGGAATACCAGCGACTGTACAGGGCCGACCGCGACCCCGAGCGGGCGTTTTATTTCCCATGAGGCCAAAGCACGACAATCTCCAGATGACGATCTGCCGCCTCCGGCGAGCTTTTACCCTTGTGGAGATGCTGGTGCTGGCGTGCGTCGTGGCGGTGCTGCTGACCGTCTTCGTGCCCTACGTGCTGAAGATCCGGGAGACATCGCGGCGTGCGCAGTGCCACAACAATCTGAGGAAAATCGGATTTGCCCTCAACGCCTACGCGCGGGACCACCGCGAGTATTCCTCCGCCTATCCGCAGAGCCGCCACCACCCGGCGATGCAAGGGGGCTACGTCGCCTACAGCGGCGCCGATGATCCGCGGAAAGTCCTGCCCAACGACGTGACGGCATCTTTGTGGCTGCTGATCACGCACAACCCCGGCGCGGACCGGGCCTACGAGCCGTTTCGCCCCACCGCGGCCACGTTCATCTGTCCCAGCGCCGGCGACAGCGCCGATCCCCTGCGCACGGCGACCGGACAGCCCGTCCATGACATCGCCCAACAGCGGGGAAACTTCCGCTCCGGGCATAACCTGAGCTACTCGTACTGTTCGCCTTTTTCGGCCAACCCCAGGTTCAAGCTGGTGGATTGGCTCGATGCCCGCTTTGCCGTGATGGCCGACAAGAACCCCGGCGTGTTGGGCCGCGGCGACAACGTGCTGGGGCCGACGGTCCATTCCACCCCGCTGGAAATGCGACAGGCCAACTCCAACAACCACGGCAAGACGGGGCAGAATGTGCTGTATGCCGACGGGCACGTGGAGTGGAGGACCAACCCGTATTGCGGCGTGTGGGATGACAACATCTATACCGCCAAGAGCGCCGGGCCGATGGACAACTCCGACCGCACGACCAGCGTCGTGGGCTTTTTCGGCACCGCCTACGGGCCGTCCAAGTGGGATGACAGCTACCTGGTCCCCAGCGACGACCAGAACACGGCGGCGGAGTACGTGCGGCTGATGCCGGCCGCCACACAGGCGGCCGTCGCGGCCATCGCAAACGCTCCCTCCGAGACGCCACCGCCGGCGGCCTCCTCCAGACCGTCGGGGGTGGGCGGGGCCGCTGAGCCCTAGGATGCGCTTTACCCGCGGTCGGCGGCGCCATAGCATCGCGGCAACATGAAGGAGATCCTCCCCGCCGCCGTCGGGCGGCTTGTCGCTGCGCGCGCACTGAAGGACCTCGCCGCCCGGATTGCTGATGCGGCCACGGTTACCGCCTCGGGCCTCTGGGGCAGCAGCGTGGCGGTTGTCACCGCGGCGGTGGAGGCCCACCTCAAGCGGCCCATCCTGCTGGTGTGCGGACACGTCGATGAAGCCGATGACCTGGCCGACGACATGGAGCTGTTCCATGGCCGGCGGCCGGCGGTATTGCCCGCGCTGGAACTGGCCGGCAGCCTGGGACGGGTCAGCGAGGAGACGGCGGCCAACCGCATGTCGCTGCTCAAGCGGCTGTCGGGGGGGGCCTCTGGCGGGCCGCCGCTGGTGGTGGCCTCGGTGCAGGCGCTGATGCAATCGGTGCCGTCGCCGCGGCAACTGGAGGATCTGACGTGGACGCTGCACAAGGGCCAGAAGCTGGAGATCGAGAAGCTGATCGTCTGGCTGAGTGAGCACGGGTACAACCGGCTGGAGCAGGTGGAGGTGCCGGGGGACTTTGCGGTGCGTGGCGGCATCGTGGACGTGTACCTGCCGGGGGAGCACCCCAAGGCGGGCGAGGATGTCGGACTGCCGGTGCGAATCGATTTCTTCGGGGACGAGATCGAGTCGATCCGCACGTTCGACCTGAGCACGCTGGGCTCGCGCCAGGCCCTGGACGAGGTGGCGCTGAGCGATCTGAAGGGGCAGTTGCCGGACACCGGCGACTCGACGAGTTTTCTGGCCTACCTGCCGCCGGACGCGGTGGTGGTGTTCTGGGCGCCGCTGGAGATCGCCGAGCAGGCCAGGAGCTATCTGGACCGCCTGCCGGAGCAGAAGGGCATCTATCCTCTGGAGGCGATCCTGAGGCAGTCGGAGCGATTTGCCCGCCTGGAGTTGAGCCAGTTTGAGCAGGGCTCGGTGGCGGTGGCCGGCCTTCTGGCCGGCAGGGACGTGCCGCACGTGCGCCTGCCGATCGGATCGCTGCAGAAGTTCGAGACGGACGCCCGCAAGGCCATGGGCGAGCTGGACGAACTGTCGCGCACGCACGAGGTGGTGATCTTCTGCGACAACGCGGCGGAGCGGGCGCGTCTGCTGGAGCTGATGGAAGCCGGGCATCCGGGGCTGTCCAAGCGAGTGGACACGCCGATCGGGTATCTGCACCGCGGCTTTGTGTGGGGAGACGGCGAAGGTGGCACGGGCTTCCAGCCCGTGGAGCATGGGCAGGATGCCCATGCCACCGGGGTGCGGCCGCTGGCCGTGCTGGGACACCATGAACTTTTCCATCGCTACGAAGTCCGCCGGCGGGTCCAGAAGGTCATCGCGTCGCGTCCGGTGGATTCGTTTCTCGACCTGAAGGTGGGCGACTACGTGGTGCACGTGGCCCACGGCATCGCCCGCTTCACGGGCATCCAGACGCTCAGCAGCGACGGCCGCAGCGAGGAGTATCTCACGCTGCGCTTCGAGGGGGACGGCGTGCTGCATGTGCCGGCCAGCCGGATCCATCTGGTGCAGAAATACGTCGGCGGATTCCACGGCCATCCGAAGCTCTCGCGGCTGGGCAGCGGCGCCTGGGAGAAGCAGAAACAGAAGGTTTCGGAGGCGGTGATGGACATGGCCGCCGAACTCCTGGAAATCCAGGCGGCGCGAGCGGCCGAGCCGGGGGTGGCCTACCCCCCGGACACCGAATGGCAGCGCGAGTTCGAGGCGGAGTTTCCCTATCAGCCGACGCCGGACCAGCTGACGGCCGCCGAGGAGATCAAGGCGGACATGAGCCGGCCGCGGCCGATGGACCGGCTGCTGTGCGGCGACGTGGGCTATGGCAAGACCGAGCTGGCGATGCGGGCGGCGTTCAAGGCGGTGGAATACGGCAAGCAGGTGGCGGTGCTGGTGCCGACCACGGTGCTGGCCGAGCAGCACTACCGGTCGTTCAAGGAACGGTTTGCCGACTACCCCTTCACGGTGGAGTCGATCAGCCGGTTCAAGACCGCCAAGCAGCAGAGGCAGACCATCCGGGCGCTGGCCGAGGGGAAGATCGACGTGCTGATCGGCACGCACCGGCTGCTGAGCAAGGATGTGAAGTTCGCGGACCTGGGGCTGGTGGTGGTGGACGAGGAGCAGCGGTTTGGCGTCACGCACAAGGAACGGCTCAAGCAGATGCGGCGGACGGTGGACGTGCTGACGATGTCGGCCACGCCGATCCCGCGGACGCTGCACATGTCGATGGTGGGCCTGCGCGACATCTCGTCGCTGACCACCGCGCCGCAGGACCGCCGCAGCGTGGTGACGGAGGTGATCGCCTATGACAAGGAGAGAATACGCGCGGCCATCCTGCGCGAGCTGAACCGCGACGGGCAGGTGTATTTCGTGCACAACCGCGTGCACAACATCCTGTCGATGGCCGAGGAAATCCAGGCCCTGGTGCCCGATGCGCGGATCCTCATCGGCCACGGGCAGATGCGCGAGCACGAGCTGGAAAAGGTGATGCTCGCGTTCATCCGCCACGAGGCCGACATCCTGGTGTGCACGACGATCATCGAGAGCGGCCTGGACATCCCCAACGTCAACACGATCTTCATCAACCAGGCCGACCGGTTCGGGCTTTCGGAGCTGCACCAGCTTCGCGGCCGCGTGGGGCGGTGGAAACACCGGGCGTACTGCTACCTGCTGTTGCCGGTGGGTCGGCCGGTGACGCCGGTGGCGTCCAAGCGCCTCAAGGCCATCGAGGAATACAGCCACCTGGGCGCGGGGTTCAAGATCGCCATGCGCGACCTGGAAATCCGCGGCGCGGGGAACATTCTCGGCCCCGAGCAGAGCGGGCACATCGCCGCCGTCGGCTATGAGATGTATTGCCAGCTGCTGGAAGAAGCGGTGATGCAGCTCAAGAACAAGCCGAAGGCGAGACTGCCCGAAGCGCACGTGGAAATCGGCTTGTCGGCGTACATCCCGCGGCAGTACATCCCGGCCGACCGCCAGCGCATGGACCTGTACCGCCGCATCTCGCGCTGCACCGATCTGCAGATGGTGGGGGAGCTGCAGAAGGACATGGTCGATGCATTCGGCGAGCCGCCGCGACAGGTGCTGGTGCTGCTGGCTCTGACGGAGCTGCGGCTGCTGGCCGGGCATTTCGGCGTGGACAGCATCATCAGACAGGAGCCGGATGTGATCCTGAAGCTCAATGATGCGGGGCGGGTGCAGCAGGCGCTGGCCGGCGCGCCCGGCACGCTGCGGATCGTGGATGAGCGGACGCTGTATTTCCGGCCGCCGGCGACGTTCCTGCAGCCCGAGGCGCTGCTGATGGTGCTGAGGAACCTGATGCGCACGGCGTACGACCAGGAAACGGCGGCGCCTGAGCCGGCCAAGCCGGCGCCCGCAGCGGTCGCGGCGCCTGTTGAGGGGCCTCACCGGCCGGAGCTGGACCAGTTGGCGATCCTGCGAAAGCAGGGGGTATTGAGCGAGGAGGAATACCAGTCTGCCCGCAAACGGCTGGCCGGTCAGACTCTCTCGGCCGCGACCAGGTCCTCGTAGGTTTCGCGTCGGCGGATGATGCGGTACGTGGTGCCGTCCACGAGCACCTCGGCGGCGCGGGGGCGGTTGTTGTAGTTGCTGCTCATGGCAAAGCCGTACGCGCCGGCCGTGAACACCGCCAGCAGGTCGCCTCTTTCAACCGGGGGGAGGAGGCGGTCCTTTGCCAGGTAATCGCCGCTCTCGCAGATGGGTCCGACGACGTCCACCACCTCGCCGTTGACAGGCGTAAGGGCGCGGCTGCGCTGGGCGGGCACGTTGGCCGGATCGGAGGGTTTTGCGGGCCAGATGTGGTGGTAAGACTCGTAGAGCGTCGGGCGGATCAGGTCGTTCATGCCCGCATCGACGATGACAAACCTGCGCGTGCCGCCCATCTTGCGGTATAGCACGCGCGTCAACAGGATTCCCGCATTGCCGGCGATGTAGCGGCCGGGTTCCAGGGCGATCCGCCAGGGCTTGCCGGTCAGCAGCGGAACCAGCGCGGCGGCGTGCTCGGTGATGGGCTTGGCCTGATCCGGCCCCTCGTAGTTCACGGCGAATCCGCCGCCCAGGTCCAGCCATTCGATGCGATGGCCGCGACGGGTGAGGCGGTCGATCAGCTCGATGACCTTGGTGACGGCGTCCACGTAAGGGCGGATCTCGTACACCGGCGAGCCGATGTGGATGTGGATGCCGCCCAGACGCAGGTGCTTCAGGCCGCGGGCTTGCTCAAAGACCCGCTCGGCCCGCTCGATGTCCACGCCGAACTTGGTTTCCTTTTTCCCGGTGGTGGTCTTGACGTGCGTGCGAGGGTCCACGTCGGGGTTGACGCGCAGGGCGCCGACGGCCGTGCGGTTCATCTCGCCGGCGATGCGGTCGATGTTCTCGATCTCGGCCTCGGACTCGACGTTGAACGCGGCGATGCCGGCGGCGAGGGCATCGGCGATCTCCTGGTCGGTCTTGCCCACGCCGGCGTAGATGATCTTGCTGGCATCGCCGCCGGCCTGCAGCGCGCGGTACAGCTCGCCTCCGCTGGTCACGTCAAAGCCGCAGCCCTGCTCGGCCAGCAGCCGGCAGATGTGAATATTCCCGCAGCTCTTGATCGAGTAGCAGATTGTCGCCTTCAGTGGCGCAAAGGCCCGGGCGATCTGGCGATAGTGGTGCAGGAGCGTGGCCTTGGAGTAGACATACGCGGGCGTGCCGACTTCGGATGCGATCCTCTCAACCGGGACGTCCTCGCAGAACAGCTCGCCGTTGCGGTAGTTGAAGTGGTCCATGTTGAGTTGCTCTCGCGCTATCCATCGTTCAGGTCCACGAATGCACACGAATCGACACGAATAGGACATGGGCGGGCCGCCCATGCCACGATCCTCATTCGTGATCCTTCGTGTGTATTCGTGGCTTTCTTCTCTGTGCTTCCACCGTGTCTCTGCGTCTCCGTGTTGAGCGGGTCGGCCGGGACGACGCAGGCGTCGCCGTTAGCCAATGCCGGCTGTGTCAGCCAGCGGCCGAAGGTGCTCCATTGCCGCCCTGGCCACGCCGGCGGCCGTGGTCTCATAGGGATACAACTCCACCGTTACCCATCCATCGTACCGCACATCGTCCAGAGCCGCGAAGACCGAGCCAAAGTCGATCACGCCCTTGCCGGGAGTCAGGTGCTGGTGGACGCGGTTTGCCCCGATGTCCTCCAGGTGCACGTGGGCGATGTGCTCGCTCAGGCGGCGGATCACCTCGGCCGGGTCGTCGCCCACGCAGAACAAGTGGCCGATGTCGCAGTTCATCTTTACCAGCGGCTCGTCGCGGAAGAACGTTTGCTTGAATCGCAGGTACTCGTCGGCGCACTGGATCAGCAGACCCGGCTCGGGCTCGATGCCCAGGATCACGTTGTGCTGGCGGGCGGCCGGCAGGACGGCCGACAGACCCTCGGCGAAGCGCTCGGCGGCGGTGCGTTCATCCAGCCTCGTGCCGATCAGCGGCCCGCCGGGCTGGAGGCTGACGGTGCGGGCGCCCACCGCGGCGGCCAGCCCGATGGCGGCGATGGTGTGATCGATGCGGACCTTTCGCCGGACTGGGTCATCTTCGATCCAGGTGGGGTGATACGTGTCGCCGCAGGCGAAGAGCGTGAAGGCGTTGATGTTGGTGACGGCCAGGTGCCGCTCGGACAACTGCGCCCGCACCCGGGCGATGCGGTCGGCCGGCATGTCGGCCGGCAGGGCGTGGGGCTTGTCGGCCATCAGTTCCACGCCGCCGTAGCCGATGGAGGCGATCGTGTCGATGGAATCCTCCATCGTGGTCTTCTTGAACGCGTTGGTGGAGAAGCCCAGCCGCCTCATGGTCGCGATTGTAGGGAAGGGCTGCTTACATCACCACCAGCGCGGCCTCCCGCTCGGGGATGTAAATATCGCGGCTGGCGTCGTGGACGGCGTTGTCGAACGGGTGCTTGCCCCAACTGAAGCAGTGCAGGCCGCGCAAGGCGATGTCCTGCGAGTTGCTCAACCGGACGGCATGCGGATGGCCGGCCTTCATCGACATGACCCTGTAAAGGAACAGGTTGTCAAACTCCAGGCTGTGGCAATCGTCGAGGGTCAGGGCCGTGGCATTATGGCTGCCGTAGTTCTCCTCGGTCTGCAGCGCCACAAACCGCCAGTTGCGGACGTTCCGCAGGACCACCTCCACATCGCGATGGTGCTCGACGGAGATCAGGTACATCACGCCAGGGCCATTGGTATCGCTGACACAGAGGCCGTTCGTCGCGCCGATGTTGGGGCTCCAGATGTTGCGGAATGTCCCGCCGCCGCCCGTGATCCAGAGGCTGTGCAGGTGGCTTGTGCCTTTGGGGTCGGCGCCGTGGCCGCCCCATTCGAACCAGACATCCTCCAGCAGCGACCGCGGCCCGGCCATCCACTTGATCGCCACAGCGCCGGGATTGACGCCCGCATCCACGCACAGCCCGGCGACGTGATTGATTCCGCCGGCCGGCGCCAGCAGCACCGGCCGGGGCCGTGCCGGGTCGCCAAAGCCGGCCGCTGCGGGCGGGACGACCATCTGCGTCTGCTGCGGATGCAGGCCGAAAATCGCTGTGTCGGGGCCAAGTTCCAGCGTGTCCGTGATCCGCCACCTGCCCAGCGGGACGTAGATGGCCCGGTGTGCGGCAATCGCCCGGCGAAAAGCCTCTGTGTCATCGGCCACGCCGTCGCCCACCGCGCCCAGAGTGCGGACATTGGTCCACGACTCCTGCGGCGGCGGGGCGGCGATGTCGGTTTCCGGCAGCTCGGGCATCGCCGCCAGCGGCTCATCGTCCACGCGCGTGTCCATGTGGCGCATGTGCCGGCCGTTGTTTGGCTCGATGTGCAGGCCGTGCGAGAGGCGTTTTACGCGGTACATCGGCGCATCGCTCCCCACCGCGCTGTTGCTGGGCCGGAAACGCAGCAGCGTCTTTACATCCCTGCACACCAGGTTCTCGACGTTGGCCTGGTTGTAGGGGTTGCTCTCCTCGCTGAGCTGGATCGCGTCGCCGCCGATCTGCTCCATGCGGCTGTCGCGCATATACAACTGCTCCGTGCGCATGACCGGCACGACGATCGCGTGCGGCGAGCGGCGGAACTGGCAGCGGATGATCGTCAGCCCGCTGCGCTGGCCGACCATGCACGCCTCGCGCTGGCCCTCGAAGATGCAGTCCATGACCAACGACTGCCAGCCGGCCGACGTCGGCCCGCCCAGGATGCCGTAAGCGCCGCCGAAGAACCGGCACTCGTGAATCTGGTTGCCGATGGCCTCGACGGCCGCCCGGCCGGATCCGATGTGAAAGTCGATGAACTCCAGCGAGCAGAGCTGCGCCACGTGGTAGCGCACGGCGACGGCCGAGGGATTGCCCTGGCCGATGCGGAAGTCGATGTTGCTGATGGCCGAGTAGAACGTGGTGTTGGCCGCATCCTTGATCGGCTCGCCGGGCTTGGGGCGGGCATCGCAGAAGTGCACCATGTAGCGCGACCGCTCCCCGTCGCAGCCGGGCGTATGGTCCGCCAGCACGAACACCGGCCGCCTGGGCCCAAAGCCGATCAGCCGTATCCCGCGCCACAGGTGCACGGTGTCGTCCAGGCGATACGTGCCGGATGGCACGAACACGATGCCGCTGCCGTGGCGCTGCTCGACGCGGTCGATGGCCGCCTGCAGGGCGGGCGAGGCATTGGCGTGCCCGTCGGAGGCGATTAAATACTCCGCCAGCGGGTCGTCGAACCTGGCCGGGTATCGCGACACCGTCACGACTCGCCCTTGGCGCCGGCGCTGGGGTTCTTCACCGGGCCGATGTCCTTGTGGACCACGCCGTGCACATCGGGAACCGGCGGGCCCACCTTGCCCGGCGGCAGCGTTACGCGGATGTGCACCTCGCGAAGCTGCTTCTCATCCACCGGCGACGGCGCTCCGCACATCAGGTCGTTGCCGCTCTGGGTCTTGGGGAAGGCGATCACGTCGCGGATGTTGCCGATGTTGCGCAGGATCATCACCAGCCGGTCCAGGCCCAGCGCGATTCCGCCGTGGGGGGGCGCCCCATACCGCAGCGCATCCAGCAGGAAGCCGAACTTCATCCGCTGGGCCGCATCGTCGATGCCCAGCAGGGCAAAGACCTTCTGCTGGATGTCCATGCGGTGGATACGGATCGACCCGCCGCCGATCTCGCTGCCGTTGACGACGATGTCGTAGGCCTTGGACTTGATCGACTCCACCACGTCCTGTTCGCGGCTGTCGAGCTTGGCCAGGTCGCTGTCCAGCGGCGCCGTGAACGGGTGGTGCGTGGAGACAAAACGCTTCTCCTGCTCATCCCACTCGAACAGCGGGAAGTTCACCACCCAGCACCACGCGAAGTCGGTCGTGGGCTTCATCCCCATGTCGCGGAACATCTTCAGCCGCAGCTCGCCCAAGACCTTGTGCACGACCCTGGGCCGGTCGGCCGCGAAGCACAGCAGGTCGCCCTCCCTGGCCTTGCACCGTTCGATCAACCGGGGCGCGACGCCCGCCAGGAACTTGGCCACGCCCGTATCGAACCCGCCGCCCGCCACCTTGGTCACGGCCAGGCCCTTGGCGCCGAAGCCCTTGGCCCACTCCGCCAGGGCATCGGTCTGCGCCCGCGTGAGCTTCGACCCGCCGGGCACGCACAGGCACTTGACCATCGGCGCATCCCTGAAGACCTTGAAGTCGGTGGCGTGCGCGATGTCGGTGATCTCGTGCAGCTCCATGCCGAAGCGCAGGTCCGGCCGGTCGGAGCCATATCGCCCGATGGCCTCGTCGTACTCGATATGGGGAATGGGGCTGGGGATCTCGACGTTCAGGATTTCCTTCCAGATGCGCCGCAGCAGGCCCTCGATCACCGCGATGATGTTCTCGCGGTCGATGAACGCCATCTCCACATCCAGCTGCGTGAACTCGGCCTGGCGGTCGGCGCGCGGGTCCTCATCCCGGAAACAGCGGACGATCTGCATGTACTTGTCGCAGCCGGCGACCATCAAGAGCTGCTTGAACAGCTGCGGCGACTGCGGCAGGGCGTAGAAACTCCCCGGAATCAGCCGCGACGGCACCAGAAAATCGCGGGCGCCCTCGGGCGTGCTCTTGGTCAAAAAGGGCGTCTCGATTTCCCAGAAGCCCAGGTCATCCAGGTGCTGCCGCATGAGGCGCGTCACCTGGTGGCGGATGCGCAGGGTCTGCTGCATGTCCGGCCGGCGCAGGTCCAGATAGCGGTGGGTCAGGCGCTTCTCCTCCCCGACGCTCTCGTATTGATCGGGCGTGAACGGCGGAGTGGGCGAGGTGCTCAACACCTCGAGTTGCCGGACCCGCACCTCGATCTGTCCGGTGGCCAGCTTGGGGTTCTCCAGGCCCTGGCCGCGGGCCGTCACGATGCCGGCGGCGCTGATCACCCACTCGCCGCGCAGGCTGCGGGCCTCGTCGTGGGTTGCCCGGCCGCACAAGTCGGCATCGAACACCAGCTGGGTGAGCCCGTCGCGGTCGCGCAGGTCGATGAACACCAGCCCGCCGTGATCGCGGTAGGAATGCACCCATCCGGCGAGGCGGACTTCCCGACCGACATCGCCGAGGCGCAACTGCCCGCACGTGTGCGTGCGGTAACGGCTCTCGATGGCTTCCATACGGCCCCATGATAGTGGACGCTGTCGGCGGGGGCTAGCGCATGAGGAAAGGATGAAGGATGAGGGATGAAGGATGAATGTGCAGTCAGCACGGCATCGCTTCAACGCGCGCGGCGGGCGAATCACGGAGGGAGGGCCTTTGACGCCCGCACGCCGCGTCGGGCACAATACCCGGCATGGAAAAACAGCGCATCCAGAGCTTCGAGCAGATGAAGGTGTGGCAGGAGGCCCATGGCCTGGTGCTGAAGGTGTTCGAGAGCACGCCGCGAATCCCCTCCGACCATCAGGATGCCGTTGCGGTGCAGATGGAGAAGGTCGCCATCGAGGTGCCGCGAAACATCGCCGAAGGCTTCAAGCGGCGCGGCCCGCGGAACAAGGCCCATTATTACAATGTTGCCCAGGCGGCTCTGGAAGCGCTTCGCTACTACTGCATCCTGGCCCGCGACCTGAAGCACGAGATCGACTACGATGACCTGGCCGGCCGCTGCGAGCAGGTGGGGCGGATGCTGGAGGGGCTGGTGCGATCGATGGCCCGCGGCCCGCAGCAGGGAGGCCGCACGCGAGGCTCGCGCACAACGGCGCGGCGGGAGGAGCAAGCTGGCCAGGAGATGTCGGCTGAGGGGGGCGATTACGATCCCCGCCTGCCGCCGCCGGAAGGCCAATAACGCCGGGCAAGCGGCCGGGGGCGCAGGCAGCAGGTGGGCCGGACAATATTCGCCGGCCTGGGGCGTCTGGAATTGTGCCGGCCGGTATGAGCGCGATCCAGGCAATGGCATTTTCCGACCGGAGGTTCCCGCTGATGCGGATTGTGCCGGGGACATCCCCGACGGCGACGGCGGGGGCGCAGGTGTCCGCAGAGGCCGACGGTGCGCAGGACACGGATGCGGCGCTGGTCCGACGCTGGCGCGACGGCCAGAGCGCCGCCGGCGACGCGCTGGTGCGCCGCTACGATCGGCCGCTGATTCGCTATCTGCAGCGGCTGACGGGCAGCGACCACGTCGCGGAGGAACTGCACCAGGCGACTTGGCTGAGCGTGCTGGAGCATCTGGACCGATTCGACGGCGCGGCGGAGGGAGGCTTCAAGGCGTGGCTCTTCCGGATCGCCACCAACAAGGCCAATGACCTGTGGCGGTCGCGCGGACGGGAGCGGGCGGCCAAGGCGGGCCTGAGGCTGATGCTGGACCAGGAGTACCCGGAGGCCGGCCACCGCACCAGCGCCGTGGAACAGGAGCGCAAGTTGCAGGCCGCGATCGACAGGCTTCCCGATGCCCAGCGCGAGGTGCTGCTGCTGCGGTATTACGGGCAGATGAAGTTCGTGGAGATCGCGCAGGTCCTCGGCTGCCCGCTGAACACGGCCTTGGGGCGGATGCACAAGGCGATGTTGAAACTCAAGGAGATGATGGAGGCCTGAAGACGCATAAGGTCCAAGGCGGTCGCTTATGGCGCGTTTGATTCACAAGCTCGAGAACAATGAGGCCGTGCTGCTGATGTACCTGGCCGGCGAGTTGCCGCAGGAGGACCGCCGGGAGGTGGAGCAGATGCTGGCGGGGGATGCGACGCTGCGAGCGCAGCTGGAGGTGCTGCGCGAGGCGCATCAGGCGGTGATGGATCGGCTGGACGCCTGTGAGAGGGCGTATGCGGCCCACAGGGGCGCGCTTGCGGCGACGCGGCGCGAGGCTGCGATCAGCCGCCTGGGCCGGGCGATGCGACAGCGGCAGATGCAGCTGCGTGCCGCTCCCGCGGATGCCCCCGCAAAGCACAACCTGGGCCGGCTTTTCAGGGCGGGCGCGGTCGCCGCGGCGATTGCCGGGGCGGCGCTGCTATTCTGGAGCCGCGTGCCGACGCCGGATCGGCTGGACCCGGCCGCCCCGATCGCGGATCTCGCCGAGCCGGCAAGCGAGTTGCTCGCCGAGTCGCTGACCTCTCCGCTGGAGCAGGAAGCGGTGCTGGTGGCGGCCGGTCAGCATGCCTGGAGCCTCAAGGCGGAGGCCGATGAACTGGCATTGGAGGTGTGGTTTGGCGCTCGGGAGCCGCAATGAACCTGAGATTCATTCCCATCGTCTGGTTGTGCGTGGGCCCGGTGATGGTTCTGGCCCAGGAGCCGCCGGCAACGCGTCCGTCGCCGCCGGGGCGGCCGCTGCACCGGTGGTCGGGCTATGACAACTGGGAGGAAATCAGCGCCTTCTATGCCAAACACTCGCCCATCCGCTGGCAGCTGTACCAGGAGGTGAAAGACCCGGACCGGCGGCGTTTCCTGGGCGGCGTGCTGCGGATGCAATACAGCGCGCTCAAGCCGCTGGAATCCGAGAATCCCGCATTGTACCGCAACAAGCTTCAGCAGATCGTGCTGGAGGACGAAGTGTTCGGCTTCATCGGCCGATATCGCTCGGCCGACGAGCCGGAACGTAAGGAGCTCCGCCAGAAGATCCGGGACCGCATTGCCCGCATCTTTGACCTGCGGCTGGAAGAGCGGCAGCGGCGCATCGCCGAGCTGGAACAGACGCTGGCCGCCGAGCGGGAGCGCCTGTCGTCGGATATGCGGCAGCGGGACTCGCTGATCGAGCAGCGCGCCGAAAGAATTCTCCGCGGCGATATCGGTTCGCTGGGGGGCGAGGACAAGCTTCCGCCGCCGGCGAGGTTCCGCCGGCCGCCCACCCGGCCCGAGGAAGGGCCCGAAGGCGGCCCGAGTCGCGACGACGCCGGCCGCGGGGGCGGCGGTTTTGGGCGTGACGGCCCGTGGAGGGGTCCGGAAGGTCCCGGCCGCGGAGACCGCGGTCGCCCCCCGACCTCGCCTGAGCCGGTGCCGCACGAGCCGTAGGGGGGCGGCCTTCCCGTTGCCGCGGAAGCGTAGCGCCGACTAGGATTAACCACCCAGGCGCCCGGGCGCGGCAAGGCGCGGCAAGAAGGAGTGATGGCTTGTCGGAACTGAAGCGAACGGAACTGACAGTCCGGCAGGAACGGGCAATGCTGGTGGGTGTGCTGCTGCCGGAATCGACTGCCGATCCGCGGGATCCGTTGGGGGAACTGGCTTCGCTGGCCCGCACGGCCGGTGCGAAGGTGGTCGGCACGGTGCTCCAGAAACGGCGCAGGGTGGATGCCGGCACCTACATCGGCAGCGGCAAGGCGATCGAGATTGCCAAGCTGGCGCGAGAGCGCGACGCGGACGTGGTGATCTTCGACAACGATCTGTCGCCGGGTCAGATCGGCGCACTGGAAAGGATCATCAACCGGCACATCGAGGCGCCCTGGGGCCAGGGGGTCAAGGTCCTGGACCGCTCGGAGCTGATCCTGGACATTTTCGCGACGCGGGCGCAGACCCGAGAAGCCCGTCTGCAGGTGGAGCTGGCGCAGATGGAGTACACCTATCCGCGGCTGGCGCGGATGTGGGGGCACCTGGAGCGGATCGCCACCAGCGGGGCCGGGCTGGGCATCGGCACCCGCGGCCCGGGCGAGACGCAGTTGGAAACGGACCGTCGCATCGTGAGGAAGCGGATTTCGGACTTGAGATCCGAGATCCGCAAGGTGCAGCAGCGCAAGACCCGCCAGGTCGCCGATCGCACTCGCGAGCATTTCACCGTCTGCATCGTGGGCTATACCAACGCCGGCAAGAGCACGCTGTTCAACACGCTGACCGCGGCCGGCGCGTATGCCGATGACAAGCTGTTCGCGACGCTGGACACCAGAACCCGCGCCTGGAGGCTGGAGCGGGGGATCGAGGTGATGCTCAGCGACACGGTGGGTTTCGTGCGGGATCTGCCGCATAACCTGGTGGCCTCGTTCAAGGCCACGCTGGAGGAGGCGGTCCACGCGGATCTGCTGCTGCACGTGCTGGACGTGGGACACCCGCAGGCCCAGCAGCAGTTCGAGGCCGTGCACAAGGTGCTGGAGGAGATCGGCGCCAAGGGCAAGCCCCACCTGCTGCTGCTGAACAAGACCGACACGCCCGAGGGCCAGGCCGCCTGGCCGGCGTGGCGCACGCTCCATCCCCAGGCCATTGCGCTCAGCGCCCGCACCGGAGTCGGCACGGACCGGCTCACCGAAGCGGTGGCGGGCATCGTGCGCGGCCAGCAGGTCGAGGCGACGCTGGAGGCGGACGTGACCAACGGCCGGCTGATCGCGTATATCGAGGCCAGCACCGATGTGCGGGATCGCCAGTTCGTGGACAGCCGGGTGCGGATTCGCGCCGTGATGGGCAAGCGGACACTGGCCGAACTGTCGCGCAACGGACAGGTGGAGGTGACGAGGGTGGGGGCGCCGCGGTAGCCGTGCTGTCATCGCCCATTGAGAACAGGAGCGGGGTGGGACGCGCCGATTGCGGATGACGCATTGCGGCGGAAAGCCTGCCCGTCAACCATCCCGAATCAATCGCTGCTGGCGGCCCGCGCGCCCCCGCGGCGCCTGGGCCTCTTGCCGCAGAAGTCCACCAGCCGGGCGATCTGATCCCTCAACTGGCTGCGCGGCACGACAAAGTCGATGAATCCGTGCTCCTGGAGGAACTCGCTGCGCTGGAAGCCCTCGGGCAGCTTGACGCGGATCGTCTGCTCGATGGTCCGCGGGCCGGCAAATCCGATCAGCGCCTTGGGCTCGGCGATGATGAAGTCGCCCAGCATCGCGAAGCTGGCCGTCACGCCCCCCGTGGTGGGGTCCGTCAGGAGGCTGATGAACAGCCCGCCGGCATCGTCGAGCCTCGCCAGGGCTGCGGCGGTCTTGGCCATCTGCATCAGCGACAGCGTGCTCTCCTGCATGCGCGCGCCCCCGCTGGCCGAGACGATCAGCAGGGGCAGCTTTTCGTCCACGGCGGCCTCGATGGTGCGGGTGATCTTCTCGCCCACGACCGAGCCCATCGACCCCATCATGAATGTCGGGTCCATGACCGCGAGCATCATTTCCCGCCCCTTGATGTGTCCCCGGCCGCAGCGCACGGCGTCGCCGCTGCCCGAGCGAGCCTGTTCCTCGCGAAGTCGCTGGGCATAGGGCTTGCGATCGGTGAAACCCAGCGGGTCGGTCGGCAGGATCTCGGTAAACCGCTCCTCGAAGGCGCCTTTGTCGCAGAGCTGGCGGATGCGCGTTTCGGCATTGATGCGGAAGTGGTACTGGCACTCCGGGCACACGTCGAGGTTTTCCTCGACATTCCGGTTGAAGAGCATCCTTTCGCAGTCCGGGCAGCGCCGCCACAGACCCTCCGGGACTCCCTCGCCCTTGCGCACCGCAGCGCCGTCCTGACCTGGTATCTGCGACATAGAAACCCTCGCAACCGATCCGAATCGCAGGCATGTTCGCCGTGAAGCGGCGGCAATGCAAGCCTCCGACCGTGCTTGACACCGCCCCAGGAGCCCGTAGCATCGCCGTCCCCTTACGGAAGGACCCATTATGGCCGGAAAAACAGTTGCCGATATCGATGTCCGCGGCAGGCGCGTCCTCATGCGCGTGGACTTCAACGTGCCCATCGAGGGCGGAAAGATCACCGACGACCGCCGCATCTCGCAGGCTTTGCCGACGATCCGGAACATCATCGATCGCGGCGGGAGGTTGATCCTCATGTCGCACCTGGGCCGGCCCAAGGGCGGCCCGGAGCCCAAATACTCGTTGCGGCCCGTGGCCCAGCGCCTTGGCGAGTTGCTGGGCAAGCCGGTGAAGTTTGCCTCCGACTGCATCGGCCTGGAGGCCCGGCAGCTGGTCAACGGCCTGAAGGACGGCGAGGTGCTGCTGCTGGAGAACCTGCGATTCCACAAGGAAGAGGAAAAGAACGACCCCAACTTCGCAAAGCAGCTGGCGGCCTACGGCGACATCTACATCAACGACGCGTTCGGGACCGCCCACCGCGAGCATGCCAGCACGTTCGGCGCGGCCCAGGCGCTGGCGGGCAAGCCGCGGGCCATCGGCTTCCTGATCCAGAAGGAACTCAAGTTCCTGGGCGATGCCATCGCGTCGCCGCGGCGGCCGTTCGTGGCCATCCTGGGCGGTGCCAAGGTCTCCGACAAGATCAAGGTCATCGAGGCCCTGCTTCGCAAGTGCGATCTGCTCCTGATCGGCGGCGCGATGGCCTACACCTTCTTCCTGGCCCAGGGCAAGAGCGTCGGAAAGAGCCTGGTCGAGCCGGACCAGGTGGAACTGGCCGGCTCGCTGCTGGCCCAGGCCGGCGCCCGGCTGCGATTGCCCGTCGATACCGTCGTGGCCGACAGCATCGACTCGACGGCGACGCAGGTGGTGGACGGCGGCGACATCCCGGCCGACAAGGCCGGCTTTGACATCGGCCCCAAGACCCGCGAGGCCTACCGGGCGGAGATTCTCAGGGCCAAGACGATCGTGTGGAACGGCCCGATGGGCGTGTTCGAGAAGCCGCAGTTCGCGGCCGGCACCAGGGCGATCGCCGAGGCCGTCGCCGAAGCGACCCAGAAGAGCGGCGCGACGTCGATCATCGGCGGCGGCGACAGTGCGGCCGCCATCGAGCAGATGGGCCTGGGCGAAAAGGTCAGCCACGTGAGCACCGGCGGCGGGGCGAGCCTGGAGTTCCTGGAGAAGGGGCACTTCAGCACGCTGGATATACTGGATTAGCTGCACAGCCAAGGAGCGACAAAGCGACGGCGCGACGAAGGGAAGATGGACTTTCTATCGTCGCCCCCTCTCGTCTGGTCACCTTCCCTTGTAGTTCAGCACCGGGCGCAGGGCGCGGATGACCTTCACCAGCTCGTGCTGCGCCCGCAGCACCGCGCCGATGTCCTTGTACGCGTCCGGCGCTTCCTCTCGCAGGGCGCGGGCCATGCGGTAGTCGTACCAGACGCCCTGCATCTGCCGGTGCACGTCGCGCTGGCTGATGCGCTGGCGGGCGGCTTCGCGGCTGAGGGCCCGGCCGGCGCCGGATCACGCCAGGGCGCCAATGCCATCTCGGCATTCGACCTCGTGGCCATGCCCTGACTCCCGGTGCAAGGCAACTTGCGGGCTCACAACCATTCTGGACGATAGCTGAATACTGGCCATGGTATCGAATCCGTTTGCCATCACCACGCCGCTGCTTGTGCCGTCGATCCTGTCGGCCGATTTCTCGCAACTGGCCGCGGAGATCGCCGACGTGGACCACGGCGGGGCGGATTTCCTGCACCTGGATGTGATGGATGGGCACTTTGTCCCCAACATCTCGTTTGGCCCGCCGGTGATCGAGTCGATTCGGCCGGTGACGCGGGCGTATTTCGACGCGCACCTGATGATCGCCGAGCCGCTGCGGTATGCGCCGGCCATCGTGAAGGCCGGGGCGCAGAACATCACGTTCCATGTCGAGACGGTCGCCGATCCATCCGCCGCCGCGAAGGAAATCCGCAAACTCGGATGCCATGTCGGCATCACGCTCAACCCCGCGACGCCCATCGAGGCGATCTACCCGGCGCTGGACCACGTCGATCTCGTGCTGATCATGAGCGTCGTCCCCGGGTTCAGCGGCCAGCAGTTCATGCCCCAGGTTCTGCCCAAGGTTCGCGAGATGCGCAAGCGCCTGGCCGCTCACCAGCGGCTTGAGATCGACGGCGGGATCAACCTGGAGACAATCGGCGCGGCACGGGACGCGGGCGTGGACTGGTTCGTGGTGGCCAGCGCGATCTTCGGCGCCCCGGACCGGTCGGCCGCCATCGCCGCCTTGCGGGCGGCGTTGGCCGGCCACTAGCCGCCCCCCCCCCGCGTCCGATGGAAAAAAATAGCGGAGGAGGAGGGATTCGAACCCCCGAGACCCTCGCGGGCCTACCGGTTTTCAAGACCGGCCCGTTCAACCGCTCCGGCACTCCTCCGAGGTTGCGCTTGACCATAGCGAGGGCGGCAGAGGCGGTCAAACGTCGGCTGGCCGGCCTTTGACGCGGCCTGTCGGGACGCATAGTGTGCCGGTGTCATGACCGCCATCGCCGAGGCTCCTGCTGCCAAGCCGCCCGATCACAACCGCACGGGCATCGACTACCGCAAGCCGATGCCCCGGCCGCCGGTGAAGGGCATTGTCATCGATTTTCACGTGCATCTGCACGCTCGCCGGCATGGGCCGGCGTGGTTTGCGGCGGCGCGGCATTACGGCATCGACGCGTATGTCTCGATGACGCCGCTGGAAGAGGCCCTGGGCCTGCAACGCGACTACCCCGGGCGGATCCACTTCATCGTGATTCCCAACTGGCGTGAGACCGATGGCGATCTGATCGACGGCTGGCTGCGGCGGTTGGAGGCGTTCTACAACATCGGCAGCCGCATCGCCAAGTTCTGGTCGGCCCCGCCGGCGATCGGCGAGCGAGGCTGGCGGATCGATTCGCCGCGATTCGTTCCGCTGTTTCGCGAGATCGCCGCCCGCGGCATGGGCATCATGACGCACATTGGCGACCCGGAGATCTGGTATCGCACGAAATACGCCGACTCGGCCAAGTACGGCACGCGCCAAGAGCACTACCGCATCCTGGAGAACGTCCTGGGCGAGTATCGCGTGCCGTGGGCGGGGGCGCACCTCTGCGGGCATCCCGAGGACCTGCACCACCTGCAGGACCTGCTGGACCGCCACCCGAACCTGAGCATGGACTGTTCGGCCACGCGGTGGATGGTGCGGGAGATCAGCGCGCGCCGCGATGAAGCCAGGGAGTTTTTCATCCGCAACCAGGACCGCCTCATCTTCGGCACCGACCAGGTCAGCAGCGACCAGCGCGGATTCGATTTTCAGGCCAGCCGCATCTGGTGCCACCGCAAGATGTGGGAAACGGCCTACGTCGGAACCACGCCGATCTTCGACCCGGACCTGCCGGAGGACCGGCAGCCGACGCTACGCGGCCTGGCGTTGCCGACCCAGGTGCTGCAGAAGCTGTATCACGACAACGCGGTGCGGTTCCTGGAGATGGTGGGGGCCGAACCGTTTCGCGCTGCAGACAGCGAACCGGGAATCTGACACCGGAGATGGCAGATCCCCTGGGCCGAGATTCCAGACCCGCAAAGCAGGCCCGCGTCATTCCGACAACTGCGTCTTGACGGGATACACCTTCCCATCCTTCACGAGATGGACCTGCTCCACGCGGACGGTGGCGTTGTCGCGGGGGAAGTGCTGGCCGCGGTCGTTGTAGAGCATCGTGAAGTCGATGCGCTTGAGGATGCCCTTTTCCATCCGGGGCAGGAAGCACACGTACTGGCGATTCACCCAGACTTCCACGTTGCTCCAGTCTTCGTTGGACAAATTGACGATCGACAGCCGCTTGAGGCCGTAGCCGACCTCCGCGCGGGCGGGAGCCTCATGGGCCGACCCCACCGGCCGGGTGGTGCTGAATGGGCCTCGCTTGGCGGCGTCGGCCGCAAACTCGGTATCCTTCTTGCGCAGCTCCCGGTCGGGGTTGGCGCATCCGCCCTGCATTGCCAGGATCGAGACGGCCAGCGTGCACAAGGCAACGGACATGGTGCGCATGGGTTTCTCCGGTTGACGGGCAGACGCAGGCCGCCCACATTCGTTATCGGACACCCGGCGCGGTTATGATTAGCCCCGATGCGCCGTCCGGCCCGCTCGCATGGCCGGCGCCAGGGTACCACGGAGACGCAACCATCATGGAAAACGATCACCTGGCCGGCTTTTCGGCCGACGTTCTTTCGACGGTCGCCCGGCAGGCACTTACGGCGGGAGATGCCTCCACCTATCGGGAACTGCTCGTGCGCGGACCCGGCCGCAGGGACAGCGGCAGACTGCTGATCGACGTGCAGCCGCGGCAACTGCTGTTGCGTCCGCCCGCTCGCGAGGAGTATGCCCGCGCGATGCTGGCCGGGCTCTGGTTGTGGCATGACTGGCTGGAGGAGTCGCACCGCATATCCCAGTCCATCCAGACGGCCACGGGCAGTTTCTGGCACGCCATCATGCACCGCCGCGAGGGGGACTTTGCCAACAGCAAGTACTGGTACGCGCGGTGCGAAGGCCACGAGATCGTGGACAGCCTGGCGGCCTACGCCGGGTCCATCGTCAACAACCTGCCGGCCGACAAGGGCCTGCTGAGGCTGGTCCGCACCGGCTGGGATGCCCAGGTGTTCGTCGATCTGGTGGAGGAGGTCTCCGTTCGGGCAGAGGATCCGCGGCTGGCTTCACTGGTGGAGCTTCAACGCGTGGAGTGGCGGCTGCTGTTCGAGTACTGCGTGCGCAAGGCGGCCGAGTAGCCGATGCGCCCAGACGTCCGCCGCGGGCCGGCCTATTTCTTCAAAAAGTTGGCAAGAAGTCTTTCTCCCTGTTCCGTCAGGAAGCTCTCCGGGTGGAACTGCACCCCCTCCAGCGGCCAGGATTTGTGGCGGATGCCCATGATCTCGTCTTGGTCGGTCCAGCTGGTGACCACAAAATCGTCCGGGAGCGTGCCGTTGCGGATGATCAGCGAGTGGTAGCGCGTGGCGGTGAACGGGTTGGGCATGCCCTCGTAGATGGACTTGCCGTCGTGGAAGATCCGGTCGGTCTTGCCGTGCATGAGCCGGCCGGCTCGCTCGACGATCGCGCCGCTGACATATCCGATGCACTGGTGTCCCAGGCACACTCCCAGCAGCGGCACCTTTGGTGCGAAGTGGCGGATGATGTCGTTGGATATGCCGCCCTCCCTGGGCGTGCAAGGCCCCGGAGAGATCACGATGTGGGTGGGGCGCAGCTGCTCGACCTGCTCGACGGTCACCTTGTCGTTGCGGAAGACGCGGATCGGCCGCGACGGGTCGATCTCCCCCAGCCTCTGCACGAGATTGTAGGTGAACGAGTCGTAGTTGTCGATCAGCACGATCATGCGGCGGTGAAGGTAGGACCGGCAGGAAGAAAAGGCAACTGCGCAGGGGCAAAGCGACGAAGCGACGCAGCGACCAGGGGTCTGCATCGTGCGGCTTGTCTTTTGCGGCCCGCCCCGTAACCTCACCGTCCATGCTTGCCGAGGCGGCCTTCGACTCGCCGTTGTTCTGGGCGCTGTTCATCGGCTGGATCCTCACCGTCGTGCTGCACGAGTTCGCCCACGGCGTCGTGGCGCTGTGGGGCGGCGACTGGACCATCCGCCAGCGCGGCGGCCTGACGCTCAATCCCCTGCAATACGTGGACCCCGTGACCAGCATCATCATGCCGGCCATCTTCCTGGCCATGGGCGGCGTGCCTCTGCCGGGCGGCAGCACCTACATCCGCCGCGACCTGCTCCGCAGCCGGGCGTGGGAAACCGCCGTGTCGGCGGCCGGGCCGGCCATGAACCTGCTGATCTTCCTCCTGTGTGCGTTGGCGCTGCATCCCGCCGTGGGGTGGGTCGGCCCCGGCACCCCCGCCACGCAGTGGACCGCGCCGCAGCTATTCGTGGGCGCCCTGGCCGTGTTGCAGGTATTGGCGGCGCTGCTGAACCTGATGCCCGTGCCCCCACTGGACGGGTTCCAGATGATCGCGCCCTACCTGAACGGCGACCTCCGCGAAAAGCTCACCACTCCGCCCCTGGCCACGTTCCTTTTCCTGGGCTACTTTGTCGTGTTGTGGAAAGTCCCGCAGGTGTTCGGGTTCTTCATTCGCGTGCTGCTGGCCATGTTGGGCGTGCTGGGCTACGACCCGCTGCAGCAATGGCAGTTCGTGCGGGCCTTCGACATCGCCCTTTGGGGCGGCGGGTGAGTGGACAGCCGGCTTTGTTCCAACACCCGTCCCGCACGGGGGGTATAGGTTCCTGGAAGGGCCTTGCGAAGCGGCGGCTTGAGCCTGCTGGATCGCCGGTCTATAGTCGGCGCGGTATCGGGAGAACCATATGGTCGATGACGTCCGCCAGGACCAGTTCGTCCTGATCAGGGTCGAGGGGATGCACTGCCACAGGTGCCAGCAGGCCATCCAGCAGGCCCTGCACGACTGTCCGGGCGTGTTCGAGGCGGAGGTGGATTTCAACAGCCGGCAGGCGTCGGTCCTCTACGACCCCTCGCTGATCTCCGTCCGCGAACTGATGAACACGATCAACCAGGCCGGCTATCGCGCCACCGGCTTCTCCCAGGGCCAGCGACACCCCTAGCGCCGCCCGCGGCGCAACCAAAGCCCCTTCAATGCTCCTTCCACTCCACCAATCCGCCGTCGATGTTGAGTTGGACCAGATCCACCCACTGGTCGTCATCGGGGTAATGCAGACGGGCGCGGATGGCGTCCAGGCGTGCCTCGATCGCGCGCAGTTCGCTGGCCGCCTCGCGGCTGAGCGGCTCGTTCCCCTGGTCGGCGTGCATCAGCAGTGACCATTGGCCGTAGTAGGGCGCGTAGGGGGCAAAGGCTTCCGACGGCTGAAACTGCCCGAATCCCCAAGAGTTCTCCCAGCGGCGGGTGGTGATACAGCCGACGTCCTTGCCGTCCAGGTACAGCCGTGCCTTTGCTCCGACGCGGCGCATGCTTACATTGTACCAGATTCTTTCCGGAGGTGCCTGTCCATGCAAACGGCCGCTAACCTGGCCCTGCTGCTGGTTCTCATCCCCACTCGCACCTGGTATCCGCCGTCGATGCCGCCCACCGTCCGCGTGGAGGGCCAGGGGCAGATGGTCTTGCTGCTCAACGAGTTCACCGGCCGGCCCATCGAGACGACCCGCCCCGTAACCGCGTCGGCCGGCATGGAGGTGAACCTGCTGGAGCACTTTCCCGCCCTGGCCTCGCCCGGCACCTACATCCTTCGAGCCGCGCCGGCCGACGGCAAAGGGCCCGGCTTCCTCGGCACGCCGCTGATCGTTTCGGTCCGCCGCGACCGCCGCCTCAACGCTCCCCCCGGCGCGATGGTGACCAAGGTCCAGCCCCTCCAGTACGTCCGCCTGGACACCGACCGCGGCCCGCTCGACCTGGCCCTGTTCTATGACTCGGCGCCGCACACCGTGGACAACTTCCTGCTGTTGTGCCGCGAGGGTTTCTACGACGGCCTGGCCTTCCACCGCATCATCCCGGGCTTCGTCATCCAGGCCGGCGACCCCACCAACACCGGCACCGGCGGGCCGGGCTATCGCCTGGAGGCCGAGTTCAACGACCACAAACACGAACCCGGCGTCGTGTCCATGGCCCGCAGCGTGGACCCGGCCGAAGCCAGCGGCGTCATGCCCCGCGCCGAGTACGCCGACTCGGCCGGCAGCCAGTTCTTCATCTGCCTGGAACGCCTGGAGCGCCTCGATCGCCGTTACACGGCCTTCGCAAAGGTCACACGCGGAATGGAAGTGGTGAACGCCATCGCCGCCTGCGCCCCCGCCACCCAGCCGGCCGACGGGCCGCGCAAGACGCCGATCATCCGCAAAGCCCAAGTCCGGCCGGTGACGATCGACGACAACCCCTACGCCGCCCTCGCCCCGCTTCCGGCCAAGGAATAACGGGCCATCGGCACACGCCTCCCCCCGGAAGCACAAGGCACCCAGGGCAACCGGCTTGGCTCCGGCCGCCGCCTGCCCCGCGGCATGGCAAAAAAAGGGATGCCCTTGTCTTGCGACAGTGGCATCCGGGTGCTCCGTAGAGCAGGGCCTGCGAATCTTTCCTCTTGTTGCGAAAAGACTGCAGAGCCGGGGTCGGTTACACTGTTGACAATTGTGCGCATTTCGTGTCGGTTGTCAAGTACTTCATTCACGAAAGGGGCGTGAAAAATGCCGGATCTGACACTGGGCCTGGATCTCGGGGCCAACTCCATCGGCTGGGCGTTGATCGACGAAACCGGCCAGCGGCTGGTCGCCACGGGAGTGCGCGTCTTTCCCGAAGGCGTGGACAACTACGACACGGGCAAGGAAGCCCCCAAGATGCAGGAACGTCGCATCAAGCGGGCCATGCGCCGGCTGATCATGCGCCGCGCCGCCCGTCGCCGCGCGCTGCGGCGGCTGCTGGCCGACGCCGGCCTCTGCCAGGCCGACGATCCCCGCCTCTGGACCGAAGACCCCTATGAGCTGCGGCGCAGGGGCCTGGACGAACCGCTCACCGGCGTTCAGTTCGCCCGCGTGCTGATCCACCTGGCTCAGCGGCGGGGCTTCAAGTCCAACCGCAAGACCGACCGGGCCCGCGAGGCGGATGACAAGGGCGTTCTGGGCGAGATCAATTGGGTCCAGCAGCAGATTGCCGTCAGCGGCAGCCGGACGCTGGGGGAGATGCTCGCCAAGGTTCGCGCCGGCGAGTGGCACTCTCCGGACGCCGTCAAGCTCCACACCCGTGTGCGAGCGATTCACACCCGCCGCGAGATGTTCCTCCACGAGTTCGACATGCTCTGGGAGCGACAGAAGTCCTTCAACTCGCCGCTGTCGGCGCTTTTGACCGACGAGCTGAAACTCCGCCTCAACAACCCCGCCAAGGATGACAAATGGATGCACAAGGGCATCCTCTTCGGGCAGCGCAAGCTCTACTGGCCCAAGGAGGTCGTCGGCCGCTGCGAACTGGAACCGCGGCTTGCCCGCTGCCCGCGGGCCGACCGCCTCGCCCAGCGATTCCGCCTTCTCCAGGAGGTCAACAACCTCCGCTACTACGACCCCGACGCCCGCGAGGAACGCACCCTCACCCAGGAGCAGCGCGCCCTGCTTCTGGACAAGCTCTCCCGCACCGCCACGATGGACTTCGACGCCATCCGCAAGGCCCTGGGGTTCATCGATTCCATCAGGTTCAACCTGGAGCGCGGCCAGCGCCCCGCCCTCAAGGGCCTGCCCGTCGATGCCGCGCTGGCCTGCAAGGAGATTTTCGGCCGGCGCTGGCACGAGTTTTCCGAGCAGCAGAAGGACCAGATCGTCCGCACGCTGATCGACGAATCCGACGAGGACCTGCGCCGCATCGCCGTCGAGCAGTGGGGCCTGTCGCCCCAGGCCGCCGAAAAACTCCTGACCGTGGAATTGCCCGACGGCTATGCCGCCCTGAGCCGCCAGGCCCTGGAGAAACTCCTGCCCCACATGGAGCGTGGCCTGCTGTACATGACCGCCGACGGCACCCCCTGCGCCCTGAGCGAGGCCGGCTATCTTCGTCCCGACCAGCGCCCGCGCAAGACCCTGCCGTTTCTCCCCGCGCCGCCGGAGGTGGCCAATCCCGTCGTGCGCCAGGCCCTCCACGAAGTCCGCAAACTCGTCAACGCCATCATCCGCCAGTACGGCAAACCCGCCCGTATCCGCGTCGAACTGGCCCGCGAGGCGGCGCTGTCCGCCGACCAGCGTCGCAAGGCCTCCAAGCGACGACAGGAGAATGAAGACGAGCGCAACCGCGCCGCCGACACGATCCGCCAGGCCGGCGGGACCGTCAGCCGCGACGCCATCGAGCGCGTGCTCCTGTGGCAAGAGCAGGACGGCGCCTGCATCTACAGCGGCCGGCCCATCAGCCTCGCCCAGCTCCTGGGCGGCGAGGTCGATATCGACCACATCCTGCCCCGCTCGCGATGCCTGGACAACTCCCGCCAGAACAAGGTCGTGGCCTTCCGCGACATGAACCGCGAAAAAGGCAACCGCACGCCCCGCGAGTGGCTGGAGGCCGACCCGGCCCGCTACGACCAGGTCCTGCAACGGGCCTCGCGCCTCAGCTACGCCAAGCGCCGACGCTTCATCCAGAAGGAACTGGACCTGGACCAGTTCGTCCAGCGCCAGCTCAACGACACCCGCCATCTCTCGCGGGTCGTCCGCCAGTACCTGGACTGCCTCGTCGAGCAGCCCCACCACATCCTCTGCCCCAAGGGCTCGCACACCGCCGAACTCCGCCGCCACTGGGGCCTGGACACCATCCTCCAGAGCCTGCCCGACAGCCCCGCCTGGCAGGCCGCCGACGACCTGCAGCCCGGCGAGAAGAACCGCGCCGACCACCGCCACCACGCCATCGACGCCGTCGTCCTGGCCCTCACCGACCACAAACGCCTTCAGCAATTGGCCCGCATCCAGCGCCAGGGCGGCACCCGCGCCACCGGCCAGGTCCTCCCCGAGCCCTGGCCCGGCTTCCGTGACGCCGTCCTCCAGGCCGTGCAGTCCATCAACGTCTCCCATCGCGTCCAGCGCCGCGTCGCCGGCGCCCTGCATGAGGAGACCATCTACGGCCCGGTCTTCCAGCGCCGCCTCGGCCTGGGCATCGTGCAAAAGCCCGGCGAGTTCGTCTTCCGAAAGCCCCTGGAGTCGCTTTCCGCCCCCGAAATCGAGCACATCCGCGACAAGACCATCCGCCAGATCGTCATCGACCGCCTGAAGGAAAGGAACGTGGCCTTCGGCCGCGGCGCCAAGAAAAAGACCATCCCCTCGAGCGTCTGGAACCCGCCGCTGGCCATGCCCTCGGGCGTGCCCATCCGCAAGGTGCGCCTTCTCAAGTACGACCAGACCATCCAGCCCATCCGCAACGGCACCGCCTACGTCAAGACCGGCTCCATCCACCACCTGTGCATCTTCCAGTTCACCGAAAACGGCAAACGCAAACGCGAGGCGGTGTTCGTCTCCATGCTCGAGGCCGCCCAGCGCATCCGCCTCCGCCAGCCCATCATCCAGCGCACCCACCCCACCCGCCCCAACGCCACCTTCGTCATGTCCCTCAGCCGCGGCGAAATGGTCCTCGGAACCTTCAAGGGAAAACTGCGCCTCGTGAAACTCAAGACCGCCGTATCGACCGAGCAAAAGATTCAGTTCGTTGAACACACCGACGCGCGCCGCGGCAACCTTGCCCAAATCATTTCTGTCACGCCTAACACCCTCAAGGGCGAAAAGGTTACCGTGGACCTTCTCGGCCGGATCCGCAGAGCCCATGATTAAGCGCACCATCGAGATTTCCGGCGGACCGACCTTCCTGTCCATCGAACTGGACCAGCTGGTCCTCCGCCGCCAGGGAACGGAGATCGGCCGCGTGCCCTGCGAGGACATCGGCCTGCTGATCGCCGAAAACCACTCCACCACCTTCACGCAGGCCGTCTTCACCCGCCTGCTGGAAGCCGGGGCCGCCGTCGTGCTGTGCGGCCCGGATCACCTTCCGGCGGGCATGTTCCTGCCCTTCGCCGGCAACTCGCTGATCGCCCAGCGGATGGCCGCGCAGGCGGCCTGTCCGCTGCCCCGCCGCAAGCGTCTGTGGCGTCAGATCATCCGCCACAAGATCGCCGCCCAGGCCGCCAACCTTCCCGCCGACCATCCGGCCCGCCAGGCGCTGATGGACCTGGCCGGCCGCGTCCGCAGCGGCGACCGCGAGAACGCCGAGGGCCAGGCCGCCCGCATCTACTGGCCGGCCCTCCTGGGGCAGGACTTTCGCCGCGACCCCGACGGTCTGCCGCCCAACAACCTGCTGAACTACGGCTACACCGTGCTGCGCGCCGCCGTGGCCCGGGCGCTGTGCGCCGCGGGGCTCCAGCCGGCCCTGGGGCTGCACCACCGCCACCGCGCCAATCCGTTCTGCCTGGCCGACGATCTGCTGGAGGTGCTGCGGCCGATGGTGGATGGGGCGGTGGTGGAACTGTATCGCGCCGACCGCCTGGTGCTGGACCGCGACACCAAGGCGGTGCTGCTGGGGCTGCTGACGCGGACGGTTACGGTGGGGGGGCAGGCCGGGCCGCTGATGGTCGGCCTGCACCGCATGGCCGCTTCGCTGGTCCGAGTATATCAGGGCGCTCAAGAGCGTCTGGACCTTCCCGAACTATAGAACAGACGGGCCTCGCCGGGCGGAGGGCTCTCAGGTGCAACTGAGCGCTTACCGTTTCATGTGGGTGGTGGCGATGTTCGATCTGCCGGTGGACACGAAGGCGGCGCGGCGGGAATACGCCCGCTTTCGCAAGTTCCTGCTCAAGGACGGGTTCACGCGGATGCAGTACTCGGTGTACGCCCGCTACGCCTTCAGCGAGGAAAGCGCCCAGGTGCACATCCAGCGAGTGGGCGGGGCCGTGCCGCCCGACGGAGAAGTGCGCCTGCTGACGATCACCGACAAACAGTTCGAGCGGATGCGGATTTTCTGGGGAAAAATCCGCAAACCGCCTCCACCCGCGCCCGGGCAACTCACGCTTTTCTGAGGCGCGGGTGGAGGCTAAGTGCCGCTGCCGGGGGCCCTTACGGCCGGGAATAGTGTAACCGACCCCGGCCTGCGAGCAATCCGCAACGATAGTGTTCGGCTACATCGAGGGCGAGCGAGTGTAACCGACCCCGGCCTGCGAGCAATCCGCAACGGTCGCCACGTGGCCCAGTACAGCCGCAAAGTGTAACCGACCCCGGCCTGCGAGCAATCCGCAACAACCCTGTTCGGACGCGCGGCATCCGGTGCAGTGTAACCGACCCCGGCCTGCGAGCAATCCGCAACTGATGGGGCGCCTAGCGCATGGGTGGAAATTAGTGTAACCGACCCCGGCCTGCGAGCAATCCGCAACCCGCGGGACATCAGTCCATGACGCAGGACGAGTGTAACCGACCCCGGCCTGCGAGCAATCCGCAACCAGATGGGGGTCGCCCGCCAGCAGTTCGGCAGTGTAACCGACCCCGGCCTGCGAGCAATCCGCAACCTGAGGGAGCTGGCTGGATACGGGCTGGAAGTGTAACCGACCCCGGCCTGCGAGCAATCCGCAACAAGGAAGCGGTGCAGTACGCACGCGACGCGAGTGTAACCGACCCCGGCCTGCGAGCAATCCGCAACGTAAGGGCGGAGATCCTCCGCGAGCAGGCAGTGTAACCGACCCCGGCCTGCGAGCAATCCGCAACAAAGTGGGGGGAGCGTCTGGGTCGTGATGAGTGTAACCGACCCCGGCCTGCGAGCAATCCGCAACAATTTGCACCAGACTGGGTCGTCGCAGACTAGTGTAACCGACCCCGGCCTGCGAGCAATCCGCAACACTCATGACTGCCGGATGGAGACACCTCCTAGTGTAACCGACCCCGGCCTGCGAGCAATCCGCAACAATCTCCTGCCTCGGCCGGCCCCAGCCCCGAGTGTAACCGACCCCGGCCTGCGAGCAATCCGCAACGCCTTCGGCCGCGGGATTTATCGCTGGAGGAGTGTAACCGACCCCGGCCTGCGAGCAATCCGCAACTGCGAGAGCCGGCAGCAGCCAGTTCCCCAAGTGTAACCGACCCCGGCCTGCGAGCAATCCGCAACGGTCGTCGAGGCGATTCCCTCGAGCCTTGAAGTGTAACCGACCCCGGCCTGCGAGCAATCCGCAACTCGCAATGGTCCGAAGGTTCCGTTGCCTCGAGTGTAACCGACCCCGGCCTGCGAGCAATCCGCAACCCGGCAGGCGACGGACTGGACGAGCTTTGTAGTGTAACCGACCCCGGCCTGCGAGCAATCCGCAACGAGACGGCCGGTGAGGATGTCAGCCACATAGTGTAACCGACCCCGGCCTGCGAGCAATCCGCAACCCTCCGCAGTGCGAACGCACACGACAACGAAGTGTAACCGACCCCGGCCTGCGAGCAATCCGCAACGTGAAACCGCACGGACCGCGGAGGCGGAGCCGACGCGGGACGGGCGGTTCGCCGCCGCCACGCCCCTTTCCCCGACGTCGCCGTCACGCTCCGCGATTATCGGGCCGGTGCGCGCGGCACAGGGTCCGCATCTTCGCGCAACTCGGCTCGATTCCCGCCGCAGCAACGCTCTGGCGATGTGCCGGCCGAGCAGGATGTTTCGTATATCTGTGCAGAGGCCGACGGTCGGCCGAACTGGAGCCATGATGACCCATCAGGAGTTCGTCGATCATCACGCCCTGGGGCTGGTGGATATCGAGGTGGACGAGGCACGCGCGGTGGAACTGCTGGCCACGCAGGCGGTTCCGCTCGGCCAGCGGCTGATCACCTGGACGTGGGGGGTGCTGTGCGTGGCGTGCTTCCCGGGCGCGCTGCTGTGTTGGGCGCTGAAGGTGTGGTGGGCCAGCCTGGTGCTGGTGGCGGCGGGGGTGGCCATTCCCCTGGCGCTGCGCCGGTCGGCCACCGACCGGCTGATCGCGCGGGCCCTGGAGGACCCGGTGTTCTACGAACTGGCCCAGCAACTGTACGTGATGCAGGTCAACGAGCGGACCGAGCCGGCACGGGTTTCGACGGGCCGCTGATCCGCTTGGCGGCCACGACAAGAAAAGCACTCTCCGGGAACTTCTCCTCGTCTGCCGCTTCTAAGCAGGCAGCGAGGTGAAGCCATGTTGACACTCCAGCGGCTTTTCGCGGCCGTCGCGGCGGTTCTTCTCCTGGCGCTCCTGCCGACGCCCGGTCGAGCCGACGGGTTCATCGTCATCCACAACGCCCCGCCCTCGGTGGGGCACTTTCGTTTTGCACCGCTGGAGGTGAGCTACCACCGCGTCGAGGTGAAGATCGACGACCAGGTGGCCGTCACCTCGATCGACCAGGAGTTTGTCAACCCCAACTCGGTTCGCATGGAGGGGACTTACCTGTTCCCGCTGCCGCCGGGGTCCCACATCGACAGGTTCCAGATGGACATCAACGGCACGATGCAGGAGGCCGAGCTTCTGCCGGCCGACAAGGCCCGCTCGCTCTACGAGGAGATCGTCCGCAAGTACCAGGACCCGGCCCTGCTGGAGTACGTGGGCCGCGACGCGTTCAAGGTGCGCATATTTCCCATCGAGCCCAACAGCCGCAAGCGCATCAAGCTGCAATACACGCAGCTGCTGCGCACCGACACGGGGCTGACCGAATACGTCTATCCGCTGAACACCGAGAAGTTCAGCGCCAGGCCGCTCAAGGAGGTGTCGATCAAGGTGACGCTGGCCGGCGCCCAGCCGCTGCGGAGCATCTACAGCCCCAGCCACAACGTGCAGATCAAGCGCGACGGCGACCGCCGGGCGACCATCGGATTCGAGGAAAAGGACATCCGCCCCGACACCGACTTCAGGCTGATCTGGTCAAAGAGCGAGTCGGAGGTGGGCATCAGCCTGCTGAGCTACCGCACCGGCAGCGACGACGGGTATTTCCTGCTGCTGGCGACGCCGGGCGTGGAAAGCACTCCGGGACAGGTCCAGCTCAAGGACATCGCGTTCGTGCTGGACACCAGCGGCTCGATGGCCGGGGCCAAGCTGGAGCAGGCCAGGAAAGCCCTGGCCTTCTGCCTGGCCAACCTGAACGAGGGCGATCGCTTCGAGATCGTGCGGTTCAGCACCGAGGCCGAGCCGCTGTTCAACGAGCTGAAGCCCGCCAGCCAGGAGAACCTCGACAAGGCCCGGCAGTTCGTGAAGGGATTGAAACCCATCGGCGGCACGGCCATCGACGACGCGCTGGCCAAGGCGCTGAAGATCGGCGCGGATCGGTCCGACAAGGCCGAGCGGCCGTATATGGTGGTGTTCCTCACCGACGGCCAGCCGACCATCGGCCAGACCCAGGAAGACCCGATCGTGGCGAGCGTCAGCAGGAACGTGGCCAACACGCGGATCTTCTCGTTCGGCATCGGCACGGATGTGAACACGCACCTGCTGGACCGGATCGCCGAAGCGACCAAGTCGTTCAGCCAGTACGTGCTGCCGGATGAGGATATCGAGATCAAGCTGAGCAACTTCTACACCAAGATCAAGGAGCCGGTGCTGTCCAACGTGGAGTTCGCGGTGACGAGCCCGGACGTGCGAATCAGCAAGGTCTATCCCAACAGCATGCCGGACCTGTTCCGCGGCGAGATGCTGGTGGCGTTCGGGCGCTACAGCGGCTCGGGCCCGGCGGCGGTGACGATCACCGGCACGCTCAACGGCGCCAAGCGGCAGTTTTCCCAGGATGTGGCCTTCACGAAGGACGATGCCGACAAGCCGTTCATCGCGCGGCTGTGGGCGACGCGCCGAGTGGGCTGGCTGCTGGATGAGATCCGCATGTCCGGCGAAAGCAGCGAACTGAAGGATGAGGTGGTGGCGCTGGCCCGCGAGCACGGGATCGTCACGCCCTACACCTCGTACCTGATCCTGGAGGATGAGGCGCGGCGGGGCGTGCCGATGCCGGCGCGAACTCTGCGCGAGATGGAAGGCGACGCCCGCGCCAAGGGCCATGCCGGCGCCTGGTACGACAGCTCCCGAAAGGATTCGTCCAGGCTGGAGCTGGCCGGCGAGCGGGCCGTGGCCAACTCGCAGGTGGTCAGCGGCCTGAAGTACGGTGTGAACGAGCAGCAGGCCCGGCAGTTGGCCGAAGTGCTGGCCAAGTCGGCCCCTGCGCCTGTGAGCCAGCCGGGCGTGTCGGTCGCGGATGGCGCGGCCGTCAACAGCGAGGGGTACCGGTTCCAGCGTAGCTACGCCCAGCAGGTCCGCGTGGTCGACGGCCGGGCCTTCTACCAGAACGGCAACACGTGGACCGACGGCACATTGCAGACGAGGAAGGACCTGAAACCGCTGCAGATCAAGTTCAACAGCGACGAGTACTTCGCGCTGCTCAGGAAGCACCCGCTGGCGGCGGCCTGGCTGGCGCTGGGCAACGAGGTGGACGTGGTGATCGGCCAGACGCTCTATCAGATCCGGTGAAGGCGAGCGGCCATCAGTGATGCGCTGCGGGAGGCGCCGGCGCCCCGGCCGCCGGCGAGGAAGCCGGCCGAGACTGCGGGCTGTCGCGGAACTGCTCGACGAGGATGTCGGTGGCCTCGACTTCGGCCCGGCGGTTCTGGGCGCGGCCGTCGGGGGTATAAGCCCGCAGCATCACCGGCTCGAAGGTCGAACACCCCTGCACGCGGAGGATTTCCGGCTCGACGCCGGCGGAGACCAGATAGGCGGCGACGGCCTGTGCCCGCTGCAGCGACAGGTCCATGGCCTTTTGCGCGTCGTCGTCCTCTGGGAACTCCTCCCGCGAGACGTGGCCCTTGACCAGGATGACGTTGCGGTGGCCGCGGATCAGTTGGGCCACCTGGTCCAGGGCGGCGCGAGCGTGCGGCTCCAGCGCAGCGCTGTGGGGTGCAAACAGAACGCGTCCGCCGGTGATGGCGTGACGGCTGGGGCGAAGCGAGGTGACGTCGGGATCGGTGCCTTCGGCGCCGCGGCGGGGGACGTTGGTGCGCCCGCCCTGCCCGGGACCCTTGAGCGGGTTGATGTGCTCCAGTTTCTTCTGCAGCATGTACACGTCCACGGGGTCCTGGCTGTGGGGGTCGGGCAGGTATTTGAAGGCGTCGCGGATGGCGGCCAGGACCTCGATGGGCAGCTCGCTGGCCTGCTGTCCGGTCTTGGTCCCCTCGGGCTTGAGCACCCAGAGGATCACGAACAGCCCCATCATGCACATGATCAGGTCGGCCAGGGTGAAGATCCACTCCGGGCATTCTTCACACTCGACCTCTTTGCATTTGCAGGACTTGGACATTTCGCTTCACCACGGAGGCACGGAGGGCACGGAGAAGACGTCTGAGTTCAGAGCACCCGACGTGTGATGCCCTCCTTGAGCAGGGGGACGTTGAAGTTGATCAGCAGGCCGACTCGCTTGCCGCTGAGGCGGAGGTACGTCAACAACTGCGCTTCGTGGATTGGCTGCGTTGCATCGATTGACTTGAGCTCCACAACAACGGTTTCGTCAACCAGCAAGTCCATGCGGTACCCGCAATCCAGCCGGACGCCTTTGCAAGTGACCGGCAACTCGACTTCGGTGCGGTATCGGATGCCCCTCAGTTCCAGTTCCTGGCACAAACACCTGCGGTAGGCGGACTCGAGCAGGCCGGGTCCCAGTGCTTTGTGGACCTCAATGGCCGCCGCAATGATCGCTTGCGTGAGTTCCTCGGCCACAAGCATATTCGGCTCCGTATCTCTCCGTGTTCTCCGTGTCTCCGTGGTGAATCTTCCGTCCTACGCCGCTTTCGGCAGCGCCATCTGTTCCTTGGCGCTCAGGAAGCTCAGCAGCTGCATTTCCACCACGCGCGGGTTGTTGCCGGCCTGGATGCTCAGCACGCCCTGGAGGATGATCTCCTTGACGAAGACCTCCTCGCGGCTCTTGAGGCCCAGTTTCTCGGCCACCGGCCCGGCCATCAGGTTCTGCAGCAGCGCCCCGTAGAGCGTGCCGGTCAGGGCCACCGCCAGCGCGCTGCCGATGACCGCCGGGTCGCCGGCCAGGTTGCGGAACATCGCCACCTGCGCCACCAGGCACGCCACCAGCCCGCATCCGGGGCCGAACTTGGCGATCATCCCGAAAAAGTGCTTGCCGTGCTTGTGGCGCTCGGCCATGGCCTCGATCTCGATCCGCAGGATGCGCTCGATGATCTCCGGGTCGGTGCCGTCGATGGTCAACTGCAGCCCGCGGCGGAGGAACGGATCGGGCGCATCCCGCGCCACCGACTCCAGCGCCAGCACCCCGTCGCGTCGGGCCGTTTCGGCGTATTTGACCATCTCCTTGATCAGGTGTTGGATGTGCGTTTCCTTCGCGAAGAGCATCTTCTTGAAGGACTTCAGCGCGGACAGCACCGAATGCAGCGGCATCGAGGCGAACGCCGCGCCCAGGGCGCATCCCCCGACCAGCATGATCTCCCCGGGCTTGAGGTAGGCCCCCAGGGCGCCGTGGGACGTGTGGTACATGCCGTAGATCAGCGCAGCCCACGCCAGCAGGTAACCGATGATGGTTGCCAGATCCATAGCCGACCCTTCTCCATCCCGCACGCCGGCGGTGGCCGACGCACTTTCCCCGCTGCCGGCGCACCAGGCTCGCGCCGGCAACACTGCCACGTCTCCTCTTATGTCGGCAGATACCGCCCCGACGAATCAGCGATTATCGGCCGCAGCATTGACCGCTCCGCCGGCCGCCTCCTACAGTCGCCTGCCTGCATGATTCTCGATAGCCGGCCGCCGACGCCATCCAGCGGGTGGCGGGCGTCGGCCGGGCGGTCATCGGCCCGATCGACGATCAGCAGTTCCGCGGAGTAACGATCATGGATCACCAATCAGCGGCGGAGACGACCGACCAAGTCAGGCGGGAAGTGGGCCACGGCGCTGCGGCTCTGGACGAGCGCGGCCTGCCCAAGGACTACAAGTTCGATCCGGCCTGGGAGTTGACCCCCCGGCAGGTCAAGGCCATGCTCGACGACGGCCAGAAGTTCCTGTTCATCGACTGCCGGCAGCCCAACGAGGCAGAAGCCATGCGCATCGAGGGCACGCAGCTGATTCCGTTGCAGCAGTTGCCGGCCCGCCTGGGCCAGTTGCGCGGGCGGGAAGCGGAAAAGATCGTGGTGCATTGCCGCAGTGGCAGTCGTTCGCTGAAGTTTGCGCAACTGCTGCGTCAGATTGGGTTTAGAGATGTCTGGAGCATGGCCGGCGGCATCCTCCTGTGGAACCGCGACATCAACCCCGCCGGGCCGCAGCACTGAAGGTCACGCGGACAACGCTACGGGTGGCGGGTTGGCGGGGGGGCCAGGGGCGTGGCCATCCATTGTGGTGCGGGCTTTAGCCTGACTTCGGCGACCTCAGTCGAGCCGCACCCCGCCGTGGGCTGGGGCTGAAGCCAGCACCACAACGTGGCCCGGCGGCGGTCCCCACAAGCCATGGCCGCGCCCCGGGCGACGATCGAAAATCTTTCATCGCCCCGCTTGACAGCGCCGATGAGCTTGCTACATTTTCCGATCTTCCGCTGCTTGGGCCGTGCGCGCGTGTGCGCGCGGGCCAAGGGCGGCGGCCGACGAAACGGACGGATATGACGGGCGATCGGATTCGAATTCGGATGGAAGCCTACGACCACCGGGCGCTGGACGCTTCGGCGAAGGAGATCGTCGAGAACGCCAAGCGTACCAACGCGCGGGTGTGCGGGCCCATTCCGTTGCCGACTCGGATCGAGCGATACACCGTGCTGCGAAGCCCGCACATCGACAAGAAGTCGCGGGAGCAATTCGAGATGCGGACGCACAAGCGCGTCATCGACATCTTCGAGCCGACGGCGCGCACGATCGAAGCGCTGAATCGCCTGGTGGTACCGGCCGGCGTCTTTGTGAAGATCAAGGCCTAGTTTTTCGCGGAAATACGCCCCTGCATGAAGGGGCGTTCGTGTTGAGGAAGCGTGGGGTTCAGCCAAGAACCCGGTTGCCCGCGGCGGCCACGCGTTCCCAAGTGAGATTTCGTCTGCCGCTCGGGCGGCGGGTGCAGGAAAGGTCGGCGCGAGGCGAGGTGCGGCAACCGCCTTTTTTGCCGCAGGGAACATGATACCAGCATTGCTAGGCAGAAAGCTTGGGATGACGCGCGTGTACGACCCGAAGGGTACCGTCGTGCCGGTGACGGTCGTGCAGGCCGGGCCGTGCGCCGTCACCCAGGTCAAGACCGTGGAAACCGACGGCTACAACGCGGTGCAACTGGGCTTCGAGGAAATCGCGCCGCGGCACAGCACCATGCCCCTCATCGGGCATGCCGCCCGGGCCGGCGTGGGTCCCCGCAGGCACTTCCGCGAGGTGAGACTCGAGCAGAAGCCCCAACTGACTCCCGGAACCACCGTGGACGTGAGCAGTTTCGCGGAGGTCAAGTTCGTGGATGTGATCGGCACCAGCAAGGGCAAGGGCTTCGCGGGCGTGATGAAGCGGCATCACTTCGGCGGCCAGCCGGCCAGCCACGGCACGGAGCGCAAGCACCGTTCGCCGGGTTCGATCGCGTCGCGTGCGACGATGCGTGGCCAGTGCGGCAAGCCCAAGAAGGGCCTGCGCATGGGCGGGCACATGGGCATGGACCGCGTGACGACCCGCAATCACGCCCTGGTGCAGATCGACAAGGATAACAACCTCCTGCTGATCAAGGGAGCCCTGCCCGGACCGAACGGCGGGCTCCTTTTCGTTCGCAAGAGCGTCACGGCCCGCATCAGGCCCGAAGGCGACCGGCAGGCCAGCGAAGCCAAGGCCAAGAAGGACGCCAAGAAGAAGTAGTCAGCCAGCACGGACCAGAGCCATGATCGAAGTTCCGGTTTACAACCAGGCCGGCCAGCAGGTGGACAAGGTCCAGGTGGACGAGCAGAAGCTGGGCGGCGAGGTGCGCAAGCAGTTGCTGAAGCAGGCGTTGGTGATGTACCACGCCAATCGGCGGCAGGAGACGGTTCGCACCAAGTCGCGCGGCGAGGTCGAGGGTTCCACGCGGAAGATCTTCCGCCAGAAGGGCACCGGCAACGCCCGCATGGGCACCATCCGACAGCCGGTGCGCAAGGGCGGCGGCCATGCCAAGAGCAAGCGGCCCAAGGACTGGCGGCAGGAGATGCCCAAGAAGGCCCGCCGGGCCGCACGCAACAGCGCCATCCTGGCCAAGCTTCAGAGCAGCCAGGTGCGTGTGCTGGATGCGCTGAAGCTGGACCAGCCCAAGACCCGGCTCATGGCGCAGGTGCTCAAGGCGCTGGGCATCGACCGCAGCTGCCTGCTGGCCCTGGCGGATCACGACCCCGCGGTGGAGCGCTCGGCCCGGAATCTGGCCCAGACGCAGTTGACCACCGTGGCCCAGCTCAACGCCTGGGATATTCTGCGAAACCGCACGCTGCTGCTGACGCGGGCGGGGTTGGAGAAGATTCTGGCCTGAAGGTGCGGGCCGAGAACGGATGAGCCATGGACAACGTAGATATCATCATCAAGCCCCTGGTGACGGAAAAGAGCACCCATCAGCAGGTGGCGCGGAACGTCTATACCTTCCAGGTGCATCCCCGTGCCAACAAGCAGCAGATCAAGCAGGCGGTGGAGCAGATGTATCAGGTGCGCGTGGTGGATGTGAGGACGATGAACCGCAAGGGCAAACCCCGGCGGGCCCGCTACCGGATGACCACCACCAGCGACTGGAAGCGGGCCGTGGTGGTGCTGGACCAGGATTCGAGGATCGAGCTGTTCTAGACGGAGTAGGCATCCGCCAGTCGGCAGGCGACAGAAAGCGAGCAGGGCGATGGCCATCAGGAAATACAATCCGACCTCTCCAGGCCGGCGGGCCGGAAGCGTGCTGGACTATCGGGCGGTGCTTACCCGCACCACGCCCGAGAAGTCTCTGCTGGTTCCGCAGACCCGCGCCAACGGCCGCAACAATCAGGGCGTGATCACGGCCAAACACCGCGGCGGCGGCAACAAGCGGATGTATCGCCTGATCGACTTCAAGCGGCGCAAGGACAACATGCCCGCCCGGGTGCTCTCGATCGAGTACGATCCGAACCGCAGCGCGCTGATCGCTCTGATCCAGTACGAGGACGGTACCAAGTCCTACATTCTGGCGCCCAACGGCCTGCAGGTGGGGGCGACGGTGATCAACGGGCCGTCGGCTCCGCCCGAAGTGGGCAACTGCATGCCTCTGGCGAACATTCCGCCGGGTCTGGAGATCCACAACATCGAGATGAACCCCGGACAGGGGGGCAAGCTCGTGAGATCGGCCGGCGGCGTGGCGCGGCTGGGCGCCAAGGAAGGCCAGTGGGCGGTGATCATCCTGCCCAGCGGCGAGATGCGGCGGGTCCGCAGCGCCTGCCGCGCGACCATCGGGGAGCTGGCGAACCTGGACTGGATCAACGTGAGCATCGGCAAGGCCGGGCGCAGCCGGCACATGGGCATCCGACCGCACACGCGGGCGAAGGCCATGAACCCCATCGACCATCCGCTGGGCGGCGGCGAGGGCCGGGCCAACGGCGGGCGGCATCCGGTGAGCCGAACGGGCGTGCTGGCCAAGGGGGGCATCACCCGCAGCCCGCGGAAGAACAGCGAGAAACTGATCTTGCGTCGGAGGAAATTCGGCACGCATCAGCAGCGGCCGCAGACGGTGAACTTGTAGGAGAGTTGAGAGTTGGGAGTCGGGAGTTGAGAGCTGGGACCGCATGTCTTGACTCGCAACCCGCAACTCACAACTCATAACTGAAGAGCCATGAGCAGAAGCGCGAAAAAAGGCCCGTTCGTCTCGGAGAAGCTTTTCCGCAAGATCCAGAAGCTCAACGAGGCGAGGGACAAGCAGCCGGTGAGGACGTGGTCGCGAGCGTGCACGATCATTCCGGAGTTCGTGGGTCACACCTTCGAGGTCCACAACGGCAACAAGTTCATCAAGGTGTTCGTGCAGGAAGACATGGTCGGGCACAAACTGGGCGAGTTCGCGCCGACGCGGGTGTTTCGCGGACACAGCGGTCGGAAGGCGGCGGCGCCCGGCGCGGCCCCGGCGGCGTCGTGAGGTCCCCGACAGAGGTAGCGTCATGCCATACGCAGCGAAGCATCGGTTTGCCCGCATCGCTCCTCGCAAGGCGAGGCTGGTGATGGACCTGATCCGCGGGCGCGACGTCAACGAGGCGCTGGCTCTGCTTCGCTTCAGCAAGAAGCGGGCGGCGGTGATGGTGGACCAGGTGGTCCGTGCGGCGGTGGCCAACGCCACCGAGAAGGAGGCCCGCACCGAGGGGCTGTACGTCAGCGCCTGCTGGGTGGATCCCGGTCCGATCATCAAGCGATTCCAGCCCAAGGACCGCGGCAAGGCGTATCCGATCATGAAGCGCACCAGCCACCTTTGCGTGACGCTGGACGAGCGGCCGGAGTGACAAGCACAACAGAGGCACCATGGGTCAGAAGGTCAATCCGCTGGGTTTTCGGGTGGGCATCACCGAGGACTGGAAGAGCAAGTGGTACGCGGCCAAACCGGCGTACGGCGAGTTCCTCGGCGAGGATTACCGCATCCGTCGCTACATCGACCAGGAGCTGAACCGCAAGCCGCCGTTCGCGGCGATCAGCGACATCCTCATCGAGCGCACCCGCGAGGAGGTGAAGATCACCCTGCGGACGGCGCGGCCGGGGATGGTCATCGGACCCAAGGGGGAGAAGGCCGAGGAACTCCGCGAGCAGATCGAGGAACTCATCAAGCGCAAGGTCGGGCCCATCAACGTCATCGAGATCAAGAACCCCGACCTCAACGCCCAGCTGGTGGCCGAAAGCATCGCCGAGCAGCTCAAGAAGCGGGCCAGTTTCCGGCGGGTGCTGAAGATGAAGGCCGACGCCACGATGCAGGCGGGGGCCAAGGGGATCAAGATCGTGGTCAGCGGCCGGCTGGGGGGGGCGGAAATCGCCCGCAGCGAGCAGACGGTCGTCGGCTCGATCCCCCTGACGACGCTGCAGGCGAACGTGGACTATGGCTTTGCGGTGGCGTTGACGACCTACGGCACCATCGGCGTCAAGTGCTGGATCTTCCGGGGCATGTACGGCGAGGAAGTCCTGGAGACGGATGTGCGGCCGGGCGGTGCCCTGCGGCGGGGACGGAGATAGTGGAAAGTTGAGTGTTGGGAGTTGGGAGTTGCTGACTCTGGAATCGGTGACTCACAACTCATGACTCCCAACTGATTGGCGAGGTGTCTCATGGCCATGATGCCCAAGCGAGTGAAGTTCCGCAAAAGCCAGCGGGGCAGGATGAAGGGAAACGCCACCCGTGGCAACACCGTGGCGTTCGGCGAATACGGCCTGCAAAGCCTGGAGTCCGCCTGGATCAGCGCCAGGCAGATCGAGGCCGGGCGCGTGGCATGCACGCACTACCTGCACCGGGAGGGCCGCGTGTTCATTCGCATCTTCCCGCACAAGCCCATCTCGGCCAAGCCGCTGGAGGTGCGAATGGGCACGGGCAAGGGCGAGCCGGAGTTCTGGGCGGCGGTGGTCAAGCCCGGAACCATGCTTTTCGAGGTGGCGGGCGTGGACGAGGCGACGGCCCGGCGGTGTCTGGCCCGGGTGGCCCACAAGATGCCGGTGCGGACGCGTTTCGTGGCGCGTCGGCGCGCCGTGGCGTAGGAATCAGCGGAGGCGGGATATGAAGATCAAGGAGATCCGTGAGCGCCAGACCGAGGCGCTGAAGCACGAGCTGGCCGACTGCCAGAAGCGGCTGTTTGAGCTTCGCACCCAGGCGGTAACCGAGAAGCTGGAGGATCCCAGCCGCATCCGCAAGACGCGCAAGGACATCGCACGGATCAAAACAGTGCTGCGGCAACGCGAAATGCAGCAGCAGCCGGCCGGGCAGCCGGCCCCGGCGGAAAACCAGAAGGCCTGAACATGACGCAGAGCAACACGGCTACAGCGCAGCGACCGCTTCTCCGGACGATGACGGGGGTGGTGGCTTCGGACCGGGCCAACAAGACCATCCGGGTCGTCGTGGAGTACCAGACGCGACACCCCAAGTACGGCAAATACCTCCGGCAGCGGACGGTGCTGCAGGTCCACGACGAACGCAACGAGGCCCATGTGGGAGACCGGGTGGAGATCGCGGCGTGCCGGCCGCTGAGCAAGACCAAACATCATCGCCTGGTGCGGATCGTGGAGCGCGCCCCGGAGCGGGCCGTGCAGGTGTCGGCCGAGGAAGTCATGACCGGCAAGGCGCCGGAGCAGAGGTAGTTGGCAGCGGCAGGTTGCCAGTGGCCAGAGGAGACAGCGCTCGCGACTCGTAACCCGCAACTCGGTACTCGCAACTGAGAGAAGCCATGATTCAGCAGCAGACCTACCTGGACATCGCCGACAACACGGGCGCCAAGCAGGCCATGTGCATCCGCGTCCTGGGCGGCAGCACCAGCCGCGGAAGGAAAAAGCGCCGGGTGGCCGGCGTGGGCGACGTGATCATCTGCACCGTGAAGAAGGCCATGCCGGCCGGCGAGGTCAAACAGGGCGAGATCGTGCGCTGCGTGGTGGTGAGGACCAAGGCGCCGACGCGCCGCAGCGACGGCAGCTACGTGCGTTTCGACCGCAACGCGGCGGTGGTGATCGACAAGGAAAACAACCCGCGGGGCACGCGCATTTTCGGCGCCGTGGCCCGCGAGCTGCGGGACAAGAACTTCATGAAAATCGTGTCGCTGGCGGCCGAGGTGGTCTAGAGCGGCGGAGACAAGCGGCTATGGCACGGCATATCAAGACCGGAGATACGGTGATGGTCATCGCGGGACGCGCCCGGGGCATGAGCGGGCGGGTGCTGCGGATCCTGCCCAAGAGCAACCGGGTGGTGGTGGAGGGGGTGAACCGGGTGTGGAAGCACGTGCGGCCGTCGCCGCGCAACCCGCGGGGCGGGCGGATCCAGAAGGATGCGCCGATCCACCTGAGCAATGTGCTGCCGATCGACCCGGCCACCGGCAAGGGGGCTCGCGTGCGGTTCGAGATGCGCGGCGATGCCAAACACCGCGTGACGGTCAAGGGCACGGATCTGGGGCGCGTAGGCAAATGAGCAAGAGCCGCCGGGCCCAGCGCCGCGGCGGAGGACGAGGCGAACATGGCTGAGAAGGACCAGAAGGAAAAACAGGCCAAGCCCAGGCAGCCCGGCGGCGGCGAAAAGGCCGCCAAGGCGAAAAAGCCCAAGGGGCCCGCAGCGGAGGTCGCCGTCGAGGAAGGTCCGCTCGAACCGGCGCCGCCGCCGCGGCTGCTGGAAAAGTACCGCACGCAGATCGTGCCGGCGCTGAAGCAGAAGCTGGGCCGCAGCAACCCCCTGTCGCTCCCGCGGCTGGAGAAGGTGGTGATCTCGATGGGCCTGGGCAAGGCGGTCACCAGCGGCGAGAAGGTGAAGCTGGACCAGGCCGAGAAGGAACTGGCCGTCATCGCCGGGCAGAAGCCCGTCCGCTGCAAGGCCAAGAAGAGCGTGGCGAACTTCAAGGTCCGCGCCGGGATGGAGACGGGGCTGAAGGTGACGCTGCGGGGGGCGCGGATGTACGAGTTCATGGACCGGCTGATCTCGCTGGCGATCCCGCGGGTCAAGGACTTCCGCGGTCTGGACCCGGCGGGTTTCGACAAGGCGGGGAACTACAATTTCGGGCTCACGGAGCAGACGGTTTTCCCGGAGGTGGACGCGGCGGCGGTGACGTTCCAGCAGGGCATGAACATCACGGTGGTGGTGGGCAATGCCAAGAGCGCCGCCGAGGGCCGCGAGCTGCTGAGGCAGCTGGGCATGCCGTTCCGGACCGAAGGCAAGCAGGACTAGGACTATGGCAACCAAGGCATGGATCAACAAGCAGAAACGGCGAGAGGCGCTGGTCAAGCAGTATGCGGAGATCCGGCGGAAACTGAAGAAGGAGCGGAACTACGCCGCGCTGGCCAAGCTCCCGCGCGACTCCAGCCCGACCCGCTCCCGCAACCGTTGCCAGATCACCGGGCGCGCCCGCGGGGTGCTCCGCAAGTTCCGGATTTCCCGGATCATGTTGCGGGAACTGGCCCTGGTGGGGCAGATGCCGGGAGTCAGAAAGGCCAGTTGGTAGGGACAATCGGAGACTAAGCAAGCGATGAACAACCAAGACCCCATCGCGGACATGCTGACCCGGATCCGAAACGCCAACCGCGTCGGGAGGCGGATGGTCCAGGTCCGCAACAGCAAGATCTGCGCCGGCATCGCCAGCGTGCTGAAGGACGAGGGTTACATCGAGGACTTCGACGTCATCCAGGACGCCACCGGCCAGGGACAGATCCGCATCCGCCTCAAATACGCCAGCAACGGCGAGCGCATCATTCACAGCCTGGACCGTCACAGCAAGCCCGGACGGCGCGTCTACCGCAAGGTGCAGGACCTGCCCAAGGTTCTCAACGGCATCGGCATTGCGGTGGTCAGCACCAGCAAGGGCGTGATGAGCGACCGCCGGGCGCGGGAGAGCAATGTCGGCGGGGAGTTGTTGTGTACGGTGAGTTAGGATCGTTGTGAGTTGTGAGTTGTGAGTTGCGAGTGGCAGACGCCCGGTAACTCACAACTCGCAACTCGCAACTCGCAACTGGTGAGAACATGAGTCGTATCGGCAAGAAACCTGTCCCCATCGCCTCCGGCGTCAAGGTCGCCGTGGCCGACGGCCGCGTGAAGGTCGAGGGCCCCAAGGGCAGGCTGGAAATGACCCTGACGCCCGCCGTCGAGGTGAAAGTGGACGAGGCCGCCCGGCAGGTGATCGTGACCCGCAAGGACGACCAGCGCCAGAGCCGGGCCCTGCACGGCACGACGCGGGCGCTGATCAACAACATGATCCTGGGCGTCAGCCAGGGCTACCGCAAGTCGCTGGAAGTCCAGGGCGTGGGATATCGCGCCGAGATCGCCGGCAAGGACCTGGCGCTGAGCGTGGGTTTCGCCAACACCATCCGCAAGCCGATCCCCGCGGGCCTGACGGTGATCGTCGAGGGCAACAAGATTCACGTGAGCGGACCGGACAAACAGCAGGTCGGAGAGTTCGCGGCGGAAGTTCGCAAGATCCGCAAGCCCGAACCCTACAAGGGCAAGGGCATCCGCTACGAGGGCGAGTTCGTGAAGATCAAGCCGGGCAAGGCGGTGACCGGCGCGGCGGCCAAATAGGCGCCATCAGCAGGGGCGCCGCCAGGGCGCCCCCGGAGTTGAGCGGTTATGGACAAGAACCGGTTGAAAGCGGCACAACTGCGGCGGCGACGGCTGCGGGTGCGAAAGAAGGTGACGGGCACGGCCCAGCGGCCTCGCCTGCGGGTGTTCCGCAGCGACAAGCACATTTCGGCGCAGGTCATCGACGACATGGCCGGGCGCACGCTGGCCGCCGCCAGCAGCACCAGCAAGGAACTCCGCGGCGAACTGCGCAACGGCGGCAACATCGCGGCGGCGGTGCTCGTCGGCAAGGCCATCGCCCAGCGCGCCCTGGCCGCGGGGGTGACCAAGGTGGCGTTCGACCGCGGCGGACGGCAGTATCACGGCCGCGTCAAGGCCCTGGCCGAGGCGGCGCGCAAGGCCGGTTTGGAGTTTTGAGCACGACCACAGCGAGCAAGCAATATGCCTGAAGAACAGCAGCAACCGTCGGCACAGACCCCAGAGATCCAGGCTCCCCAGGTGCAGGACCAGCCTCCCGCCGCGAAGGCGGTTGCCGAAACCGAGGCGGCCGCGGCGCCGCAGCGTTCCGTGCGCGCCCAGGCGGGGCGCAGCGGTCGGGACCGCAGCGCTTCGAGCCCCCGCGGCCTGCGACGCGACCGCGGTCGCGGGGTCGGCGAGGAGGATGTAGGGGGGGTGGAAACGGCGGTGGTCCGCATCTACCGTTGTGCCAAGGTCGTCAAGGGCGGACGCACCTTCAGTTTCGGGGCCCTGGTGGTGGCCGGCGACCGCCAGGGCAACGTCGGAATCGGCTATGGCAAGGCCAACGAGGTGCCGCCCAGCGTGGAAAAAGCCACCAAGGACGCCCGCAAGAACATGTTCCGCGTCAACCTGAAAGGCTCGACGATCCCCCATGCGGTCAAGGGCAAGGCCGGTGCCAGCACCGTGGTCCTGGTACCCGCGCGGCCGGGCACGGGCGTCACGGCGGGCAAGAGCGTGCGGCCGTGTCTGGAACTGGCTGGCATTACCGACGTGCTGAGCAAGGCATACGGGTCCACGAGTCCCAAGAACCTGGTGAAGGCCACGATCGCGGCTCTCAAGCAGCTGCAGAGCCGCGAGCAGGTCGAACGGGCCCGCGGCGTAGCGCTGCCGGCCGGCGCCGGCGAGTTGTGATGAGGAACCGGCGGGCGGCCGGGCACGAATATGAGCATGATTCACGAGATTACGGCGGCCGTCGGGGCCAACAAGAAGCGGACCCGTCGCGGACGCGGAGAAGGCAGCGGCAAGGGCAAAACCTGCGGCCGAGGCACGAAAGGCACCGGCGCCCGCGGGCAGAAGCCCATCAAGCACGGGCACGAAGGCGGGCAGACGCCGATCTACCGCCGGCTGCCCACCCGCGGATTCAGCAACGACATTTTCGAGCGGCGTTTCCAGATCGTGAACGTCGATTCGCTCAATCGCTTCGAGGACGGCACGACCGTGGACGCCAGCACGCTGGTCGCGGCCGGCTTGGTGGCCGACGCCCGCCAGCCGGTGAAGATCCTCGGCGACGGAGCGCTGACGCGTCGGCTTACGGTCCAGGCAGCGTGGTTCAGCCGCTCGGCCCATGAGAAGATCGCCGCGGCCGGCGGCATCGCCTTGGACCTCCAGGGCCAGGCGTTTGCCTTCCCCAAACCCAAGTTCCGTCCCCGCCCGGCCGCACAGGGCGAGGGGGGCGGGAAAAAGTCCGCCAAACCCGTGCCGCAAGCCGACGCCCCCGAGGCCAAGCCTGCGGAATGAGCTTTGCCGTTGTGTGAGACGCGCTGAACAGGCCCCCGGCCGGCGCGAAATCAGTCACGCTGGGGCACGCACATGATCAAGACCCTGATCAACGTCTTCCGCATCCCCGAGCTTCGCAACAAGGTGCTGTTCACCCTCTTCATGCTGGCCATTTACCGCATCGGGTACTACGTGCCCCTGCCCGGCGTGGACCAGACCGTGCTCAAGGAGATGATGCAGAAGCAGGAGGGCAGCGCCGCCAACCGCCTGGCCAGCTACGTGGCGATCTTCTCCGGCGGCGACCTGACCACCAGCACCATTTTCGGCCTGGGGATCATGCCCTACATCTCGGCCTCGATCATCTTCCAGCTGCTGGCGACGACCGTCCCGGCGCTGGAGAAACTCAAGAAGGAAGGCGAAACCGGCCGGCGCAAAATCCAGGAGTGGACCCGCTACGCCACCGTCCCGCTGTGCATGGTGCAGGCCATGTTCTGGCTGGGCTACATGCAGAGCAACCGCGGGCTGGTGATGCGCGAGTACCTCGGGTCGGTCGGTTTCTGGGTCATGGGCGTCACGGCCCTCACCGCCGGCTGCATCTTCCTCATGTGGCTGGGCGAGCAGATCGACGAATACGGCCTGGGCAACGGCATCTCGCTGATCATCCTGGCCGGCATCGTCGCCCGCATGCCCGCGGCTCTGATCCTTCTGTGGCAGAGGGCCGACATCTCCCTGGGCGGCTCGGACGCCACCCGCGACATCAACCTGGGGATGATCTTCTTCCTGATCTGCTCGTTCATCTTCGTGGTCGCCGGGTCGATCCTCATCACCCAGGCCCAGCGGCGCATCCCCATCCAGCAGGCCAAGCTCACCCGGGGGCGGCGGGTCCTGGGGGGCCAGCGCCAGTACCTGCCCCTGCGGGTCAACCACGGCGGCGTGATGCCCATCATCTTCGCCCAGTCGCTGATGCTCTTTCCGGGGATGCTTTTCGGCTGGCTGGCCCACGTGCCCGCGGTGCTCAACAGCAACCACTGGGTCGCCGACACCATCCGCTTTCTCAACGACCAGTTCAACCGCGGCAGCTTCCTCTACGTGATGAGCGAGATCGCGATGATCTACTTCTTCGCGTATTTCTGGACCACCGTGCAGTTCCAGCCCAAGGAGATGGCCAACCAGCTGCGCGATTACGGCAGCTTCATCCCCGGCCTGCGACCCGGCAAGCGGACGGCCGATTACCTGGAAAAGGTGATGAACCGCATCACCTATGTCGGGGCGGCGTTTCTGTGCCTGATCGCGGTGATCCCCACGGCGGTGCACGCGGCCATGGGCATCGACTACCGGATCACCGCCTTCCTCGGCGGCACCGGCCTGCTGATCGTGGTCAGTGTGGCCCTGGACATGGTCCAGCGGATCGAGGCCAACCTCCTGATGCGCAACTACGGCGGGTTCCTCAGCGGCCCCGGCCAGAAGGGCAAACGCATCAAGGGTCGGCAATACTAGGCGCCGCTGTGGTCTTCGCCCTGAGGTCGTTGCTGAGGTCGGTCATGCCCATCATCTACAAGTCGCGGCGCGATATCGAGATGATGCGGCGATGCGGCGCGGTGGCGCACGCGATCCTCGCCAAGATGCGGCAGGCCGCCGCGCCGGGCGTGCGGACGATCGAACTCGACGAGCTGGCCCGCGAGGAAATGAAGCGTGCCGGTGCGCGGTCCATGTCGCTGAACTACCCGACCTACGTGCCGGGCGAGGGCTACCCGCGGTACACCTGCATCAGCATCAACGAGCAGGTGGTGCACGGCATTCCCGGCCAGCGCAAGCTCGTGGAGGGCGACACCGTGACCTTGGACGTGGCGATCTCCCTGGACGGCTACTGCTGCGACACCGCCATCACCATCGGCATCGGGCAGGTCAACCCGCGGGTGCGGAGGCTGCTGGACGTGACCCGCCAGACCCTCGAACTGGCCCTGGGGCAGATCCGGCCCGGCCGCAAGTGGTCGGACATCGCCAGGCTCATGCAGCACAACGTGGAGCGCGCGGGGTACAGCATGGTGCGGGAGTTCGTGGGCCACGGCATCGGCCGGAGCATGCACGAGGACCCCAAGGTGCCCAACTTCGTGACCCCCGAGCAGTTGCGGGGCGATTTCCGCCTGGCGCCGGGCATGACTTTGGCGGTGGAGCCGATGGTGGCCATGGGCCGGCGAGAGGTGCGGCTGCTGCCGGACAAATGGACGGCGGTGACCCAAGATGGGCTGCCGGCGGCCCATTTCGAGCACACGATCGCCGTGACGGAGGAGGGAGTGGATGTGCTGACCGACGGGCATGTGCCGGCGACCGCACAGACCGCTTGAGGCGGGCGGGAAGATGTGCTAACATGAACAATTCGATCATTGAGCCGGGAGCCGAGCCATGAAGGTGCGAGCGAGTGTCAGGCGGATCTGTGAGAGCTGCAAGATCGTGCGCCGCAAGGGCACGGTGCGCGTGATCTGCACCAACCCCAAGCACAAGCAGCGACAGGGATAGAACGAATCGGGAACTGGCGGAGAACCGACTATGCCGCGTGTAGCAGGTGTGGATATTCCGGCCGACAAGCCCGCGTGGGTCAGCCTTTGTTACATCTACGGGATCGGGCCGACCAACAGCCGGGCCATCCTCAAGGAGGCCGGCATCGACGCCCAGAAGCGGGCCAAGGATCTGACCGAGGAGGAACTGGCCAAGATCATCGGGATCATTGACCGGTCCTACCTCGTGGAAGGCGCCTTGCGCCGGCAGGTGCAGCAGAACATCGCGCGCCTGCGCGAGATCGGCAGCTATCGCGGCGCGAGGCACCGGCGTTCGCTGCCGGTGCGCGGGCAGCGGACACGATCCAACGCCCGCACCCGCAAGGGCCCCCGCAAGACCGTCGCAGGAAAGAAGGGCGTGAAGGAACTGGCCAAGTAAACCCCGGACCAACAGGCACAGACGATGGCGGAAACATCAGCAACACCAGCAGGGCCGGCGTCGGAAGGCAAGCCGGCCGAGTCGAAAGCGGCGGGCAGGCCGGCGGCCAAGGCCGGCGGCAAGAAAAAGGTCCGCAAGGGCGTGACGCGCGGGATCGCGCACATCACCGCCACGTTCAACAACACGATGGTGACCATCACCGACACGGCCGGGGAGACGATTGCCTGGGCGTCGGCCGGCACCGTGGGCTTCAAGGGCGCCCGCAAGAGCACGCCGTTCGCGGCGGGGCGGGCCGCCGAAGCCGCGGCCACCGCGGCCCGCAAGGCGGGGCTCCTGGAGGTCGAGGTGCGTGTCAAGGGCCCGGGCGCCGGACGCGAGCAGGCGATCCTCCAGCTCCAGCACGCCGGGCTGAAGGTGACGGGAATCGAGGACGTGACGCCGATGCCGCACAACGGCTGCCGGCCACCGAAGAAACGAAGAGTGTAAGGAAGTTGCGGGTTGTGAGTTGCGAGTGGGTGCGCGACGCCTTCGCTGGCAACTCGCAACTCGTGACTCGCAACTATTCAGCGACCGCTGGCGAGGTGGAAGCTCAGATGGCCCCTGAGGGTGGGGGCGGGAACCTTCCGCAATCCGGCGGCGCAAAGGAGAACAGACCATGAGAGTGCGTTGGCGCGGCCTGGAGCTGCCGTCGCGCGTGCAGCGCGACGACCAGGTGTCTTCGGAGACCTACGGCAAGTTCATCGCCGAGCCCTTCGAGCGGGGCTTCGGCACGACGATCGGCAACAGCCTGCGGCGGATCCTCCTGTCCTCGTTGGAGGGCGCGGCCGTCACCCATGTGCGAATCCGCGGCGCCCAGCACGAGTTCTCCAGCCTCAGCGGCGTGATGGAGGATGTCACCGACATCATCCTCAACGTCAAGAGCCTGATCGTGAAGCTCGACGCCGACGGACCCAAGGAGATGAAGCTGGTGGGCCGGAAGGCCGGAACCCTCACGGCCGCCATGATCGAGACCGACCCCTCCATCACCGTCGTCAACAAGGACCTGGTCCTGGCGACGCTGACCGAGGATGTCCCCTTCGAGATGACCCTCATCGTGGACAAGGGGCGCGGCTACGTGACGGCTGCCGAGCATCAGGAGGGCGAAGAGGAGCAGGACATCGGCCTGATCGCGGTGGACAGCATCTATTCGCCGGTGACCCGCGTGCGCTACAGCACCGAGGATGCCCGCGTCGGCCAGAAGACCGATTACGACCGGCTGATCCTGGAAATCTGGACCAACGGCACGGTTTCGCCGGAGATGGCACTGGTGGAGGCCGCCAAGATCCTCCGCAAGCACCTGAACCCCTTCGTGCAGTACTTTGAACTGGGTCCGGACCTGGCCAGCGAGGAAGCCCTGGCCGCGATGCAAAAGCCCGCCTCGCCCGCGGTGGACACCGATCTGCAGAGGAAGCTGAACATGCCGGTGCAGGAACTGGACCTTTCCGTCCGCGCCAACAACTGCCTGGAGGCGGCGAAAATCGCCTACGTGCGCGACCTGGTGAAGAAGACCGACGCGGACCTGCTCAAGGTCCGCAGTTTCGGCAAGACCAGCCTGCGCGAGGTCAAACGCCGGCTGGCCGACCTGGGCCTGAGCCTGGGCATGGACGTGGATAACCTGGCCCCAAGCGAGCCGCCGGCCGCAGCCGACGCCCCCAAGGCCCCCGAGGCCGCCGGCACCTGAGGCCGGCGACCGTTTAGCTTTCCGAGGTGGAACATGCGTCACAGAATCCGTGGTCGCCAGCTCAGCCGCGACACCGAGCATCGCAAGTCGCTCCGTCGCAGCCTCGTCCAGAGCCTCTTTGAGCACGGCAAGATCCGCACGACCCTCCCGAAGGCCAAGGAGGTGCGGGCCTTTGCCGAGAAACTGATCACCCTCGCCCGAACCGGCACCCTGGCGGCGCGGCGGCGGGTCGTCGCCCTCATGCAAGACCGCCGCCTGGTGGACCAGGACCAGGAGTTCACGGGCCAGTCCGTCGTGCAGAAACTCTTTTCCGAGATCGCCCCCAAGTTCGCCGGTCGCAACGGCGGGTACACCCGCATCATCAAGTTGTCCGACCATCGCGTCGGCGACGGGGGCAGTCTGGTCCTGCTGCAGTTGCTGACCGAGGAGGACAAGCCCGCCGGGCGGGCACGCAAGAGCGCAGGCCTGCGCCGCAAGCGCCACGAGCGGCGAAAGCACTTCGCCGCCCGCGTCCTGACAGCCAAGCGGGCACCGGCGGCTGCCGAGCCGGCACCGGCAACGACCCCATCGACGCCGGCGCCGGCGGGGGAAAACCAGCAGAGCTGAGACGGTTGCCGCCGGCAGCCGTCCGGCCGCCGCGATGGTCCAGAGGCACGGCGGGCGGCGATGGGCCTTTGCCCCCAAGTCCGATAACGCCAAAGCCTTGCGCACTGTCCGGCGGCATCGGGCCATTGACAGCGGTTTGTGAACGGGGTTAACATTCCCTCCATCAATCGGTGCGGGGGCGATGGCGGACGGCTGCTATGTGGGAACACTTGCTCGGCTACCTGCTGGTTGGCGGATACCTGGCGGTGCTGTTGGTGGTGGCTCTCTATGGCTTCCATCGCTACGTGCTGGTGTACCTGTATGTGAAGCACCGCGATCACCTGGCCCAGCCCAAATCGGACTTGGCCGAGCTGCCGCGGGTCACCGTGCAGCTTCCGATGTACAACGAGGACGTGGTTGCCGAGCGGATCATCCGCGCCACCTGTCAGCTGGACTATCCCCTGGACCGTCTGGAAATCCAGGTTCTGGACGACAGCACGGACCACTCGGCCGAAATCGCCCGCCGCGCCTGCGAGGAGATGGCCGCCAAGGGTCTGCCCATTCGCTATATCCACCGCGATAACCGGGCGGGTTTCAAGGCTGGAGCGCTGGCGGCCGGGCTCCGACAAGCCACCGGCGAGTTCATCGCGATCTTCGACGCCGACTTCATTCCGCCGCGGGATATTCTGCGGAACGTGTTGCCCTATTTCACCGACGACAGGATCGGCATGGTCCAGGTGCGCTGGGATCACCTCAATCGCGACGCATCGCTGCTGACCAAGACGCAGGCGATCTTCCTGGATGCGCATTTCGTGATCGAGCACACCGCCCGCAACCGCAGCGGCCGCTTCATGCACTTCAACGGCACGGCCGGCGTCTGGCGGCGCGCGACCATCGAAGACGCCGGCGGCTGGCAGCACGATACCCTCACCGAGGACCTGGACCTGTCCTACCGCGCCCAGATGAAGGGCTGGCAGTTCGTGTACCTGCCGCAGTTCTGCGCCCCGGCCGAACTGCCCCCGGAGATCATCAGCTTCAAGCAGCAGGCCCACCGCTGGACCAAGGGATCCTTCCAGACAGCCATCAAGCTGCTGCCGCGGATCCTTCGCAGCAAACACCTGCCCCTGCGGATCAAGACCGAGGCGACGTTCCACCTGACCAACACCCTGGTCTATCCCCTGATGGTGTTGGTGACGGTGCTGATGTACCCGACGTTCTTCGGAAGGATCGGCGACTACGTCAGCCCCCTCAAGCCGCATACCTGGAGCCAGCACATTTTCTCGGCCAGCCTGTTCATCCTGGCGACCTGTTCGGCCAGCACGTTCTTCGTGTTCGGACAGCGCGAACTGTTCGGCAAGCGAGCGGGGTGGAGGGCTCTGGCCTATGTGCCGTTCCTGATGGCTCTGGGCATCGGCATCAGCCTCAACAACGCCAAGGCGGTGCTGGAGGCCATCTGGGGCGCCATCCGCAAGAAGCCCAGCGAGTTTGTCCGGACCCAGAAATACGGCGTCACCGGCAACGACCGCAACGCCTGGAAACCGCAGCGCGTCCTCACCTTCAGCCGCCTGACCCTGCCCATCCTCGAGATCGCCTTCGGCTGCTACATGCTCAGCTGCATCTGGATCAGCCTGTACTACAACTACGGGCGGGCCAGCCTGCCGTTCCTGCTGATCTTCGCCGGCGGGTACTTCTACGTCGGCTTCAGCTCCATCTACGTGCTGTACCGCATGAACCAGGAGGCCGAGGAACTGGCCGCCCAGGCGCAGATGTCGGCCGGCTGACCGCCGGGCGGGGCCGTGCGGCACCGACTCGCGGGGTGCAGCAAGGATTCCGGGCCGTTCACAGCCAGCGTATCTTTCGGAACACCAGCAGCAGGCAGGCCACGGCGAACATCATGACCGCCACCGTCGCCCAGAAGGCGCCCGGACGGTCCAGGCCCGGGATGTGCTCGAAGTTCATCCCGAAGAACCCGGTGATCACGTTCAGCGGCATCGCGATGACCGTGATGATCGTCAGCGTCTTCATGATCTGGTTGAGGCGGTTGGACGTGCTGGACAGATAGATGTCGCGCGCGCCCAGCACCAGGTCGCGGTACAGCTCGACCATTTCCACCGTGCGGATCAGGTGGTCCTGCACGTCGCGCAGGTAGATCCGCGTGCTCTCGCGGATGAACGGCACGTCGCCCCGCGTCAGCTGCGCCAGCACTTCGCGCTGCGGGGCGATCAGTCGCCGCAGGTTCAGCAGCTCGCGCTTCTTGACGGTGATGCGGGTCAGCAGGTCCGGCGTGGGGTCGGTCAGAGCCTGTTCCTCCAGGTCGTCCAGTTCCTCCCTCAGGTAGTCCAGGATCGGCTGATAATGGTCCACCAGCCGGTCCAGGATGCCGTACAGCAGCAGATCGATCCCGGGCCCCAGCACCAGCCGCGGGTCGGCCTTGGCGCGGGCAAGCATCTCCTCCACCGACCGCATCGACTCCTCGTGGATCGTCACCAGGTAGCGCTCCGACACGAACAGGTCCAGTTCCTTGGTGCGAAGCTGCTGGCGGATGGTCTGCTGGTCCGGGCCGTGGATCACCATGTAAAAGTAGCCCTGCCGCAGCGCATCGCCCACGTGGTTGTAGCTCTCGATCTTCGGCCGCTGGCTGTACTGGATCGAGTCCTCGATGGCCAGCGGGTGAAAGCCGAACACATCGTCCAGCAGCCCCACGTCCTCGTCGCTGGGGTGGTCCATGTCCACCCAGAACCGCGCCTTGGGATCGCGCAGGGCCGCAGTGAGGTTCCGCGGCGAGGAGTCGGTGCTGATCGATCCGTCCCCAAACTGGATGAAGGCGGAAAGCACGGGGCTAGGGTAACACATTGCGAGCGGGCGACCAATATGGCGGCCTGCGTCCCTTCTTCCATGCGCATCGCGTCACGGTCATAATCCCGCCATGGCCAGACTGCTTGAACTTCCCCACACCGCCGGGTGCGTGGTCTGCGGCCGGCAGAACCCTCACGGCCTGAAACTGTCGCTCCAGGTGGATGCCGACACCGCCCAGGTTCGCTGCGACTTCTTGCCCCACTCCGACCACGTCGGCTTCGAGGGCATCATCCACGGCGGCCTGCTGGCCACCGTGCTGGACGAGGCGATGGTCTGGGCCGCCACTTGGCGCGGCCGCCGCTTCTGTGTCAGCGGCGAGCTGGTCGTTCGCTTTCGCCAGGAGGCCCGCGTCGGCGAGAAACTGACCGTGACGGCCGAGGTGGAGACCTCGCGGCCCAGGCTCATCCAGGCTGTCGGCAAGATCTTCAACAGTCAGGGCGAACTGCTGGCAACCGCCAGCGGCAAGTACGTTCCCGTGACGCCCGACCGCCACCACCAGTTCGTGGCCACGCTCCTGGGCGAGGCGACGACGGTCGAGGCTCTTTCTTACCTGCGTGGAGGCTGACGATGCTCAGCGAAGTCTTTGCGGCCATCGAGCGAAGGCGGCAGGAGTCTGTCAACGGCCTGAAGCGGTTCCTTCGATTCGCCAGTGTCAGCGCCCAGCCCGGGCACGCGGCCGATGTGAACGCCTGCGCCCAGTGGCTGGCAGGCCAGTTGCGCGACTGCGGCCTGGAGGCCGGCGTCGAGCCGACGGGGGGCCATCCGGCTGTCGTTGCCCGCTGGCCGCATCGCCCCGGGCGCCCCACGGTCCTGCTTTACGGTCACTATGACGTGCAGCCGCCCGAGCCCTTGGACCAGTGGGCCAGCCCTCCGTTCGAGCCGACCATCCGCGACGGGGCGATCTACGCGCGCGGGGCGGCCGATGACAAGGGCCAGGTCTGGGCTCACGTCGAGGCCATCCGGGCCTGGCAGCAGCACGGCGGACCTCCGGTCAATCTCATCCTGCTCATCGAAGGCGAGGAGGAAGTCGGCTCCGAGAACCTCGCGTGTTTCATCCAAAGCAGGCGGGACCAACTGACGGCCGACATTGCCGTCATCAGCGACACCAGCCAGTTCGCCCGCGGCGCGCCGGCCATCACCTACGGCCTGCGCGGGCTGGCCTACGCCGAAGTGTTCATCCAGGGCCCATCGCACGACCTGCACAGCGGCATCTACGGCGGGGCCGTGCCCAACCCGGCCAACATCCTTTGCCGCGTGCTGGGTTCGCTGCACGATGCCGACGGGCGCGTCAACATCGACGGGTTTTACGACGACGTCGTGCCGCTGTCACCCCAGGAGCGCGATGCCTGGCAGAGGCTCCCCTTCGACGAACAGCAGTTCGCCCGCGACCTGGGGCTGCGATCGCTCTGCGGCGAGTCCGGCCACACCACGCTCGAGCGGCGCTGGGCCCGGCCGACGCTCGATATCAACGGCCTGACCAGCGGCTACCAGGGCCCCGGCGCCAAGACCGTGATCCCGTCCACGGCCTCGGCCAAGGTGTCGATGCGCCTCGTGGCCCGCCAAGACCCCCTGAAAGTCCAGGCCGCGTTCGAGCGGGCCGTCCGCCAGCGGTGTCCCGACTTCGTGAACGTCAGTTTCGCGTGGCACGGCCTGTCGCCGGCGGCGTTGGTGCCGCTGGACAGTGCCGGCATCCGCCTGGCCGAACGCGCCGTGCAAAAGGGCTTTGGGGTCCCTCCCGTCATGGTCCGCGAAGGCGGCAGCATCCCCGTGGTGGGGCTGATCAAAACCCACCTGCGGATCGACACACTCCTGGTGGGATTCGGGCTCCCCGACGACCGCGTACATTCGCCCAACGAGAAGTTCGACCTGGATGCGCTTTATCACGGCACGCGCACGGCGGCAGCGCTGTACCAGGAACTGTCGGCGCTCTGATTTCGCCTTTCTGCCTGCGTCTCCACGCCGCAGGGCCGGTTTCACCGGCCGTGTTCCTGTCACGCGCGAGTAAAGCGGCACGCCGCGGATGGATCGTCGGGTCCGAAGTCCACCCCCACCATCCGGCCGCCTTCGATCACGGGGCGCAGATCCCAGCAGATCTCCGCAAAGTCGCGGCTGCTGCCGTCGGCCGACAACGTTCCGTCGGGCCGGGCCACCAGCGGCAACTCCACGTTGCGAAACAGCAGACGCCGATCGGGCGTAAGGGTCAGTTCGCCATAGCCGCCGTGAACGTATCTGCCGGGAATCTCCAGATCCGGCCAGGGCGCCGCCGGCCTGGCCAGCCGCGCGGCGAGTTTCTCCTGCCCGGCTTGCCGGTTGCGCTTCTTCTGCTCCAGAAACCGATCGGCCCAGGGCAGCGCCTCCCAGCCCGCGGCGTGGTCCAGCATCGACCACGCCAGCGCCTCAGCGGCCGGGCTGGCGCTGCGGTTGCACAGGCCCACGCCCGCGATCCGCCGCTCGGGTATCGCCACCAGATGCGCCGTGTAGCCCGTGAAACCTCCGGCCCATTGGAGCGCCAGTTCGCCGCGGTACACCACCGTCCTCCCCGCCAGCGCCGCGCACGGCACGCGCAGCTCAGGCCAGTCCGTTCGCCCCACGGCCAGCACCGGCCGGGTCACATGCGCAAATTCCTGCCGGGACACCAGCTCCCTGCCTCCCAGCGCCACGGCCTGCGCGACGCGGGCCAGGTCCGTGACCGAGCCGCAGACCGCGCTGGCCGGCGCGATGCCCTCGAAGTCGAAATCCTCCGCGGGATGCGGCTGGCTCAGCCCATTGGGCCCATACCCCAGCGCGCGGTCGCTTGCCACGAACTCCGCCAGCCGCGTCAGCGGGCGCACCCCGATGGCCGCCAGCATCTTTCGCATTTCGCTGTGCCAGTCGCTGCCCACGGCGCGCAGAGCCTCGCCGAGGATCGTGAAGTGCAGGTTCTGGTAGTAATGCCCCAGGCGAAAGCCCGGCCGGCAGGGCACGTGCGGCAGACGGCGCAGCAGCTCGGCCGGCTCGGAGGGTGCGCCGACCCACGTCCAATCGCCGCTGATCAGGCCGGTCCGGTGCAGCACGCAATCGGCGATCGTCGCCCGCTCGGTGGCGACCGGGTCGGCGAAGCGGGCGGCGGGCACGAGCTGCGACACCGGACGGTCCCACGAGAGCTTGCCCGCGGCCACCAGCCGTGCCACCACCAGCGACGTGAGGGGCTTGGAGATCGAGTACCAGCGAGACGGCGTGTCGATGGTCATCGGCAAGCGCCGCCCCAGGTCGCGCCAGCCGTGGGCGGCGACTTGGACGATCCGGCCGTCGGCGACGGCCGCCGCCGCCACCCCGGGCACGAAATGCTCATCGGCGATACGCGAAAGCAAGGGTTCCATGGCCGGGCCAATGTCGGGCGGCGAGCTCCGGAATGCAACTGCTTGCGGGCGCCGACCGGGGCATCTACGATGAGGCGCCAAGGAGACACCGATGAAACGACGCTGGCTGGCGGGGATGTTGCTGGTGTGCCTGCTGGGTTCGGCGGCGATGGCTCGACATGGCGAGGTGAAGACCCGCGACGGGCGCACGTTTCGCGGGGATATCTCTCCGAACCCCGCGGGCCTGACGATCCTCAGCAACAACATTCGCATTGTGGTCCCGAACGAGGATGTCGAACGCGTCACCTACATCGACAGCATCGAAGAGCAGTACCGGCAGCGATTGGCCGAACTTCCCCCCGATGCCGGCCCGCGTGCTCGCTACGCCCTGGCGCGTTGGCTGTTCGAGAACCGCCAGTACGAGCTGGCCCTGGAGGAAGCCGAGGCGGCCCTGAAGCTCGATCCCAACTACACCGACGCCGCCGTTCTCAAGGACACCATCCAGCGGCAGCGCTGGATCGACCGGCCGCGTCCGCCCCAGCCCGGCGGCGGCACGGCCACGGCGCCCCCGGCCGGTGGCGCGGCCACGCGGCCCGCCGGCGGCCTCCTGGAGAGGCGATTGCTGAGCCCCGAGCAGATCAACACGATCCGCCAGGCGGAGATGAAGGAAACCGACACCAACATTCGCGTGCGTTTCCAGAACAATGTGATCCGCCGTTTCATCGAGTCCGACAACCGCAACCCCAACGAGTTTGGCGCACTGAGCGACTATCAGAAGGCAATGGAGATCCTCCAGCGCGGCAAGCCGGACATGCGCAAGGACGTCATCATCCTCAACGACCCGGCTTCCCTGGCGCAGTTCAAACGCACCGTGGCGCCGATCCTCCTCGGCGGCTGCGCCTCCAGCAACTGCCACGGCGGGCAGGCCGGCGGCAGCCTGGTGCTTTACAACCCGGCCGAGGGCGACGCGGCCCACTACACCAACTTCTACATCCTCACCCGCTACTCCACGCGGATCGGCGCGGCTCAGCGCAAGGCCATCGACCGCGTTTTCCCCGAGCAGTCGCTGATCCTTCAGATGGCTCTGCCGCCGAGCATCGCGGACTTTGACCATCCGGAGGTGCCCGGCATGCGACCCTTGTTCGCCAACCCCTCCGACGCCCGTTACAAGGCCATCCTGGAGTGGATCCGCGATGCGCTGGTGCCCGTGGAGCCCAGCTACCTCCTGGACTATCAGCCGCCCCGCGGCACGGGCGCCGCCACGAAACCGGCGACCAGGCCCTGAACTGCCGCCATGTCGCCCGAAGCACTCTTCCTGGGTGTCCTGGGCCTGACGGCCGGCGCGCTGGCCATCGACCGCATGGCGCGACGCCGCCGTGCTGCCGTGTTGCGAACAGCGGCCCGCCGATGGAGCATGCAATACTTCGCCGATGACCGCTTCCTGCTGGCCGCCCACGCGGCGAAAATGTTGCCGGCGATGCACACCGTCGATCTTCGGGTTTTCGATGTGCTCTGTCGGCCGGCTCCGCAGGGCTATTGCTATGTGTTCACGATCGAATACACCCACGGCGCTGCCGGTGCGCAACGCCGCGTGCGCCGCGTCGCGGCCCTGGCCGAGCCCTCTCCCGACCAACCGCAGCCCGCCCTGACCCTCGCTCCGCCCAACCTTCCGCTGTTGCGGCAATACGAGTTCCTGGCGGCCGGCGCAATGGAAGGCCGGACCGCTTCAGACGGCCCGGCCTGATCGCGTCGCTCAACTGCGCAAGTTGAGCTAATCCTTCTTCGGCGCCTCCACGAAGACCAACCGCCAGCCGTCCTTGTTCACGCAATACAACTGGATTCCCTTGGACAGGTCCTCCTTGGCCAGCGCGGCCGTGACGTCCTCGGCGGTCCTGATCGGCGTCTTGCCGATGCGGGTGATCACGTCGCCCACCCGCAAGCCCTCGCGGGCGGCCGGCGAGTTGCGGTCGATCGACACCACCACCGCGCCCTCCTTGATATCGCCCAGACCGTAGCGCTTGGCCAGCTCGGCGTTGAGCGTCTGCACGCCGATGCCCAGCACGTTGGCCATCGCCCGCCCCGGGCTCTCCGGAGCGCCGCCCTGGGCCAGCCGTTCCAGGTCCTCGGGCTGCTCGCCCAGCTTCACCTTGACTTCGCTCTCAGATCCGTCGCGGAAGACCTTGAGTCTCACCGTCTGTCCCGGCGGCATCCCGGCGATGGCATTCCGCAACTGCTGGACATTGCGGATGGGCAGACCGTCCAGACCCACGATGATGTCTCCGGGTTTCAGGGCGCTGGCGGCGGGCGTGTTGGCCATCACGGTGTCAACCAGCACCCCCTCGAGTTTGTCGTAGCCGAGGCTGGCGGCCTTGCCCGGCTTGTCGGCGACATCGTGGATGCTCACTCCCAGCCATCCCCGCACCACCTTGCCCTTGTCCCGAAGGGCGTCGTAGATCCGCTTGGCCTGGTTGGCCGGGATCGCGAAGCCCAGCCCGTTGAACCCGCCGCTGCGCGACGCGATGGCGGTGTTGATCCCGACGACCTCGCCTTGCAGGTTGACCAGCGGTCCGCCGCTGTTGCCCGGGTTGATCGGCGCATCGACCTGGATGAAGTTCTCGTAGCCTTGCGCGCCCAGCAGCCCGGTCTGCCGCTCCAACGCGCTGACGATGCCGTGGGTCATCGACCCGATGTAGCCAAAGGGGCTCCCGAAGGCCAGCACCCAGTCGCCTTTCTGCAGCTCATCGCTGTTGCCCCACTTGGCCGGAATCACTCGATCCACCTGGATCTCGATCACCGCCAGGTCGCTCTTGGGATCGGTGCCGATCACCTTGGCCTTCTCGATCTTCCGACCATCCCATAGGGTGATGACCATCGCATCGGCGCCGCCGGCCACATGGTTGTTGGTCACGATCCACGCCTTGCCATTGGCCGACTCCATGATCACGCCGCTGCCCGTGCCCAGCTGCTCGAATCCGTCCTCCCCGGGGCCGAAGCCCGGCGGCAGATCCGGCTCGCCATCCCCATCGCGATCCGGGAAGAATCGCCTCAGCAGATCTTCGTCGAACGGCAGTGGCATCCGTCGCGGCAACTTGACGTTCTTGGTGACGCGGATGTTCACCACCGACGGTTCCACCACCTTGGCCACATTGCGGAAGGCGGCGGACAGGTCCTGCACCTTCTCCAGCTGCGCGCGCGAGGTCTGCACCTGCTGTTGGGCCTGTGCGAACTGGCGCTGCTGGAAAAGGTTCAGGCCCAGGTACCCCAACAACAGGCACCCGGCCCAGATGATTGCGACACTTCCAACCCGTTTGAACGGCGTCATATGCACATCCTCCTGTTGAGTTTGCTCGCTTCCTCGGGCGCCATCAGATAGTTGTGTTCATCGGACGGGTAGGTGCCGCTAGTCACGGCTTCCACGTATTGGGCCAACGCCCGCCGATATGCCTCGGCCAGGTCGCCCAACATCGGGACGAACCGCGGTCGGGTGGGCGTCAAACCCAAGGCGTCGTGTGCCACAATGACAGTCCCATGACAATGTGGACCGGCGCCGCAACCGACAACAGGTATGCAAGTACTTTCCACAACCATCTTTGCGACCTCCGGCGGCACGGCCTCCAGAAGGATTGCCGCTGCCCCGGCGCTCTGCATAAGCAAACTCAGTTCCACGATGCGGGCGGCTTCTTCGGCCGTGCGACCTTGATACCGGTAGCCGGTCAGAGCCACCGATTGCGGGCGCAGACCAAGATGGGCCATCACGGCAACCCCTGCCTGCGAAAGAACTTGGATGAGTTTCTCCTGTCCTTCACTAACCTCCAGCTTCACACAGTCGCAGCCGGTGGATTTGATCATGCGAAACACGTTTCTTGCCCCATCGCGCACCGAGCTCTGGTACGAGCCGAAGGGCATGTCGGCCACCACGAACGCCAGCGGGGCCCCGCGTCGCACCGCCGCCGTGATCTCGATCATGAACTCCAGGGAAACGGGCAATGTCGTGGAGTAGCCCAGGATCACGTTGGCGGCCGAATCGCCCACCAGCAGCCCCGCCACCCCCGCCTCCTGCATCAGTCTGGCCGTTGTGTAGTCGTAGCAGGTCAGCATCGGGACCTTGGTGCCGCTCTGGCGGGCCGCCCGCAGCTCTGCCAACGTGAACTTCCTCTGCAATGGCGTGCTCATGGATCCCAATCTTACCCCGGCCGCCCCCGGCTGGTTAGGCCCCTGCATCGAATCCGCGATTCCTGTTGACCTGCGGCGGCTCGTGCGTTAGGCTGCCCGCATCAGGACACATCGGTATTCGCCGAGGCCTTCGCTCTGTGAACTTGCCACAGAGCGGGGTCAAGTTGCATCCGGGAGTCGTATGGCTACCGCGATTCGTCAAGGCACGTCGTCCGAGCATCAGCGCACCGTGGTCGAGCTCGAGTTGGACAGGGTGTTCCTGTCGATTGGCCGCCTGAGCCGCAAACTGCGTCAGCACCACGTGCTATCGCACCTCACCGAGGGAGAGAAGCACGACCTGCAGGAATCGCTGATGCGCGCCGAACGCCGACTGGCCGAACTGGGCAGCGTCATCCGCCGGCCGAACTGAATCTGGCCCTCGCGCCTGGACATCGGCCGGCCGCGCTTCCACCTGCACGCTACCGAACCGGCACGTTGCTGTCGGTCTGGTGAATCACCGCCACATCCGGCCGGCTGGCTCTCAGACACGGGCAGTCGATCACCCCGCCTTGCACGTTGCGCATCCACAGCCCGTGCATGGGCACGGCGGCATCCTGCGGCCATTGCGTGACCAGGTTGTGGACCTGCAACTGCCGGGCGTTGTCCACGACCATCGCGGCACGCGCGGCCCGGCTGTGGGGCGAGTAGTTGCTCATCTGGCTGCTGCGGCTGAGGGGCACGGTGACGGCCGGGTCCTCGATTTCGGGATAGCTCAGGTGCACATCCCGCAGCGTGACGTTCTCGATCACCGAGCCATCCTGCGCGGTGAGCAGGATCCGCCCGCGCGTGGTGGCCGCAAAGTTGCTGACCAGCACATTGCGCAGCTTCCCCAGGGCCGGCTCGGGGCGGCCGTGCTGTTGGATGTCCATGTAGATGGGCCGTTCCAGCGGCACCTCGGTCATGTTCCTTCCCGTGATGTTGCTGACGACCACGTTCTCCACCGTGCCCGCTTCCCACATCTCGATCTGGATCATCCGCAGGGCGCTGATGATGGCGCAGTTGCTGAAGGCCACGTCCCGGATGTCTTGGTGGGTTTCAGCGCCCAGCCCCAGGGCGGCGCAGTTGCTCTGCAGAATGCAGTTGGTGACGACGATGCGCTCGCTGCTGCGGGCGTCGGCGGTGGCCTTGACAATGATGTTGTCGTCGCAGCCCCGGATCCGGCAGTCGCTGACGAACACATCCCGGCAGCCGTTGATGTCCAGGCCGTCATTGTTGGGCCCGTAAAGGTGGTTGTCGATGTCGATGCCGCGAACGACCACGCGATCGCAGCAGAAAAAATGCACCGTCCAGCCGGGGGCCTGCGCGATGGTGATGTCGCGCACCACCACGTCGCGGCAGTTGCGCAGCTCCACCAGCGGTGAGATGCGATCGCCCCGGGGCCGGTAGTAGGGGGCCCACTCCGGCGGACGATGCCAGAAGAGCATCCCCTGGCCGTCGATGGTGCCGGGGCCCTCTATGGTGATGCCCTGGCAGCCGTCGGCATAGATGAGATGGTAAGGCTGGCGGTCCTTGTTGTGGCCGCGGGGCAGGCGCGGGTAGGCGTCCAGGTTTTCCCAGGCCTTGAGCACGGCGCCGCGTTGCAGATGCAGCGTGACTCCGCTGCGCAGGTAGATCGTGGAAATGGTCCACCGGCCGGGCGGGACGCGGACCGTGCCGCTTCCCGCTGCGGCGTCGATGGCGGCCTGGAGCACCCTGGTCGTGGCGGCCGGATCGGCGCCCGCCGCGTTCAGCGCCGCCAACAGCTCATCGGGCATGGGGCCTTGCCTTGCGGAAACCGCGGGAGGATAGCGTCTGTCGCTACACGGAGCAACGCCCGGCGACTACACTGGGCGCATGGACCTGTACACCGTGGAGACGGGCGGCGCCCTGGAAAAGGGGCTGGAGCTGGAGTGGCTGCTCACCAACGGCCTGGGGGGATTTGCTTCCTCCAGCGTGGTCGGCTGCAACCGGCGGCGGTACCACGCGCTGCTGTGCGCGGCGACCATGCCGCCGGTCGGGCGGATCGTGGCGCTGAGCAAGGTGGGCGAACTGCTGCACCCGCACGCGGACCGCCCGGAGTTCGTGGAGTTGTCGGTCAATCATTTCCGCGATTCGCTGCATCCCCGCGGCGATCGCTACCTGCAACGCTTTGCGCTGGGCGATGTGGCCCGCTGGGAGTTTGCGGCCGAGGAGATCCGGATCACCAAGCAGGTGCAGCTCCTTTGGCATCGGAATGTGGTGGGAGTGCGCTACACCATCGAGGCGCCGGCGGGCAGGCAGTTCCTGTTGCGTCTCCTGCCTTTCGTGGCCCTGCGCGATTTCCATGCCCTGCGGCGGGCCGACGGCAGCCACTTTCAGGTGACCTGCGACAGCCGACAGGTGTGCGTAACCGACGGCCGTAACTCGCTGTACATCCAGGCCGACGGCGCGGAGTTCGGCGCCAAGCACGAGTGGTGGTACGGGCTGACCTATCCGATCGAGCGCGAGCGGGGCTTGGACGACGCCGAGGATCTGTTCATCCCCGGTTCGTTTCTGCATCGCGGCACGGGGTCGGGTGCGGTTACGCTGTGGGCGGGGACCGATCCCGTGGGCGTGTACGATTGGCAAGAGCAACTGGGCCAGCGTCCGCGTCGCGCCGTGTCGTTCCGTCGTGGCGATGGAACGTTGCTGCCGCAGGCGATGGGCGAGGCGCCCACGCTGCGGCGGCTGGCCCGCGCCGCCAGCGACTTCATCGTGCGGCGGACGCGCCCAGACGGCCGCAGCGGCACCAGCATCATCGCCGGCTACCCCTGGTTTTCCGACTGGGGCCGCGACACCATGATCGCGCTGCCGGGGCTGCTGCTGACGACGGGGCGCTTCGAGGAGGCGGCCGAAGTGCTTGCCGTGTTCGCGCAGTACGTCAGCGAGGGGATGATCCCCAACCACTTCGATGATTACACCAACCAGCCGCACTACAACACGGCCGATGCCAGCCTCTGGTTCATCCACGCAGCCTTCGCGTACCGCCGCTACAGCGGCGATGAGACGACGTTCGCCGAGCTGCTGCGGCCGGCGTGCGTCGAGATCTTCAGGGGCTATCGCAACGGCACGCGGTTCAACATCGCCATGGACGAGCAAGACGGCCTGATCTGGGCGGGCAGCCCCGGCAGCCAGCTTACGTGGATGGACGCCAAGTGCGACGGCGTGGTCTTCACGCCGCGGCACGGCAAGGCCGTGGAGATCAACGCCCTCTGGTACAACGCGCTGAAACTGCTCGGCGAGGAGCACCTGGCGGCCAAGGTCGCGGCCGGCTTCGCGGCCAAGTTCTGGATCAGCCCGTTCCGCGGACTGGCCGACGTGGTGCGCGACGGCGAACGGGACGTATCTCTGCGCCCCAACCAGATCCTGGCCGTCAGCCTGCCGCACAGCCCGCTATCGGCGGCACAGCAGTCGGCGGTGGTGGAGGTCGTCCGCCGCGAACTGCTCACGCCCTACGGCCTGCGGACGCTGGAAGTGGCCAACCCGCACTTCAAGGCGCACTACAGCGGCCAAGCCTTCGACCGCGACGCGGCCTATCACAACGGCACGATCTGGGCCTGGCTGATGGGGCCTTTCATCGAGGCCTACCTGAAGGTGAACAACCGCGCCCCCATCGCGCTGGAGCAGGCCAGGCAGTGGCTCCGTCCGCTGATCGACCACCTGGAGCAGGGCTGCCTCGGGCAGATCAGCGAGATCTTCGAGGCCGCCCCGCCACACCGGCCGGTGGGGTGCTTCGCGCAGGCGTGGAGCGTGGCCGAGGTGCTGCGGATGGCGGTGGAGGTGGGACTGTGAAGCAGGGCATTCCCGTCTGGATCGCGCTGTTGCTGGCCTGTCCCGTCGTTGTGCTTGCCGATGGGCCCGCGACGACGGCCTCGATTCGCTGCGACTGGTTTGTCGGCGTGAGCGGCCATGCGGTGGATGATCTGCTCGCGGCGGGCGGGTTTCCCGGGCGGCCGGCCAGGACGCTGTCGCTGGAAACCCTCCAGGTCATCCAGCACAACGTCAGCGACTGCGGCTATGTCGTGCGGGGGTATGTTCATCCGCCGGCCACGGGCAACTATGTCTTTCACATCTCCAGCGACGATGCCGGGGTGTTGCTGTTGAGCCCATCGGAGAATGCGGATGAGGCGGTGAAGATCGCCGAATGCCCGAGCTGGACGGGCTTCCAGGAATGGTCCAGGTTCCCGCAGCAGAAATCCAGGCCCGTGCCGCTGACGGCCGGGAAGAAGTACTACATCCTGGCCATGGCCAAGGGCGGCGGGGGGCCGAACCACCTGAGCGTCGGCTGGGAGCTTCCGGGCGGGAAGAAGGAGATGCCGATTCCCGGCGCGCGCCTGTCGCCGGCCGACGCGTTGCCCAAGTCGCTCAAGATGCCGGCCTCGCGCCAGGTCACGGTAACGCTTGACCCCCGGACCAGGCCGGCCACCCGGCCCGGGCAACACAAGTTCATTCTGGGTGCGTCGGTATCGGGGGCCGGCGCGGATTTCCGCATGTCGTACCTGATACGCCTGCCCGAGGACTATGCGTCAACGGCCGACCGCAAGCCGCTGCTGGTCTTCCTGCACGGCAACACGCATCAGGGAACAGACATCGAGGGCCTGCTCAATGAAGGCCCCGCGCAGGACCTGAACAACAGCCGGGCCTTGCGGGAATGGTTTCCGCTGGTGCTGCTGGTGCCCCAGTGTCCGCCGGACGTGCGGTGGGATTCGCGGCATATGGCGGCGGTGACGGTGGCGCTGATTGACCGGATCGTGGCGGCTTATCGCATCGACCCCGACCGCGTGTACTTGTCGGGCCTGAGCATGGGCGGCAAGGGCACCTGGCTGGTGGCGATGGAAGGCCCGGATCGCTTCGCGGCGATCGCGCCGCTGTGCGCGGTCGAGGTCGATCCCCAGCGAGCTGCACAAGTCCTTGCCGGCGTTTACACGTGGATCATCGTGGGCAGCAACGACGGCGACTACACCAGCGGCTCCCGGCGGATGTACCAGACGATGAAGAACGCCGGCTGCCCGGTCGAGCTGACGATCGTCCCCGGTGCCGGCCACGATATCTGGAGCCGCTATTACCCGGATCCGAAGTTCTACGAGCGATTGCTGGCGCACCGGCGGCCGGCGACGCGGCCGGCGGGATAGAGTCGCTCGGATACGCAGCCGCCAGCCGTGCCACGACTTACATCTGCTCCGGATGACCGATCCCCAGCAGGTCCAGGCCCGTGGCCAGCGTGCGCGCCGTCAGGTCGCACAGGGCCAGGCGGCTGCTGCGCAAGGGCCGGTCGCTCTGCAGCACCGGGCAGTTCTCGTAGAACCCGCTGAAGCGCGTGGCCAGCTCGTACAGGTACGTGCACAGATGATGGGGTTTGAGTTCTCGTGCCACCAGTTCCACGATCTCCCCCAGCCGCAGGATGTGCTTGGCCAGGGCCAGTTCCTGCGGCGACTGGAGCGTGATGGTCGCTTCGCCGGCCAGGCGCTGGTCCTCCTCCGACGCCTTGCGGAAGATCGAACGGATGCGGGCGCAGGCGTACTGGAGGTAGGGGGCGGTGTTGCCGTCCATCGCCAGCATCTTCTCCCAGGAAAAGACATAATCGCTGGTGCGGTCCCGGGACAGGTCGGCGTATTTCACTGCCCCCACGCCCACGACGTGGGCGATCTGCCGCCGCTGAGCTTCCGGCAGTGACGGGTTCTTCTGGCTGACCAGCGCGTAGGCGCGCTGCTCAGCCTCGTCGATCAGGTCGGCCAGTTTGACATTCTCGCCGCTGCGCGTCTTCAGCGGCTTGCCGTCCTCGCCCAGCACCGTCCCGAAGGGCGCATAGTCCAGCTGCGCCTCCAGCCCCAGCATCCTGGCCACGGCGAAGAGCATCGCAAAGTGCTCGGCCTGCCTCGAATCGTGCGTGTAGATGATGCGCTGGGCGCCCAGTTGCCTGATACGGAACCGTATCGCGGCCAGGTCGAACGTCGGATACTGATAACTGCCGTCGCGGCTCTGGATGATGAACGGCCGCGGCTCGCCTTCCTTGTTGGTGAAACCGGGCGGGAAGATGCCGATGGCGCCTTCCGTTTCGACGGCGATGCCCGTCTTGAGAAGCTCGTCGATCATCGCCGCGTACTGGTCGCTGTAGTCGCTCTCGCCGCGCACGTCGGCCGGCGAAAGGCTCACGTCCAGCCGGCGGTACAGCTCCTGCGCCGCGTCCAGCGTCAGCTTGCGCACCTGCTGCCAGTGCACCAGCTGGTCCTTGGGAGTCTGCTGGAGCCGCCTGGTCCGCTCGATCATCTGCTGGCGAACCGCCGGGTCTTCCGACGCCTTGTTCACCTCCCGGTACATCTGTTCCAACTCGGCCAGACTGGTTAGGGGATGCCCGGCCTGTTCCACGGCCCAGGTCACCATGCCCATCTGCAGGCCCCAGTCGCCGATATGGTTCTGGCGGATGACCTGGTGGCCCAGAAACTCCAGAACCCGGGCGATGCAGTCGCCGATGATGGTGCTGCGGAGATGCCCCACGTGCATTTCCTTGGCGATGTTCGGACCGGAGTAGTCCACGACAACGCGTTGCGGCGTGGCCATCGGCCAGACCCCCAGCCGCCGGTCGCGCCGGGCCTCCTCAAGTCGGCGGGCCAGCCATGCCGGGCTGAGCCGCACGTTGATGAAGCCGGGCCCGGCGATCGACACTTCCGACGCCATCGGCCCCAGGTCCAGCTTTGCCTTGATCTGCTCGGCGATGGCACGCGGGTTGGTCTTCCGGCCGGTTTTGTCGGACAGCGCCCTGGCCAGGCCCATGGCGGCGTTGCACTGGTAGTCCCCGAACCTGTCGTTCTGGGCGACCGTGATGGCCGGGTCGGCGTCGATCCCGATGGCCGACTGGATGGCGGCACGAAACGCCGCGGCAAGCTGGGCGGTGATGCTCTGCATGGGCGACGGTGCATGCTAGCGGCGACGGCCGGCATTCGCCACGCCCGGGCGTGATCTGTTGCCGCGCACGTGCGTCCAACTGTCGGCGGGGCCGATTTGACGGTGTCTGTGGCGCAGGTTATGGTTAGGGGGACCTGTCCGGGCGCATAACTGTTCCCCTGACCGACGTAGGATCGCGGCGGAAACGAAGGGAAGTTGCGCGGAAGCATGACGACGACGATGAGAGGCAACGTGAGCAGAATCTCGAGCCTGATTGGGTTATTGGTGCTGCTGGGGCCGGCGTCGCCGCCGGCCGCGGCGCAACCCTCGGCGTCGGCGCTGGCTTCGGTCCAGGCGCTGAAGGTGGAGGCGTTCGAGGCCCTGAAGAAGGGCGAGTTCGACCGCACCGACGCATGTCTCAGCAAGGCGGCCGAACTGTCCGGCGACCCGGACGTGCAGCGGATGGCCGCCTGGACGCGCCAGTTCACGCAGCAGCGACAGGAGTTCGTCGCCGAGCGGCGCAAGGAATACGAGAAGGCCGTCGGCGATGTGAAGAAGCTGCTGGAAGCCGGCAAGGACAGCTATGCCCTGGCCGCCGCCGCGAGGGCGTTTCTGCTGGCCGAGGACAAGCGGCAGTTTCACGAGGAGCCTTGGGCCAGGCCGCTGCTGGCCTGGGCGACCGAGCAGGTGCGAAGGGCCGATGATTCGGAGGAATGGGTCCGGGCGTTGCGGCTGTATTCGAGCCTGACGACGATCGACCCGGCCAACGCGGCGTGGAAGGAGCGGCTGAAGCTCGTGACGCGGCGGATCCGCCTGCTGGCGCTGTATGCGCCCCAGCAGATGAAGATGCTCCGCGAGGCCGATTCGAAGGAAGCCGAGGAAGTCGAGCGCCTGCTGAAGCCGGACGCTGCGCGTCCCGCCACGCGTCCCGCCGACGAGGACGAGGCGGCCGAGGCGTCCAACCGGCTGGACTGGCGCGAGACGCTCCGCGGCGTGACGATGGACATGCTATGGGATGCGCTGGTCGATGCGCGGACCAACTACTACCGCGAGACCAGTTTCAGGCAGATGGTCCAGGGCGGCCTGTCGGGACTGCGCGCGGTAATGACCACCCGGGGACTGGAAAAGGCCTTCGCCAAGTTGGGCGATGAGGCCCTGCGGGCGCGGTTCCTCAAGACGCTCGACGACTGCGCCAACCGCATGACGGACGCGCAGCCCCAGGATGAGCAGACCGCCACTCGGGGCATTCTGGCGACGCTGCGCTCGGCCAACCGCCAGACCGTGGAACTGCCCGAGGAGGTTCTGGTCAGCGAGTTTGCCGACGGGGCGCTCGCCGAACTGGACCCGTTCACGAGCGTCATCTGGCCGTACGACCTCGAGGAATTCCAGAAGACCACCCAGGGGGAGTTTTCCGGGGTGGGCATTCAGATTCAGAGCGACGAGGACGGAAGCCTGAGAGTGGTCAGCCCCCTGGAGGACAGCCCCGCCTATCGTGCGGGCATCATGGCCGGAGATATCATCACGCACATCAACGGCAAGAGCGCCAAGGGCATCACGCTGAATCAGGCGGTCAAGAAGATCACCGGCCCCCGCGGCACGCCCGTGGAGCTGACGATTCGCCGGCCGGACCTGACCAGCCGCACCATTACGCTCCTTCGCGACACGATCAAGGTTGCGTCCGTCAAAGGGTGGATTCATCGTCCCGGCGGCGGCTGGGATTATCTGATCGATCCGCAGCAGAAGATCGGGTACCTGCGGCTGACCAACTTCACCAAGACCACGGCGGCAGACCTGCGCAAGGCCGTCGAGGAGATGAATCGCAGCGGCGCCCGCGGGCTGATTCTGGACCTGCGCTACAACCCCGGGGGGCTGCTGAACGCGGCCACCGAGGTGGTGGACAGTTTCCTGAGCGAGGGCACCATCGTCAGCACCCGCGCCGACCGCCGCACCCCCAACCAGGCGACCGTCGCCAGGGCCGCGAAGGACGAAGACGAAATCGACCTGCCGGTGGTGATCCTCATCAACCAGTACTCGGCCAGCGCCAGCGAGATCGTCTCCGGCGCTCTCAAGGACCACAAGCGGGCCACCGTCGTGGGCGACCGCACCTTCGGCAAGGGCAGCGTGCAGATGCTCTTCCGCCTGGACGATGGCAAGGCGTACCTGAAGCTCACGACCAGCCACTACTACCTGCCCAACGGCAAGTGCATCCACCGCGAGGAGAACTCCCAGGAATGGGGCGTGGACCCCGATGTCAAGGTGGAAATGACCCCCGAGCAGATGCGGGCGGCCATCGACTCGCGGCAGGAGTTTGACGTGCTGCGCTACGACGGCGAGAACGCCGCCGATGCGACGAGCCGCCCGGCCGACCCGGCCACGCAGGCCGCCAAGAAGGATCCACTGTCGGCGGATGCACAGCTTTCGGCGGCTCTGCTGGTGATGCGACTGAAACTGGCCGGGGCGGAGCTGTAGGCGCGGCACGGCGGGCACAGCCCGCCCTACTCACGTGCATGTAGGGCGGGCTATGCCCGCCGATCTTTTTCGGTGCGACCTGCTGAATGACACGCTCTCCCCCCCGACGGCGGGGCGGCGGCCTCTCCTGAGGCGAGATGCAGAGCGAGGCGTCTGCGCCGTCAGTGGATGAACCGCAAATCCCCGAAGTTGGGGATGATGCCCGGCATGGTCTGGCTGAACGGGCGGTAGCCGGCCGGCCAATACACGAAAAACGCCTTGCCGATCATGAATCGTCCCGGCACGCGGCCGGCCTGCACGTCCAGGTCCTCGTTTTCCAGGCGCACCGGTTCCACCCACGTGCGGGCGTCGCCGCTGAGGATGGAGTTGTCGCCCAGGACGAAGTATTCATCCTCGGCCGCCCCCCGCGCCCGGCTGGCCAGCGTGATCGGTCCCGGCACCTCGCCGGGCCTGCCCGGCCTGCCCCACTGGATCTCGTGGCTGTAGTCCGCCCGGGAAAGCCGCGGATCCTGCGACACGGGCGTGTAATAGATGTCCCGCCACAGGCTCAGGTGGCGGATCGTCGCCTGCTGCCGACTTGCGGTGATCTCGATGGTCGGAGGTGGGAAGACCTGGCGAACCATGCGAGGATCGCTGTTGGTCCGCCGGGCGATCCGCTGTCGTTCGGCATGCATCTCCAGCAGCCGCGGCACGTTGGGCGCATATTGCTGGGGTGTGGTGCCGATGAGCAGACGGTCGTTGACATACAGCGAAACGTGATAATCGACGTTCATGAACTGCACGTCCAGATGCCCCCGCCCCCCATCGGGAAGGGCGGCCTGGCGGATTTCCTGGCCGTTCTTCAGCAGGCGCACACTCCGCGGCGAGAACTCGGCCGTGAACGTGTCGTCCAGCTTGCCCAGCGACACCGCCAGCGGCCCGTCGCCGGCGCGTCGTTGATAGACGAACCGCACCATCACGTCGCTGACGTTCCAGTGCGGAATGCGGTCCTGGATGTAGCCCTCGATGTGGTAGGTGTCGCCCTGCGGCGCGACGCTGCTGGTTTCGTTGTAGGCCAGAATGTCCGTGAGTTTGCGGGCGTCGGGGTTGGCGCTTGGGTCGAAGCAGATCGTCCCCTCGCCGGCCAGGTTGTCATAGCGGAAGGTGCGGGCGTCTGGGAGGGCGGCAGGCAGCGTCCAGCCGGCGTGGGGGTCCTTGGCGCGCCAAGGCTGCACGAACTGCAGCCCCGGCACCTGACGGGGGTGGTGATCATTGTCGTACACGATTCGCCACAGGGCGTTCTGCACGTGGCGGGGCTTGGTCTGCACCTGCCACTGGGTCGGGTCGTCGGACTTGAGCGTGTACACGTCGCCGTCCAGCAGCATCACGGTCTCGCCAGGCAGGCCCACCAGCCGCTTGATGTAGTTCTGCGTGAAATCGTATAGGCTCTGCTGAGCGGGGCTCTTGAAGACCACCACGTCCCACCGCTGCGGGTCGCCAAGCAGGTACAGATACTTGAGGACGAGAATGCGGTCGCCATAGCGCACCGGCGTGTCGTGGGCGTCGTTGGCCGGGTCATCCGGCGACTGCCGCGGAACCTTGTACCCGCAGTTGGGGCAATGCATGGACAGGACCGTGCCGCGGCCCGTCGTGTTGGGTACGACGCCGTCGCCGCTGCCGCTGGAGTAGTTGACCTCGAACTGCCATGCACAGGCCTGGCAGGTGAGCCGCATGTGAGCACCCAGCAGCGTCGGAGCCATCGAGCCGGTGGGGATCACGAACGCCTCGACCACGAACGCGCGGAAGACGAAGGCCAGCACGAAGGCGATCAGGATCGACTCGATCGTGTCCTTGATGCTCTCGCCGGTGGAAAGTCGCTGCGACTTGGCGGCCGGCCGCCCGGCGGCGGGTGAGGCGATCGATCCATCTCCGCTGGAGCGAGGCTTGTCCATTGCGGCGATATGGTACGTCTTGGCGCCTCCCAGACAAGCGTCTCAGCGGGAGGAGGCGAAGGTGCGGCTGCCCGACGGCTCTGGCGCCGCCTGTACCAGGTCATTCTGGTGGCGGTGGAACAGATCGTCCAGCTCCGCCACGGTCAACCGGCCGCTATCGGCCCGGCCGACCAGCCCCACCAGGCCGGTCCGGCAGCCGGCCAGCAGAACGGGATGCCGCTGGATTTCCTCGCGAAGGCAATCGCCGCGGCGCAGCTTGCCGCAGTCGTCGGTTCTCGGCTCCGGCAGCGAAAACAGCGATAGAGTCTGCCCCTGCCTCACATACATCAGATGGGCGGTCTCGCGTCCGCCCACGGGGCAGATGGCCGCCCCGTGGAACTGCCATCCGTCGGCGGTCAGATCAGCGACAAAGACCGGATGGTTCAGCCGGTGGCTCAGCTCGCGCGAGATGGCGGCAAAGTCCTCGCGAGGGGCGCTGATCTTGTGGTGGTCGGCGGCGTGCGCCTCGCAGCAGTAGTCATGGGTATGTACCATCGCCAGCATCGTAGGGTTGGGAGGAACCGGCGACCGCCGTGGCGGTGCGAAGGTGCGCACCACGCTGAACGTGACAGCGCCCAGGCCCACCAGGAGCACGGCCGCCGCCGCCAGCCATCGCAGATTCCCCCTCTCGGCCCATGTTTCTGACAGCCGCTCCATGAGTCGCCGGCGCGATGCACTCTTCGACGCCGAGGCGGCACCCGCCGCGACCATCGCCGCCTGGATCCGCCACTTGAGCGAAGCCGGCGCACGCTCCTGCGAGAACACGCGAAGAAGCGCCGCTCTCAGAACCGGATCGTCTGTTTGCGAATCGTCAAGGAGGGGCATACGCCTTTTCTTTCCAAGGCCCAGGTCTTCAGAAACTCGGCGTTTCTTCGGACCGCGCGCTCCAATACCTACCAGTGTAACGCATGGTCTTGTGGGGCTATTCCCGAATAATCCCGTCTCGGATGGCGTAGGATCGCAGCTGCTGGCCAAGACGCTGACGGGCCCGGTGCAGCCGGCTCATCACCGTCCCAATGGGAATATCGAGTGCGAAAGCGATTTCTTTATAAGACATCTCCTCAACTGCCCACATCAGCAGAACGGCCTGATAATCCGGCGGCAGAGCCCGGACCGCCTGCACCAGTTGGTCATCCATGCCTTCGAAGGCGCTCAGGTCGGTCGGGAGGCCGCTTGTGGTCGTCTGCGTGCCTCCGGCAACATCCAGGTGTTCCTCCTCGACGGTGACCGGCTGTCGTCCCTCGCGACGGGTTTTGCTGATATGGATGTTTTGGAGGATTTTCAGGAGCCACGGGCGAATGCCGAACTCCTGCAAGTCGAAGCTATCGCGGGCCGCCAACGCCTTCAGGCAGGTCTCCTGAACCAGGTCTTCGGCCTCGGCGGCGTTGCGGGTCAACCTGCGAGCGACACGATACAGCGTGTCCAGCTGCTCCAAGGCGAGTTGCTCGAACTGCTGCGCTGTCAGCTTCATCCGTTGGCTCCGAAGCGTTTCGTTACCCGCACCCGGCACGATACCATACGGCCGCGCTGCAAGTCCAGACTCCCACGAAATATCCGGCCATGGCGACGGCAGTATTTCCTTGCCACCAGCCGCGAAACTGGTGTACATTTGCCTACCGGCCCATGAGGCACTTGTGCTTTCCCATCTTCGTCTTGAGCCTGGCGCTTGGCGGGCGGTGTCTGGCCGAGGCGGTGGTGGAACTGCGAGGGGGCCGGGTGCTGGTCGGCGAGGTGTGCCTCAGCGATGGGGCTTTGCTGGTTACGCCGCGAGCGGGGGAGAGGCAACCGGTTGCCACGAAAGATGTTATATGCGTAGCATTCGTGGACGCCCGCGAGTCGTCGGAGGGGCTTCTGCGGCCGGTCGGCGAGCCGGATGACTGGAAGACAGCCGATGTGGGACCGTGTGGCATCGCGGGAAGCGCGATCTTCCACGGCCAGGCGATCCGAGTGAAGGAGTCGGCCGTCGGGCTCGGCGGCTATTCACGTCGCTACGACGGCCACTACTTCCTTTACCAGCCGCTGCGTGGAGACGGCCAGCTCACGGCGCGTGTGCGATTGCTCAAAGCGCCGCCCTTTGCGCGGGCCGGCCTGATGGTGCGCCAGTCGCTGGCCAAGGATGCGCCGTTCGTCATGCTGTCCCGGGCGGCCCTGGATGGGAGGTTTGGTGCGTTGCAGGCCAGGGAGGACGCGGGGCAGGCTGTTGTGCCGTCCGGACACAGCCGTGAAGATTTCCAGGGAACCATCTGGCTGAAGTTGATCCGCAAGGGCGATACCTTCCTGGGCTTCGAGTCGGCCGACGGCAAGAAGTGGGAACTGGTCTCGCAGCACCGGGTGCCGATGGGCGCTGACCGCGAGGTGCTGATCGGCCTGGCCGCCGCGTGCGGCCGCGATGGGGCCGTGGCCACCACCGAGTTTGACAACGTGCAGCTTAAGGTCTTTGACTCAACCGGCGCCGTCACCCCCCCGATCGGCTTCTTCACGGTGGCGGGGTCGATCATTGCGGCGGATGTTTCGTCGGCCGACTCGAAAGAGGTCCGCTACTTCCGCGGCACCGAGGATGAGGCGGCCGTCAGGACCGAAAACGTCTCGCGGCTGTTCTTCCGGCCGATGACGCTGGCAATGCTGTCGCGGCTGCCGACGGGCGGCCAGGGCGTGCTGCTTCGCAGCGGCGACTTTGTCGAGGGGCAGTTCAAGTTCATCCGTGACGGTCGGGTTACCATCAGCTCGGTGATCTTCGGCCTCAAGACACTGGAACTGGACCAGGTCGCGGCCATCGCGATCAACCCGCCCGGCGGCGACAAGCCCCGCATCAAGGTTCGCACGGCCGACCGGTCGCTGTTCGCGGTCCGGGACATGCGCATCAACGAGGCCGGGCTGGTGGTGGATGAGCCGTCGGCCGGGATGTTCCACATCGGCGCCAGGGAGCTCGTGGAAATCCGCATCGCTGCGCCCGGAGAAGTTCTGGGCAAGGCGCGGCAATCGGCGATTGGTCTGGACTGGGCGTTCTAGCCTTGGTCCTCACCGCTTCGCTGTAGGGCCGGCTGTGCCGGCCACGAGTAACTTGCACGACAGCGGCCGGCACAGCCGGCCCTACCATCGCTATGTAGATCCCGCGAGCTCTCCCGATGGGAGAGGGAGTAGTTCATTGTCGTGGCACCTGCGCCAGAAGCGCCTGGGCTTGTCGTGCTTCATCGGTTCCCGGCAAATCCGTGACGATCGCCTCCAGGCGCGGCCGGGCCAGCGCCAGCGTTCGCATCCATTGTGCCTGCCGGGTCGGCGGATGAGGGATCTCCTTGAAGGCCGGAGCAAAACGCGGATCGGTGGACTGCTTCTTCTGCCACGACGGCGCGCGGTAAGCGGCAAGCTCGCCGGCCGGCTTTGTGCTGAACCCGCCGATGCTCGAGAAACTCCATCCCTTGCTGCCGGGCCGCACCTGCACGGCCAGCATGTGGCGGCCCTTGGTCACGGGCACGGCAAAGGGGTGGGCATTCACATCGTTGGCCGCGGCGGCGTTGCCGTCGGGCAGCGTGTCATAGACGACCTGCCCGTCCAGGTGCCATCGCATGAACCAGTCGGCCGAGGCGCTGATGTAGAGGAATCCGTCGGCCGGTGCCTCGACGGCGGCGAAGGCCCAAGCGACGGCCGGCGCGCCGATGGGCCGGACCTTTGGCGCGTTGGCGATATCGGGCTTGGTATCGGGCGGAAGGTCCGCCAGGGCCATGAGGTTCACCATGTCGCCGTCGGCCGGGAACTCGTACGGCGGGAAGGCCCGATCGCCGATCTTCATGTTGCGGGGGACATCTCGCAATTGCTCAGGCTGTAGCGGAGCGGCATCGGGCGGAAGCGGGCCGATGACTTGCCATGTCTTGGGCCAGGCGATCTTGTCGATGGCGCCGGCTTCCAGGGCCTTGGCGACCGCGACGGCCGCGGGCGCTGCGGACGCGTCGGCCTTGTAGTAATCGGGCGTCACACGCACCAGCAGCGGGAACAGCCCCGGCGGCAGGTGCAGGGGCTCGCCGCTGCGAACTTCGTGGCCGGCGAGCCACATGGTCACGCCGTTGGCGTTGAGCGTGGGCACCACGTAGCGGTCGCGGGCGTTGTCCAGGACGGTGTAGAGCAGGCCGGCGCCGCCCGGGCCGCTCACGCAGCGAGGATCCACGCGGGTGGAGAAGGTGGGGATCAGGTCGCCGGTGCCCTGGAGCTCGAATACCCGCCCAAACAGCGGCGGATCATTGAAGGCGTATTCGCGCCACAGGACCTGGAAGCGAGCAGTCTGGCGGCCGAATCGCACCTCGCTGCCGGCCGTGGGGCGCAGGGCCGCGAGGACGGCGTCGCTGTCCAGCACCTCGAACGGCCCCGCGCCGATCCAGTGATCGGTGGCCCGGCCGTCGATGAGCTTGCCGATGGGGACATCGGGGCCGGGCGCGATGTCGGCCGCGGGCTGCAGTTGTGCCGGTGCGGCCAGAACCGGCGGACCGCCGACTTCCGCAAGCACGGTCTCGGCGAGGCGCTGGGCCTGATATCGCTTGCCATCGTCGGTGGCGACGGCGATACACGTTAGCGCCTTGGGAGAGCGCAGGAACATGCGATTGCCGGCGAATACGGGTGCGACCCGCGTGCCGATGTCGATCAGGTTGCGGCAGATCAGCTGCGCATGCTCGTCGGCGGTGGCGATGGCGATCTGGCCGTTGCCTTGCAGGCCGCCGTGGCTGCCCCCGCCGCTGTCGGTGCAGAAGACATAGCCGCCGGCGATGGCGGGCTGCACCTCGTGCTGCACGGCGTTTTCGAGGGCGGGCTTGAGGCGGGCCAGCGGCCGGCCGGTAAGCACATCCTGCACATGCAGTTCCAGTCGCGCATCGGGGCAGTGCGGCCCGCGCTCCAGGACGGGCATCCACGTGAACAGGTACTTGTCGGTGGCGATGCACGGGGCCACGAACGAACCGAAGCCGCCGTGCTCGTAGTTGCTCTCCCAGAGCTGTGAGTAGCCGAGTTTTCCGTCGCGGGCCCATACACGCACGGCGGCGCTCTGGGCCTGGCTGGTCATGAACAGCGTTGTGCCGTTGAAGCTGGTGGCATAGGACCGTCCCGATGGCGGGCCGATGATCTGTCCGCCGGCCTGCTGGCCTTCGCTGGGAAACTCCACATCCATCATGCCCTGGAGCTTGCCGGTGGAGATGTCGATGACCGCGCCGGTGCAACTGACCAGGACCGCGGCAGGGCCGAAGGTGAGCAACTGCGCGACGTCGTTGTCGTAGCCGCCGGGAATGGTCAGGCGGGCGTGCTCCTGGCCGTTGGCGGCATCCAGGATGACGACGCCGACGGACTTTGACTTGCCCTTGGCGGCGAGTGCCTCGCCCTCGAGCACCACGCGATTGCCGTGGACGAAGATGCGGGCCTTGCCAAGCTGCGTGGGCACCGACCAGAGCCGCTTGCCGGTGGCGTCGAAGCACGCGGCATTGCCGGCGTGGACGTAGATGTTCTTGCCGTCGGTTACGGGCTCGGTTAGGGCCGTGGCGGCTGCCGCACCGGCCTCGGCGGTCCACCGCGCCTCGCCCGTGGCCGGGTCGATGCAGTGGAGCTTGTCGGGGGCACTGGTGACGTACAGCGCATCGCCGTGGACCAGCGGGCGAGTGTTGCCGGCCAGTTCCGCGCTGCGCCACGCGACATTGATCCCCTTGCTGATGTCCCAGGCGAGTGGGGGCGTGGCATCGGGAAACAGCCACGGATTGCGCACAGCGGCGGCTGGCAGGGGGGGCTGGGGCAAAGGCGCCGGCTCCCGGGCCGTGATCGCCAGGCGCATCCACGCCGGCGAGCGGTCGCGGTGGATGCGGGCGAGAAGCCGACTGTCGCCGGCGGGCAGGTCCACAGCCACGATGGTCGCTCCGCGGGCGCGGTACCGCCAAGGCTTCTCGCTGTCGGACCAGACGAGCTTGCCGTTGACCCACAGCTTGGCGAAGTCGCCGGATTCGAGCCTGAGCCAGACCTTGCTTGCACTTTCGGACCGCAGGTGCGCAGTGGCGTACCAGACCTGGCCCGAGAATCGGGTGTAGAAGCCCTTCTTCGCATCGGGCGCGGAGATGCGCGGCGTCTCAAACTTCACGGCCTGCCACTGCAAAGCAGAAGTGTCCCCCTTTTTCGCTCCAAAGCGATCGGCGGTCTGCGCGTAACCCAGGCCGGCGACGGGCACGATGTCCGGGACATAGGCGGTATCGCCTTCCAGGCCGATGCGCTGCTCGAAGGGGCCGAGGATCTGCCAGTCGGCGATGAAGTGCCAGCCGGCCTTTGCGTCGAGGGTGGCGATGCCGTCGGTGGCGGGCAGGGCGGTTGCGCCCAGGCTGGGGCTGTCGATGAGGCACTGGCGCGCGCTCGGCACGGGTGCCGCGTCGGGGGGCAGGGCGCTGTCCAGCAGTTCGGCGGCAGCGCGGCAGTACGCGTCCAGTTGGGCGGCATCCGGCTTGTCCGGCCACGCCGGCGCGGCCGTGTCCATCTGGGCCATCGCCTGGTCAATCGGCAGAGGATAGTGCTGAAGTGCCAGGTGCAGGGCGCGGATCTGGTGCAACAGGTCGTTGACCTTCTCTGCCGGCGGCAGGGGCAGTTGCTGATCCAGCGGCGCCGGGTCATCGAGGACCATGCCATCGAGGTTGCCCACCCGCACGCCCAGGTCGCCCTCGCTGCGGTAGCGGCCGATGACGGCTCGCCCGCCGCGGCCCCGGACGACGCCTTCGTATTTCGTTTCCGGGATGTTGGTGGCCATGGCCGGGTCGCCGGTCTTGGTGTAGTGCAGACCCTTGTAACTGCCGCCCATGGTGGCCTTGAACGTGCCGGCCAGTGCGTGGTGCTTGAGCGTGGCGTCGATCTCGAACCGCACGATGATCGGGTCGTGCTGGAGGGTCTTGCCGCCGCCAAAGGGCACCCAGCCATCCTGGTGCAGCAGGACCAGCAGCGATCCGGTCAGCCGGCCGCCATCCATCCGCAGGCCGGTGGCGTCGGCCTCGTGATAGCCGCCGTTCCAGGTGGGCGTGCTGATCTGCGTGACGGTGAAGCGTGTGCTGGGAACCTGCACACGCAGGAAGATCGGTCGGATGACCACGCCCGTGCCCTTGCCGCCGATGAGCTTGCTGTCCCACTGCACGCCGCCTTCGAGGACCATCTCGAACGCGTGCGCACTGTCGCTGATCGCCGCGTCGATGGCGTAGGTCTGGCTTCGCGGGATGGTGTTGCCGACGGCCACGAAGCGGTCCCACCACGAGACTTTCCTTCCCGGCGGATGTTTCTCCTCGAGCGTCTGGTCCAGCAGGAACTGCATCTTCAACGAACCCGACAGACTGGCCGCGTCGAGCCTCAGGCCGGCGGCGTCGCCGGGAAAGTTGATCGTTGGCCGCCACGCCGCCCCCGCGCCGTTGGCCAGGTGGAAGCCGCGCCATTCCTGCATCGTGCCCTGGTACCAAGCGGGCACGGTGGCATAGACGGTGGACCATTGCCCCGCCCGCTGGCGGAGGACCAACTGCATCGCCTGGCCGTCAGCGCCTTCATCCAGGAACAGGTGCAGGTCGCGGCCCGGGGCGGTCCGGCTGTCGGCCTTCTGGCGCTTGTCCAGGTCGGAAAGCAACTGCCGGCGAATCTCCAGAAGGCGGGCGTGGTCGGCCAGGGCGGCGGCCGGAACCAGGCTCATGCACATCAGCAACAGCAATGTCCTTGAGAAGTTGCGCATCATGGCAGGCAAGCTCCGTGAGAGGGCCTTATCAGCATTACCCAGAGCGCCGCGGCCTGTTGCGGCCGGCAACAACACGGGTGGTTGGTGTGTATGGATGTCTGACGCGAACAAAAAGTCTGTCAACTCGCAGCAAGGAGAGAACGATGGCTCGACAAATGGTTCCGATCCTCAGCCTGGTCCTGAGTGCGATGTTGGTTTCAGTGGCGGCGGCACAGGATGGCCCCTGGCCGGCCGACGTGAAGGGCTTCGTGCCGGTGCAGCCTGGCGAGCACCCGCGGCTGCTGTTCCGCAAGGCCGACCTGCCGGCGCTGAAGCAGAAGATGAACAGCCCCGAAGGCCAGGCGATCCTCAAGCGCCTGCGGGTGACGCTCAACGGCGGCGATGGCGAATCGGTGCCGGCCAAGCTGGGCGTGAAGGGCAAGCCCGCCGCCGATGGCTCCGGGCCGCTGGCCAACGCTGAGACGGGAAGCATCGTGACGTTCTCGCACGTGGCGGGCTACGGGCTGCTGTATCAGCTCACCGGCAACAAGAAATACGCCGACATGGGCCGCCAATGCATGGATGCAGCGCTGGACGGCCACCGCGACAAGGACCAGCGCTATAGCTTCCGCCAGCCGTACGGGGCGTTGCGGGCCGGGCCGTCGATCGGCTGGTACGCCCTGGGCTATGACCTGTGCTACGACGGTTGGGATCCGGACTACCGGGCGAAGGTGGCCAGGGAGTTTGCCAACTACAACGAGGGCCAGTGGTGCAGCATCGAGGAGCTGACGGCCGGCAAGCGACAGCACCCCGGCTCCAACCACTGGGGCATGCAGGTGGGCGGGGCGGCGATGACGCTGCTGGCGGTGATGAACGACCCTGGCGCCGACGCCGCGAAAATCAACAACCTGCTGCAGATCAGCCAGAAGTCGATGATCCGCAACATGACCGAGGGATTCGGCGACGGCGGGTTCTTTGCCGAGGGCGACGGCACGGGCTCGATGTCCAGCCACATCGTGTTCCTGCCGGCCTTGCAGGCGTGGCGAACTGCGGCGGGCAAGGACTTCATCACGCCGCGCCCCAACGCCCAGTGGATGGCGTTCCGGTGGCAGTTTCTGTCGGTGGGCAACCCGAAAACCAAGCCGTCGAGCTGGTTCTGGCCGCAGCGGGGCGGCTATCCGCACAACATCTGGGCCCGCGACGGCATCAGCGGCGGCGGGTATTTCTCCATCAACATGGGCATCGCCAATGAGGATCAAAAGGCGGCGCTGCTGTGGTACTACAACCGCTTCATGAAGCCCATCGACGACGCGGCGGGCACCTTCTATGACGCGGCCAGCGAGTATCCGCACCACGCGGTGCTGTCGTTCGTGAACTGGCCGGTGGGCTTGAAGGAAAAAGACCCGGATGAGGTCTTTCCTCATGCATTCCGGGACACCAAGTACGGTTTCTATGCGTGGCGCAACCGCTGGCAGGATGAGAACGACATCGTGATCTCGATCCTGACCAAGGTTGCCAAGGGCAACATGAGCGCCAAAGCCGAGAGCACCCTGAGCATCAATGCCGGCGGCAAGCACAGCACCTGGGGCACGATCAAGGGCTTCACGGGCGAGTTTGCTCCGGCCAGGGATGGGTCCACGGTGATGACCACGGGCGACGGGTCGTGCCTGGCGATCGACTTCTCCGGCGCCAGCGGCGCCGATGCCATGCTGGTCATGACCGGTCCGGGCGCCCCGCCCAAGGAGGCCATCGACGCCGGAGGGACGAAGTTCAGCATCCTGCTGCTGGGCGGCAAGGCGCCCGCCCCGCGGGCCGAGGGCGCCAAGGTCGTTGTCGGCGGGCAGACCGTGTCGTTTGACGGCAAGAAGATCGTGTTGGGCAAGTAGTGGCGGAGCTGGGCCGTGCGATGGTTGGCATGTCTGCTGGAGTTGTTGTGCGCGCCGGCAATGGCGATGGCGCAGGACCGCTACGACCCGGCCAACTACAAGCCGCCGCAGTTTGCCGAGGCCGACTGCCACCTGCGCGTGCCATTCCTGCCGGAAGCGCGCAACTGGGAGCGAATCGATGTCTATGTGCCCAAGGCGCCGGCCGATGCGAAGCTGCCGTGCGTGATCTTCTTCTACGGCGGCGGGTGGGGCGGCAAGGTGACCGGCGGCGTGACGGCCGAGATGAAAGAGCTGCTGGCCCGCGGCTACGTCGTGGCGATGCCGGATTACCTGCTGGGGGCGTCGGAGCCGGTGCCGCAGACGATATGGGATGGCGCGGCGGCCGTGCGCTTCCTGCGGGCAAATAGCGCCAAGTACCGCATCGACCCCGAGCGCATCGGGGCGTGGGGTTTCTCGGCCGGCGGATGGCTGGCGCAATACCTGGCGCCGTCGGATTCATCAACGCTGTGGGCGATCGAGGAACGCAGCGGCGGCAAGCGCGGCCAGATGATGTTCTTTCCGATGCTCGATCCGAATCCGGCTAACGGCGACTTTTCGGCGCGGCTGACGGCGTTCGTGACCGACTGGGGCGCGGGTCGGCTCGACGAGAAGCGCATGCACAAGTGGAATCCTTCGTGGCTGAGCCCCGACGACCCGCCGGTGTTCACTTGCCACAACTCGGCCGAAGGCGAGGTCCCGCTCGGGCCAAGGATGCTGCGAGCGGTCGGCGGCGTGGCCGAGGTGGTGCAGCTGGACGTGAAGAATACGCACAGTCCCAATCCCAGGTCGCCCTCGCGCGACAAGCCGGGATGGACCTGGCGCCAGCACGTGCACGACTTTTTGGATCGACAGGTGAAGAACCCCACGGTTGCCACGGCGCCGGAGATTCTACCGCATGGCGGGCCGATCGGCGGGCCGACGGAGGTGACGCTGCGCTCGGTCCATCCCGCAGGGCAGATTCGCTACACGACCGACGGCAGCGTGCCGACGGCCACGTCGGCCCGGTACGACCGGCCGGTCACGGTGAAGCCCGGCACGACCCTCCGCGCGATGGTCATCCGCGACGGCTTGCAGCCCAGCCGCGTGGCGACGGCGGTGTTCACCGCGACGAAGCTCGCTCGGCCAAGGATCACCACGCCGCAGCGGGCGTTTGCGGCGAAGGTCGGCCGGCCGTTTGAGGTGCAGTTCGCGGCCGAGGGGGCCGAGGGCGTGCAGTGGAACATCGCCGGCAAGCTGGGTGTGACCAGGACCAGGACCAACCCGCCGCGTGAGGAACCATGGCTGACGATGGACCGCAAGACCGGCAGGCTCTGCGGCACGCCGCCGGCCGCGGGGGTGTGCGTTTTCGTCGTTTCGGCGGCGGTGGGGGATGGAGACGCGGTGCTGTGTGACGGCGTGTCGGTTGTGGTTACCATTACCGAATGACGTCCATGTCTCGCCCGCGCAATGTTGTCATTTTCCATGCCGACCAGATGCGTGCCGATGCCCTGGGGTGCGCGGGCAACCCCGCGAGGTGTACGCCGAACATCGACGCCCTGGCGGCCGGCGGCACCCGTTTCACGCGCCACATCGCGGGCAACCCCGTGTGCATGCCGTCGCGCGCGTGCTTTTTCACGGGGTTGTATTGCACGGGCCACGGCGTGTGGACCAACGGCGTGGCGCTGCCGCGGCGGCAGTACACGCGCATCGACGAGCAGTTCGAGAAATGGGCGGGAATCCGCATCGTGCCCGAACCGCCGACGATGGCGGATGTGTTTGGTGCGGCCGGCTACGACACGGCGTGCTTCGGCAAGCTGCACTTCACGCCGTCGCTGGCTCCGCTGGAGTACGGGTATCCCGAATCCAAGGCCATGTGGGAAGCCGGCCGCAACGACGGGTGGAACGGGCCGTACTATGGCTTTCGGCACGTGGAGCTGACCCAGGGACATGGCGAAGCGCCCTGTGAACTGGGCCACTATGCCCAGTGGCTGCAAGCCAACCATCCCGAAGTCGTGCGCGCGGTGGCGGAGGGCCGCAAGACGGCCCATCGCCCCGTGCCGGGATTGGACGACCTGTACGCTTCGGCCCTGCCGTCGGATTTGCACAACTCGACATGGATCGGTCAGCGGGCATGCGACTACATCCTGCGCCAGCGGCCGGCGGATCGGCCGTTTTTCCTGTTCTGCGGGTTTCCCGATCCGCACCACGCCTTTACGCCGTCGGCCGACACGCTGTCGAAACTGGGCCATCTGCCGGTGCCGGAGCCGGGCGATCCGGATGGCAGGGGGCTGGAAGGGCATCCGGGACTGGCGGCGCAGCGGCCCGACCGGATCGCCAACTTCACCCCCGAGCAGCGAGCCTGCATCTATCGCTACACCAACGCGATGGTGCACCAGATCGACTGCGCGGTGGGCCTGGTGATGGAGGCGCTGCGATCGGCCGGACTGGAGGAGGATACGGTCGTGGTGTTCACCAGCGACCACGGCGATTTTCTGTGCGACCACGGGCTGCTGCGCAAGTGGGTGTTCGCCACCGACTGCCTGCTGCGCGTGCCGTTCATCCTGCGGTCGCCGGGGCTGGACCTGCCGAAGGTCATCGACCGCCCGATGAGCAACGTCGATGTGCTGCCGACGCTGTGCGGCCTGACGGGCGTGACCCCGCCGCCGTATCTGCACGGGCGCGACGCCGTAGCGGCACATCGAAGCGGCCAGCAATATCCGGTCTTCGCGCACGCCTCGACCGGTTGGCCGCAGCTGGTGAACCTGACCTGCTACGACGGTCGGTATCGGTACACGATCTTTCCCAACGGCGGCTTCGCGGAGTTGTTCGATCATGCGACCGACCCCGCCGAGACCCGCAATCTGGCGCGAGAAGGCGGCCCATCAGAAGCGATCCGGCGTCTGCGCGACGAGATCGCCCGGGCGATGCTGAAAACGTGGAACCCCATCCACGGCTGCGTGGCGGCGTGGTGAGTCGGAAGGCTCATGGGCGGGCCGCCGTGCCACGGCCGCGGGCGCGGCGCGCGGGCCGGCTCAGGCAATCTGCCGCAGCCGCTGGGCCTTGCAGGCGCGGGCTATGCCCGGCAGCACGTATTCGCGGGCGACGTGATCCCAGCTCATCTTCTGGGCCAGGGCGTAACCGCGCTGGATGAACTGCTCGAACTCCTCGGGCGTGCGCGGCAGCCGCTCGATCAGCTCCGCGGCGACCTTCTCGGCCACGGCGTGTTCGATCTCGTTGCGTTCGGCCAGCCCGATCGAGAGGAACTGCTCCTCGCGCAGGCCCTTGTGGCCGACATCGGTGTAATCGGCGACGATGGCGTTGGGGGTGGGCCCGCCGGCCGCCTTTTCCACGAAGCCCGCGCAGCCGCAGACGTTGGAGAAGACGCAGATGCCCCCGAAGCTGATCGGCTCCACCTGGGCGATGCCGAACGGCTCGTAGATGCTCTGCCCGAACTCCGCGTCCGAGCCCTTGCGGATGTCCATGAACTCCATGTCGGCCGGCATCCGCAGGCCGCACAGCTTCTGCTCGAAGCCGAACTGGTTGATGAACACGACCTTGATGTTGCGGGCGCGGGCATTGAACTCCTGCACGCCCTCGTAATAGGCCGCCTCCCCATGGCTCAGGTCGGGCAGGCCCTCGCGGTGGACCACCGGCCAGCGGTAGGCGGCCTCCATTCTGCGGATGTCCTCGCCGCGGCGCGCGGGCACCTCGGTGGAGAGCGTGAAGAGCACGGCCGTCTCATTGCGCTGCCGCAACATCGGCTCCAGGTGCTCCAGCACCCGCAGATCGCGCCACAGGCCCTTCGAGGGCACCAGCCGGGTGACGTGGGTCAGGACGTAGTCGGGCTGATAGCCCAGGAGATTATCGCAGTACCTGCGGAGTTTCCGGCGGCTGGCCATCTTCTCCTCGACGCTGATGGGCCAGCAGGGCACGCCGTTGTAGGCCAGCTGCGAATCGACGTGGACGAACTCGCTGCCGAGGAATCGCATCTCCTTCTGCACCCAGTCGCCGACGGCGAAAATCTCATCCATGAAGCGGGTGGCCTTCACCAGCGCGTGGCGGTAGAAGCCGCTCTGGTCGCCGAAGACGTCCTCGACGAAGTGCCCCTGGGCCAGGGCCGCGCGCATCACGTTGTAGAACATGGTGTCGTGGCCGGGATGGCCTTCGACGATCCGCCGCATCGTGGCCACTTCGTGGGCGTAGAAGATCGTGCGGAAGTTGGCCCGCTCGCCCTCCATGATGGCCGCCAGGGCGGTGGGCACGCCCATGTATTCGTGCGAGAGGATCACGCACGGCTGGCTGCTGACCCCCACGCCCAGCGCGTGCAACGCGGCGATCGCCGGCGGAGCCAGGCGAACGTACTGCTCGTAGTCCCAGATGCTGTCGTAGCGACTGCTGTCGATGCCGAAGTTCTTCCACAACAGGTACTTGAACTCGCCGAGTCTCCGTTCGTCGAAACGCGAGCAGTCGATCAGCAGGACCTCGGGGCTGCTCATGATTCCCGTGGCCTTCTCGTGGAACTTGCGCCGGCCATAGACGATGCCCACGCCGTATTGCTGCTCGATTTCGCGGAAACGCTCGGCCAGGGGCGAGCGATAGAGGTGGTCGAGGCTGCTGTAGAGCACCTCGCCGCTGGGCCCGAGCCGCTGCTCCCCGTAGCAGTCCGTGGGCCAGAAGGGGCCGACCAGAATGTTGCGCCTGGCCTGCTCCAGGTAAACCCGGCTGGTGAGCAGCCCCTGCAGAACCGCGCCGATGCCGCCGATTTTCTGAATCGCCTCGTGGGTAACGTGTACGACGGTGTGCATAAATCCTTGCCCTGTTCCGTTTACGCGGCCCGGTCCCGTGACGTAGCGACAACTATAGACCGAGCCCCGGCCTCCATCCATACGCTGCCGTTGACCTTTATCGGCCGCCCGGCTGGCGTGCTGGACTATATGCCCATACCCGATAACTTCGCGGGCTGGAACAGGAGCAGGGCCGCATCGGCCCGTGTGCAGCGGCAGGCAGGAGGGTTCTCCAGCGGAAAAAGGCAGGGACGGGCCTCTCGAACCCGCCCCTGCCGCGCAGGGTACGCCCTCAGCCCTGCGGCCGACGACCTGATGTCCCTTTTGGCCGGAACCGCAGATTCCTGCCCCAACGCACGGACTCGCTACAGGCGCAAACCCGCAAGTCGCCCCGTCTATTCCCGGGCGTAGGTCCGCGAACCCCCCCGGGGAGCACGCAGACCCGCCAGGTGCACCGCAGTGCTACGGGCCGGTCTTGGCCGGCGCGGCGGTCTTGCCCAGGACGATCTTCCCGCCCTCAAAGCTGACGGTCTGGCCGCCAATGGCCAGGCGGTCGCCATCCACTCGCAACGTCGGATGCTCGCCCGATGCGCTGAGTGTCATCACGTTGAAGGTGACCTGGCGGGCGCTGGCCGTCTGAAACTTCACCTTGGGCGAATCGGCCGGCGGCTTGACCGCCCCGCCCACGCTCACGATCAGGGCATCGCAGCCGGCGGACCGCGAGTAATCCACCGCCAGGGCCCAGTCGCCGGCCGCCAGCGAGCCCGAGCCGTCTCCGGTCGCCAGGAAATGGGTGACTTTGGCCCCACGGCGGGGCTCGCCGAAGTTCAACCGCAGGCCGCCCAGGCCCCAGACCATGACATCGCGAGGCTTGGTGCCGTCGGGGTAGTTGATCGCCACCGTGGTGACGATGTCGCTGTCGCGGTCCTTCCAGCCGTTGCGGAAGACGAAGTACTCGTACAGGTGGTCGCGGGTGACCTTCGGCATGGCGCCGGCCGGGTTCTGCTCCTGGACGCCGGCAAAGGTCGGCCAGTTGATCAGGGCCAGCATGGCCCGGTGCGGATACGGACTGTACGTGTCGAAATTGAACTTGTTGTCCGGGCTGAAGACGTGGTTGTACGTCCAGAGCAGACCCGGCTTGAACTTGTCGGCGATGGCCCCGAAGCCCTCGGAGAAATACCCGCCGTGGGACATGCCGTCGTTCTCGCCCGGCGAGCCGATCTCGGGGTTGCCGTAGCTCGGGCCCATGTTGGACCGGTATGGGAAATGCGCCGGCGGGCCCAGCATCATCAGGCAACGGGGAACCATGGTGACATAGGATGCGCTGGTGCGATCGACGTTGAGGTAGTCATGCCCCGCGGCGACCTTGAGCGCCTGCAGCAGGCACAGGAACCCGCCCTGAGTGCCGACCCGCGAAGCGCCCCACCCTTCCTTGTAGTAGCCGCAGTCGCCCCAGCCGGCGAGGAAATGCCGCACGACCTGTTTTTCGATCGCCGACAGGTACTTCTCCAGCAGTTGCTTGTCGGTCCCGGGGTCGCCCATGATCGCCAGCACCGCCAGACCGCTGCCGCCCACCACCGCGCCATAGTGGTTGGACCCCGGGCCCTGCTTGGGCTGGAGGATCATCTTCCGGAGGCTGATGCCGCCCTCCTGGGGCTGGGCCCATTCCCCGCCCTTCTCATCGTTGTAGTCCTGGATCGCCTTTGCGACCTTCACGCGGAAATCCGCATCCCATGCGTCGTAGCACAGATCATACGCCACCGCGTACCAGCCGATCGACGGCCCGGCGCGCAGCTCGCCTCCCGGAGCCACCCAGGAATAGCGATCGTCGCTGCTGCGCTGGCCGGCCCAGGCCTTCTCAACACATTCGCGGGCAAAACCGGCGTATTTCCTGTCGCCGGTCAGTTGGTACAAGAAGCCATACCCGGCGGCGTGCGAGATCGTGTAGGCGCCCGTCCGTGCCTTGTACTTGTTGGTGTCGTAGGCCTTGGTGGCGGGGTTGAACAGCGTGGTCATCGTCTCGCCGTCCGAGCCGTTGAGCAGCTCGCGAAGGCGCTTGATGATCCGCTGGCCATCCGGCGTGGCGGCGCGCCGCTTCAGCTCGGGCAAATCCTCCTTGCGGAAAAACAATCGCGGGTGCTCGCCGGGCTGAACGGCCCTGTGGCCTGGGACCTGCACGAACCACGGCCGGTCATCCTTGGCTGCTTCGCTGACGTACGCGCCCTTGCGCACATCGCCGCGCAGGTATCCCTCGATGGGCCTCTCCGGCCCGTCGGCAATGCGGCACGTGCCCTTGTAGGTTCCCACGAGCCAGTTGGCCACGCGGTTCCCGCTGAGTGTCAGCTTGAAGCTCACGGGCTCGCCATCGAGGCTGTCGGCCTGCAACTCGATCGTGCCGCGGAACAGGTCGCCCTCGGCCGTGAAGTCAGCGGGCGTCTCCTGGTCCACGTAATCATACATGTTGTGGCGAATGTCCATCTGCCCCAGCCGCACGGACACGCCCTTGCCATCTTTCACACCCACCGACACCGCCCGGCGACGCTGGAATTCCTCGCTGGTCTTGCCTGGAATGAGCTGATAGACCGCCAGGTCGTAGGAGGCATCGCTGACATCGACCGGATTGGCCGACGCCAGTCCGCCGGCGATATTGCCGCTGGTCGTCGGCGCCAAGCCGGCCGCGGTCAGTTCCTGCTCCTCGCCGGAGAACGTGGCCTTGAAGGTGCCCCTGATGTGCCCCGGAGGGTCGCCAGTTGGATTGGGCGTGACGGTCACATCGACCGTTGCGGTTGCCGACCGATTCTTTCGGTCCTTGGGTACCCACGGGTCGGCGACCAGGATGATCTTGAGCGTCCCAGTCAGGCGATTGCCGTCCAGGGCGAGACCCGAGGCGTCAACCGGCATGATCGCCGTGTTGTACGCGGCTTTGCCATCCACGGTGGGGGTTCCCAGCGCGGAGACGAACTTCCCGTCGCGGCGGACCATGTACACGTTCAGCCGCTTGGGCTTGCCGCGCGTCTGGCCCGGGAAAAAGCCCTCCATGGGCATCGACCAGAAGCTGTTGTCGAGGTCGAGCTTCGGCGGCGCCTGCTGCCCGGCCGCCGGGCCGGCAACCGCACCCAGCGCCAATGCTGCAAAGACGAGTCCGAGAAAACGAGTGATTCGCTGCATGTGACCTCCGTCAAACCAACTACCGTTCCCCGACAAGTGCGTTTAGTCGATCGGCTCGAGGTCGGCGTACTGCAGGACCAGCGTCTTGCGACCGGCCCGCTGAAACTCGATCACCGCCCGCGTGTGCTGGCCTGAACGCGATATCTCCATGATCCTCCCCACGCCGAACCGGGCGTGACGCACCAACTGGCCGCGGCGGAACTCCAGGGCTGGCTCCTCCAGGTCTTCCTCCACCTCCTGGCGGTGCGACTGGGTCCCCACGCACAGAACATCGAGCAGCTCGGCGGGCATCTCGGCCAGGAATCGCGAGGCGATCGTCCGCAGCGTCTGGCCGCGGGTCATGCGGCTCCGGGCCTGCGAGAGGATCAGCCGCTGCTGGGCCCGTGTGATGCCCACGAAACACAGCCGCCGCTCTTCCTCCAACTGCTCGGGATGCTCCATCACGCGGCTGTGGGGCAGAAGGCCCTCCTCCAAGCCGATGATCGCCACCACCGGGAACTCCAGCCCCTTGGCCGCGTGCAGGGTCATGAGCGTCACCGCCCCGCCGTTGTCCTTCAGCCCATCCACGTCGCTGACCAGCGCCACCTGCGCCAGGTAGTGCTCCAGCGAGCCCTCGGGGTTCTGCTGGTCGTACTCGGCCGCCGACGTGATCAGCTCGTTGACCGTGCCCAGCTCGTCGAGCTCCTGGCCGCCCAGCTTTCTCAGGTGCTTCTCGTAGCCGCTGGTGCGGACCACATCCTCCAGCAGATCGCGCACGGGCGACCGCGGCAGGGATTGCCACCGCCGCACCATCTCCGCGAACTGCGCCACCGCCTTGCGCGCCCGCTCCTGCAGGCCGGCGATCTGCCCGACGCGCAGCATCACATCCCACAGGCCCGCGCTGCTGGCGGCCGCGTGCACCTGCAGTTGCTTCACCGTTGCGTCGCTGATGCCGCGGGCGGGCGTGTTGATGATGCGCTGGAGGCTCACCTCGTCGGCCGGGTTGGCGATCACCCGCAGGTACGCCAGCACATCCTTGATCTCCTTGCGCTGGAAGAACGCCACGCCCCGCGCCACGCGGTAGGGAATGCGCGCCCGCCGCAGGGCATCTTCCATCACCCGCATCAGGGCGTTGACGCGGTAGAAGACGGCCATCTGGCTCCAGTCGTGCCCCTGGCGGTGCAGTTCCTCCAGCCGCTGGACCACCGCCGCCGCCTCGTCGTGTTCGCTGTCGCAGATCAGCAGTTGCGCCGGCACTCCGTCGGGGTTCTGTGTCCACAGCGCCTTGTCCTTGCGCTGGCGATTTCGCGCGATGAGCTTGGATGCGATGGCCAGGATCGCCTTGGTCGAGCGGTAGTTCTGCTCCAGCCGCACGACTTTGGCGTCGGGGTAGTCCTTCTCGAAGTCGAGGATGTTTCTTATATCGGCGCCCCTCCATGCGTAAATCGATTGATCGGGGTCGCCGACAACGCAGACGTTCCGATGCTTCAGCGCCAGCAGGTGCGCCATCATGTACTGCGCGTGGTTGGTGTCCTGGTACTCGTCGATGAGGATGTACTGGAACCGCCCCTGCACTTCGGCCAGCATGTCCGCGTGGTCGCGGAACCCCAGCACCGTCCGCATCGGCAGGTCATCAAAGTCCACCGCGTGGTTCTTGGCCAGCAGCTTCTCATATTGCGCGTAGATGCGGGCGATGTTCCGGCCGGCAAAGTCGTGCGCCGACGCGGCAAAGTCCTTCGCCAGTTGCAGGCGGTTCTTGGCGTTGCTGATCTGCCCCAGCACCATCGACGGCGGGAAGTTCTCCGTGGACAGTTCGGCCGCCTTGACGGCCTCTTTCACCACGCGTTCCTGGTCGGCCGTGTCATAGACGCTGAAGTTCGCCGCCAGGCCGACCTTGTCCGCATAATGCCGCAAAATCCGCAGACCCAGCGAGTGGAACGTGCAGATCAAGGGCCACGGCTGGTCCAGCCTGCCAAAGTCGCGCAGCTCCCGGCCCAGAACCTGCCCCACGCGCGACTTCATCTCCCCGGCCGCCTTGTTGGTGAACGTGATCGCCAGGATCGATGAGCCCGGGATGCCCCGGCTCATCAGGTACGCCACCCGGCGGGTGATCACCCGCGTCTTGCCGCTGCCGGCCCCGGCCACGATCAGGAGCGGCCCGTCCATGTGCGTGGCCGCCTGCCGCTGCGGCTCGGTCAGATCGGCCAGTAGTTTCTGTGCATCGAGCAAGTCCACCGCTCCCATCAACAGAGCAGCGCACTATAGCCGATGCGCCCGCCGCCGGTCACGGGCCAGCCGGGCAACGTGAAACATGAAGACATGAAACATGGATAAAGGCGGCGCGCCTCCTCATGTTTTCGCGTCTTCATGCCGTCACCCCATCACCGTCATCGGCGCCTTCGGCGAACGGTCATCGGGATGGTTGCTCTTCGTCCCCGGCGGAGGCGCCACCGGGCCGCGCAAGAGCGGGTCGTCGGTCCGCGTCATCCAGTCGGCCAGGCGGCGGCGCATGTCGGCCAGCACCTGCGCGCGCTCCGACCGGGCGGCCAGGTTCTCCCGTTCCTGCGGGTCCAGGGCGAGATCGAAGAGCATCTCCTCGGGAATCGGCTCATCGCCCCAGCCGACGCTCAAAAGGTGCGCCTTGCTGGCCGTGTCGTCGCAGTTGGCCAGCACGCGCCGGCTCCGCCCGTCGAAGCGCCGGATGTACTTGTGCCGCAGCGTCCGCACGCACCGCTGCGGCTCGTAGGCCGCGTGATAGGTCACCTCGGCGTATAGCTCCTGGCGAATCTGCTGCGTCTCTCCCCGCACCAGCGGCATCATCGAGAAGCCCTCCACCCACCCGGGCGCGTCGATGCCGGCCAGCTCGCAGACGGTCGGGAACACATCCACGTGCGACACCATCGCATCGCACACCCGCCCGCCGGCAAATCCGCAGGGACCGCGCATCACCAAATACACGCCGATGCCGTGGTCGGTCAGGTTGCACTTCATCCCCGGCAGCGGGATGCCGTGGTCGGTGGTAGCGATGACCAGCGTGCGATCGGCCAGGCCGCTGCCGTCCAGCGCGGACAGGATGGTTCCGTACTGCTCATCCAGCACCCGCGCTGATGCCCGAAAGCCCGCCATGTCGCTGCGGACGGCCGGCACATCCGGCAGCGGCGGCGGGACCGGCGAGAACCGCTCATCCTCCGCCGCCGACGGCTTCTCGAACGGCTCGTGCGTCTGGAAGAACCCCACCGACAGAAAAAACGGCTCCGGCGGCGAGCGAAGAAACCGCACGGCCGCCTCGGTGTGCTCGAGGGTCTTGGCCCAGTTGGCCGGCTTCAGGAGCAGCCGGTCGTAACCGATCATCGCACTATCTGGCGCTTCGTGCTGCACGCCGGCCAGCGCGGTCGTGTAGCCGGCCGTGCGAAGGAAGCTGGCCAGGTGGCACGAATAGTCGGGCATGACAAAGCCACGATGTGCTAAGCCCAGCATCCCCGCGCTGTGGGCGCACTGGCCGGTCAACAGCGCCGCCCGGCTGGGCGAGCACGTCGGCGCTGCACAGAACGCCTGCCGAAAGACCACGCCCTGCTCGGCCAGCCGCTGCAGGCTGGGCGTCGGCACGGCATGCCCATAGGGCTGGATATACCGGCCGGTGTCGTGCGAGTGGATGTAGAGGATGTTGGGTCGGGCGGCCATGCCGCGCAGATTACCGCGCGCAGCCTGCGGGGGCGAGACGGCCTTGATGAAACATCATGAAGCGACGACCGCGTGCTCTGCCTGTAGAGTGCGGCGGCAATGCCACCGCCTTAGCTGGTGCGGGGCGACACCGGTGCATGGGGAGAGCGAAAGCGGCGGCGGTGCCGCCATCTTCACCAGCAGCGTCCCCACCACGCGGAACCGGCACCAGCCCCCGACGCGCACTGCGGTCGCGGCGGACGCCAGGTCGATCCCGAGCCCTCTGGAGGTCCTCTTGCAGGTGGTTGACTGGCCACGATCCGGTACGGACAATCCCCGTACGATCTCGGCGTGTGCGCCGCGACAATATCAGAGGAGCAAACGTGGCGTTGGTCTGGGTTGGCGCAAACTGCGTTGTTGCATCGTGGGCGGCCTTCTCGGTTCTGCTTGGTCCGGTTCTTTGCGCCGTCACGCGGAGGTGGGGCCCGTCGATGGTCGGAGCTGGTACAGTGACGCTTGCGGTCGGGGCGCTGCTGCTCCATGGGGCAGCGGCAGCTCTTGCGGTCTTGTGGGCATCTATGTCCGTTGCAGTCGTGGGGTCGTCCCTTGCGCTTCTCGTCTGGGCTTCGCTCGCGCACTTTCTGCTCAAGAGATACGCGGATGCGACGCAGAAATCAGAGTTGGTTATACGGCTTCCGACTCTCTATTGGCATCTCTGTGCTGTGGCCTTTGTGGCCACAACCGTGGGTTGCGTTGTGTACGGCCGTTGGTATCTCGCGACGCTCCCGCTGTGTGTCTGGCTCGTCGCCGGTTTCGTGAGCGCAGAAGTCGCGATTCGCAGGCACATCCGCGACTGTGAGGAGGCTGGCGTGGACTGCGACAGGTCGCACGCGATCTACATGATAAACCATGTACAGGGCCGTGATTCGTTCGGGCAGGGCAGCCGCTACCCGTTTCCGTGAACGCCGGGACCGCCAGCGGCCCGCCGAGGCTGTTTGGCCCGTTGAGCAACATCCTCGCACTCCCACGTGGGTCCACAGTCGCTCGACGCCCGCGCGGACGCAGTGTCTCCTTGAACTGGCACCACGCGTGCGGAAGCATCTGGAGGGGTCAGACGGTGCCTCGAGCTTCGCCATCCGCGCACTGCCCTGAGGCGACGCGTTGACCGACTTGCGGTGGAGTCTGCAGGCGCGCTAAAATCCTTGCATGCAGGGGAATAAACATCCCAGATCCAGTGCACGCGACTGGAGAGGGGTAATGTCACTCGCGGTTGGGCTTCTCAGCCTGGGGCTTACCGCCTATGGCTTGCGGTCCCTCCCGTCCGAACCGGCACGACTTGAGGCCACGCTGCTGGGGGAGACCGACCTCATTGGTGACCTGCGAGCGCATCAACTTCCCGTGCGCGTCGAGTGGGATACCGCCATCGGAGTAGAACCCGCGCCACCCCTCACGCTGACATCCCTGCGTGTTGCAGATCTCATGATCCGCAACTCTGGGGGCCAGTCGCTCAAGTGGGCCTATAGCGTGGGCGCGCCGCTCCGGATAGCTCTTGGCACATCGAGCAGGTTGCTGGCGGTTACGCGGGTTGAGGTGGGCGGCAGTCGGACGCCTCCCATGAAAACCGTCGTTGAGCTGGGGCGCCACGCTTTCACCGTGGAGACCGACTTTCTGGATCCCGGGGAGTCGCTGTGGCTGCGGCTTGTCTACACAGGTACTCGGAACGCTCTTGACATTGACCAGCGTGTAGTGGGACAAGGCACGTTGAGGCTCAGCCGCCTGCCTCTGCAACCGACGGCGCCGCCAGCGCAGAACAGCATCGTTCTTCTGAGCACGCTTCTCTTCGCCGCACTGCTCCCATTTGTGCTGGTGCTTCGCTTGGCAGCGCGACGGTGGAGGTGGTGGCGCGCGGCTGCTGGAGCCGTGATCTACAGCCTGTTTGCTGTCTCCCTGGCATCGGCTCCGGTCCTTTGGGGAGCCAAGTGGTTTGGTGTCACAGCGATTGTATGGACGCCGCTCCTGCATGTCGTGCTCATGCTTCTTCTTCTCGCAATCCTATATGTGGATCTGCCGAGCCGTCCGGAGGGCACAGTTCTGTTGACAGCAGTGATGAAGCGCAGCTGGCGAGAAAGCACGACATCGCCATGAGAGGAGGGCAGACCGAATCGGCCGCGCGGAGCCTCGGCTAGGCGAAGAGGACCAGAAATGACATGGCGATCACCAAGCCCATTCTGTGGAGCATGGAACTCAGGATTATCGATAGCCATAGCGATTTCTCGGGCCTGCCCCAAGTTTCGCCCTCGATGCCGGGCGGTGGTGAGGTGGCACGAAGATGGGACGGGATGGAATACAGCCCATCCATTGCGATAGTGAGCACGAGGAACATGCTGAGTGGCCAAGCAACGAACTTGAATAGAGAAACAGCAGAAGGTACCAGAAACGGTATGATGCACGTTACCCAGCCAACGGCCAAAACGACTTGTGCGGGCCTCATCTGAACCCTCTCGATCCCAGTGTGGAAATGCGGGCAAAGTTCATGAGTTATGGCCAAGCGATGTAGATGGTGGCGTCAGTGCAATCGGCCTTCCGGATTCCGTCCACGAACACGGTTGCGTCAATCAGTTGCTGAACCATACCACGGCCGTTGAGGCGCCGCCAGCCGGCCTGACCCCTCAGATGCCGGCGAATCTGCCAAGAAATTTGTCGCGGGCCCCGAACTCCGGATCGCGGACCCCATTGTCGCTACCGAAAACAGGGTCGGACCGTCCAGGATCTGACTCGGCGACAGAGATGTTGGCAGACCCGACGCCAACCCTAACCCCACCACTGCGGCTGCCGGGGGCGGACGACGGCGGTGGCTGGCGAAGGCGGAAGCGGCGGCGGTGCTGCCGCACTCCATACGGGCTGGTCACGAATGCGTTTCGCTCCTGGGCTTTTCTCCCGCCGATTCTGCCGGCCTGGTCTGCAGCATCCCCGCCTTGGCCTTCATCTGCGCCAGGTCGCGCTGGTCCTGCTGGGCCTTTTTCACCTGCCGCAGCTCGCGGATCTGCCGCAGCGTTCGCGTCGCCGTCAGGGCCAGCAGCGTCCCGATCACGCTGAAGAGGCACGTAAAAACCAGCAGTTGCATCACGCTGGTGGACTTGTCCCCGAAGAACCAGACCTGCACCTCCCGGCCGCTGTTCCTCCAGACAAACAGCACGGCCGTCAGCGTCAGCACCGCGAACAGCCCAACCTTCGACCAGACCTTCAGTTTCAGCAGCAGGTTGCCCATGGTTCACCTTCCCAGCATGCCGCCGACGATGAGCATCAGCCCATCGACTCCCGGCCGCAGGTACTCGGCGATCGGGCAATAGCATAGCATGACCACGGCCGTGGCCAAGCTCAGGTACGGCCCCAGCGGCAGTTCGTGCCGACGCCGCGTGATCCACCCCCACACGCCCACGACCACGCCCGCGAACGGGGCAAGGAAAAACGCCACCGTCGCGGCCCCGGCCCCGATGATCGCCCCCACGCCGAACATCAGGTGCACATCGCCCAGGCCCATGGCGATGCGGCCGAAGCCCAGCGTGCCCAGGATCCGCGCCACCCAGACGACCAATCCGCCGACCATCGCCCCCAGCGCTGCCCCCAGCATGCCCGTCACCCACATCGGCCGGGTGGCGATCTCCCACATGTTCCGCACGGCCGGCACTCTCTCGGTCAGCACCAGCCAACCAACCGCCCCCGCGATCGGCGGCAGGAGAAACAGGATTTCCTTGCCCATCTCCGCGCGAATCTGCCATGAGGTATAGACCGGCGGCGGCTGCGGGGGCTCGCGGCCGTCCTTCTTCGCCGCCGCCGCTTCCTTCTCGAAGGCGTCCTTGTCGATCTCCAGCGACGGCTCGCCGGCCGGAAAACTCTGCGGCATCCACCCCAAGACAAACGCCGCGATGCTCGCCGCCAGCCCCACCGCACCGCCCGCCGCAAGCGCGTTGGCCCATGTCGGCTGCCACTGGCCGCCCTTGCTGACGACCAGGTTCAGCGCACCGGGCGTCTGGGGCGTATCGATCAGGGCATGGGCGATGATGCCCACGCCGGCCATCAGCCACGGGATCTCCAGCGGGATGATGAACAGCTCCGCGTCGATCATCGTCACCGCCACCAGCGCGCAGATGCAGAACATGTACAGCGCATAGATGGCCCAGTCCTGCTGGATGCTCTGCACCGCCCGCGGCGGCCAGGCCGCCGTGCACGGGCCGGCGTTCAGGATGAAGAACGCCACGTAGTAGAACACCAGCAGCAGCCCCGTGATCGCTTCGATGATGGGGTAGCGGACCGAGATGGGCTGGCGGCAGTAGCGGCAGCGGCCGCGCAGCCACAGCCACCCCGCCACCGGCACGTTGTCGTACCACGCCAGGCGGTGCTCGCACTTGGGGCAGTGCGACGGCGGCCTGACCAGAGACTCGCCCCGCGGCATCCGCCAGATCACCACGTTCAAAAAACTGCCGATGCACGCGCCCAGCACGAAAAGGAAGACGATGAATGCGATGTGCAGACCCATGGACGTGCCGTCAGATCATCCGCGCCAGGTGGGCGACCGCTTCCTGCTCCGTGAGGTTGCTGACGTCCAGCTCGGCGTCGGCCACCTGCCGGTAGAGCGGTTCGCGTTCGGCCAGTTTCAGGCGGATTTCCTCGATGCCGCCGCCCAGCTCGGTGAGGTTGGGACGCATCTGGGCCGTCTGCGGATCGGCCTGGATGCGTTGCAGCAGCACCTCCGGCTCACAGCGCAGATAGATGGTCCGGCAGCCGGATTCCTTGAGCATGCGGCGGTTCTGTTCGCGCACGACCGTCCCGCCGCCCAGGCCGATGACCCGCCCATCTTCCTTCAAGACCTCTTCGAGGGCGGCCGTCTCCAGATCGCGAAAGTGCTCCTGGCCATCCTGCTGGAAGATCTCGCGGATGGTCTTGCCGGCCGAGGCCACGATCCGGTCGTCCAGATCGATGTACTTCTGCCAGAGGCTGTCGGCCAGCCGTCTGCCGATGGTGGTTTTTCCGCAGCCGCGATATCCGACCAGGACGATGTTCATCCGCTGACATTATCGGCAAGACCCGCCGCGGATTTCCAAGGGTTCGCTCCAGGACGTCCGCTGCTCTATAATCGCCGCCGCCATGGCCAGCCTCAAGTACAAGCGCGTGCTGCTCAAGATCAGCGGCGAGGGTTTCTGCAGCGAGGGCGATCACGGCATCGACGCCGACGAGCTGCACAGCGTCGCCCGCCAGTGCGTCGAGGTGGTGCGGATGGGCGCCCAGCTGGCCATCGTCGTGGGCGGCGGAAACTTCATACGCGGGGCGTCGCTGGCGAAGATCCAGGGCATTCAGCGGGCCACCGCCGACTACATGGGCATGCTCGGAACGGTGCTCAACGCCCTGGCCCTGCAGGACACCATGGAGTCGATGGGCCAGCAGACGCGGGTGCTGTCGGCCATCAGCGTGCACGCCGTGTGCGAGCCGTTCATCCGCCGCCGCGCCATCCATCACCTGGAAAAGGGCCGCACGATCATCCTGGCGGCCGGCACCGGCAACCCGTATTTCACCACCGACACCTGCGCGGCCCTGCGCGCCACCGAGATCAACGCCGACGTGCTGCTCAAGGCGACCAAGGTGGACGGAGTGTACTCCTCCGACCCCCGCAAGGACCCCAAGGCCCGGCTCTTCCGGCAGATCACCTACCAGCAGGTCCACCGCGACCGGCTGAAGATCATGGACCTGACGGCCATCACGCTCTCGATGGAGCGCAAGCTGCCGATCGTGGTGTTCAACCTCAAACGCGAGGGGAACATCGTGCGCGTGCTCAAGGGCCAGAACGTCGGCACGCGCATCGTGGCGGAGTGAAGCGATCGCGCCGGACCGGACCGAGGTCCGTCCGATGCCGCCCGGCTTGCACAAAGTCGGCCGGGTGCCAGAATATTCCGCACCCACACGCGAGGTTCGGCCATGCCATTGGATGACATTCTTCTGGACTGCGAAGAGCACATGGAAAAGACCGTGGACCACCTGCGCCAGGAGCTGCGCGGGATCCGCACCGGCCGGGCCTCCCCGGCGCTGGTCGAGCACATCAAGGTGGACTACTACGGCAGCCCCACCGACCTGCGCTCCATCGCCGCCATCGCCATCCCCGAGGCCACGCAGATCCTCATCAAGCCCTTCAGCCCGCAGGACGTGAAGGCCATCGAGCGGGCCATCAACGAGGCCAACATCGGCCTCACGCCCCACAGCGACGGCAAGCAGATCCGTCTGGTCCTGCCGCCGCTGTCACAGGAGCGGCGACTGCAACTGGCCCACCAGGTCAAGGTGTTGGCCGAGCAGGCCAAGGTCGCCGTCCGCAACGCCCGCCGCGAAGCCAACAAGCTCATCGAGACCGAGCAAAAGGGCGGCCTGCTCAGCGAGGACCAGGCCAACGACGCCAAGGAACAGGTCCAGCAGCTGACCAAGACCTACGAGGGCAAGATCGACGAGGTGGCCGAACACAAGCGTCAGGAGATCATGACCGTCTAGCCCCAGATGATCATGCCCGGCTCGAACGGCGAAGCCATGTCCTTGTGTCCGGGCAGGATGCGGACGGCAAAGCCGTGCCGGCCGCTGTTGCGGCATTCGATCTGACCGACATACAGGTGCCGGTTGGGCCCCATCTCACGCATGTGCTGCATGATCAGCGGGCTGGCGGCCTCGAAGGTTCCGGACGCATTGAGCGGCCCGGCATAGAGCTGCACCTGGACATCCTCGGGTTTGAGTCCGGCCAGGTCCACGAGGGTTTCGACCTGGACCTGCTGGCCGACCTTGTAATGGCCATTGCCGCTGGCGTGGACGCCGGCGATCCGGATTCCGCCCCAGGTGGAACGCAGGCGATTCTTGAAGTGGGCCAGTTCCACGGAGCGTTTCAGGCCGTCGGCCGCCAGTTCGCGTCCGCGCAGGTAGGCGGGGATGTACATCTTGGTGGTGTACTCCTGCACCATGCGGTTGGTGTTGAAGACGGGCGCCAGCTTGCGCATGCAGTTCTTCATCCGCGCGATCCAGTTGCGGGGGATGTTCTCCACGCCACGGTCGTAGAACAGGGGGATGATCTCCTTTTCCAGCAGGTCGTAGAGGGCCTGGCTTTCGATCTGGTCCTGCAGTTCCGGATCGGGGTAGGTCTCGCCGCGCCCGATGGCCCAGCCCACCTCCGGCTGATAGCCCTCGACCCACCAGCCGTCCAGCACGGAGCAGTTGAGCACGCCATTGACGGCGGCCTTCATGCCGCTGGTGCCGGAGGCCTCGTAGGGGCGGCGCGGGGTGTTGAGCCACACGTCCACGCCCTGCACCAGGTAGCGGGCCACGCTCATGTCGTAGTTCTCGATGAACACCACCCGCCGACGGGCGCCGGGTTGACGCGCGAACTGCACGATCGTGCGGATCAGTTCCTTGCCGCCGTTGTCGGCCGGGTGGGCCTTGCCGGCGAAGACGAACTGCACGGGCCGGTTGACGTCCTCCAGCAGCCGCCGGAGGCGGTCCATGTCCCGCAGCAGCAGCGCGCCCCGCTTGTACGTGGCGAAGCGCCGCGCGAAACCGATCGTCAGGGCCTCGGGATCCAGGACCGAATCGGCCGTGGCCAGCTCGTCGTACGCCGCCCCACGCCGCGCCAGCTGCTCGCGCAGCGCCTGGCGCACGAACGCCACGAGCCTTCCCCGGCACCGCTCGTGCGCACGCCACAGTTCCTCGTCGGGGATCTGGTTCACCGCCTCCCACACCGACTGGTCGGTGCGATGCGTGATCCACCGGCTGGGCAGGTAGCGGTCGAGGATGTACATGATGTCCGGCGACAGCCAGGTGCGCACGTGAATGCCGTTGGTCACGTGGCGGATGGGGATCTCGCTGACGGGAACCTGCGGCCAGAGATTGTGCCACATCCGCCGCGAGACCTCGCCGTGAAGCTGGCTGACGCCGTTGATGCTGTCCGCCAGCCGGATGGCCAGTACGGCCATGGAGAAGCCCTGCTTGTGGTCGGCCACGTTCTCGCGGCCGAGGGCCAGAAAACCCTCCTCGTCCAGCCGCAACGACGGGATGTAGTTGCGGAAATACTTGAGCATCAGCTCCGGCGCAAAAAAGTCGATCCCCGCCGGTACCGGCGTGTGCGTCGTGAAAACGTTGGTCGCCATCACCTGCTGGCGGACCTCGTCGAACGAGAGGCTGGTCTCCTGGAGCATCACGCGGATCCGTTCCAGCGCCAGGAAGGCCGAGTGGCCCTCGTTCATGTGAAAGACCGTCGGCTTGATGTTCAGTTCCGTCAGGGCGCGCACGCCCCCGATGCCCAAAACGATCTCCTGGCGGATTCGCATCTCCGTGCCGCCGCCGTAGAGACGGCTGGTGATCTCGCGGTCCTGCGGGCTGTTGACCTCCAGGTTGGTATCCAGCAGGTACAGCGGAACGCGCCCCACGTTCGCCCGCCACACCTTGCAGAACACCGCGTTCTCGGGCATGTCCACGCGGATGTGCACCGGCGAGCCGTCGGCGTATCGCACCGGCTCGATCGGCAGGTTGTAGAAGTCCAGCTCGGGATACGCCTCCTGCTGCCAGCCGTCGGCCGACAGGTACTGCTGGAAGTAGCCGTTGCGGTAGAGCAGCCCCACCGCCACCAGCGGCAGGCCGATCTCGCTGGCGCTCTTGAGGTGGTCGCCGGCCAGCACCCCCAAGCCGCCGGAATAGATCGGCAACGACTCGTGCAGGCCGAACTCGGCGGAGAAGTACGCCACCAGGAAATCCGCCTTGTCGCCGTGGTGTTTCTGAAACCAGGCCCTGTCGGCCAGATGGGCCTTGAGGGCTTCCTGGACGCGCTTGAGGTGGGAGAGGTAACCCTCGTCGTTGGCCGCCTCCTGCAGCTTGGCCTGGTCGATCACGCCCAGCAGTTTCACGGGGTTGTGGTGGACGGTTTCCCACAGCTTGCGGTCCAGGCGGCGGAACAGCTCGACGGCGTCCGGCTGCCACACCCACCAGAGGTTGTGGGCGATCTCGATCAGCGGCGCAATCGGCTCGGGCAGGTCCGGGAAGACCTGAAACGACCGGATGGATGGCGTAAACGGTTCGTGCATCGTCCTTTTCCTTCGTGAGGCAAACGGCCCGGCGCCCCGCGGCGGCACCGGCATTTCCTACTTCGACCATCTACCCCAGTCGCTACACCCGCGCGCGGCAGCCGGGCCGGCACGCTCTGGCACAGGCCAGTTGACCCCGCACGCCTTTATCAGTCTATGCGTTATCGGTCCGAGTGTCATCGGGCTTTGCTTTGGCGGGCCGCAGCTATTACTATCACGGATCTGGCGACGCACGGCCGGGCGGCTGGCTCGCCGGGTGTGTTTGCGCTGCGCCGCGGCATCTTTCGCCCCGCACCGCCAAACCCTAGATGAGGACAGACATGGCCGAGAACCAGACGGACTCCGCGGTCCAGGAGCAACAGGAAGAGCCGATCCCCTTCTCGATCAGCGTCGAGGATGCCGGCCCCGCGACCAAGAAGGTGACGGTTCAGATTCCCAAGGAACGAGTCGCGGCGCAACTGAAGAAGCAATACGACCAGATTCGCCGGGAGGCGGCCATACCGGGCTTCCGCAAGGGGCACGCTCCGCCCAAGCTCATCGAAAAGCGCTTCGGCGACGACATCCGCAGCGAGGTGCGCCGGGCGCTGATCAGCGAGAGCTACGAGGAGGCGATCGCCAAGAACGGCCTGACGGTCCTCGGCGAGCCGGAGTTCGCGGGCCTGGACGAGCTGACGCTTCAGGAGGATGCGCCGCTGACCTACTCGTTCCAGGTGGAGGTGAGGCCCGTCTTCACGCTGCCGGAGATGAAGGGCATCCAGGTCAAGAAGCCGAAGATCGCCGTCACCGAGCAGCACGTCCAGCAGGCGCTGCGGAACCTCCTCGAGCAGCAGGGCTCGCTGCACCCGGTGGAGGACCGCGGCGTGGCCGACAACGACCGCGTGACCGCTGACATCCGCGTGAAGGTGGACGGCGCGATCGTCGGACAGCAGCTCAACGCCAGCCTGATCGTCCGGTCGCAATCCGGATGGCTCGGCGGCTTCCAGATCGAGAACCTGGCCAGGGAGCTGGAGGGTGCCCGACCGGACGAGGTCCGCACCATCAAGGTCAAGGGTGAGCCGACTCACACCCTGGAGGCGGTCCGCGGCAAGGATGCCGAGATGGAGATCGAGATCAAGGACATCCGGCGGCTGGAGCCGGCCAGACTCACGCGGGAGTTCCTCGACGACCTGGGCTTCAAGGATGAGCAGGAGCTCCTTGCCGCCCTGCGCCAGCAGATGGATGAGCGGATCGCCATGGATATCCAGGACACCATGCGGCGGCAGATCATCCGCTATCTCACGGACAACGTGCAGATGGAGCTGCCGGCCAGGCTCTCCGAGCGGCAGCGGCAGCGGGTCGTGCAGCGGCGCGCGGTGCAGATGCTGGTCCGCGGAGTTCCCCAGGAGGTCATCGAGGCGAACCTCGCCCGACTCATGACGGGGGCCTCCGAGGAGGCCGTCCTGGAGCTGAAGAGCTTCTTCATCCTGGAGGAAGTGGCCAGCCAGCTGGGCGTGGATGTTTCCGAAGGAGAACTCAACGGGCGGGTGGCGCAGATCGCCCTGCACCGGGGCCGTCGGCCCGAACGCGTCAAGCAGGACATGGCCAAGGACGGCAGTCTGGCGCAGCTCTACGTGGAGCTGCGACAGGAGAAGGCGCTGGATCAGTTGCTGAAGGATGCCCGCGTGGAGGAAGTGGAAGAGGCCCTCCCCGCCGCGGAGCAGCCGGCAGGCGACAAGACCGGCGCCGCCCTGACGGCCCCCGAGCCCCAGAAGCCCGCCGCCGACGCCGCCGCGGAAAGCAGCACGTGAAGGAATTGGTTCATTGATTCGATCACTCATTCACTCAATAGTCGGAGGCGCGCATCGGCCCGTCATTGAGTTATTGAATGAATGAATCCTTGAGTGATTTGCCATGCCGCGTCTGTCTGCCCCCCGCGGGACCGCCGACATTCTCCCCGGCGAAAGCTGGAAGTGGCAGGCCGTCGAGGGAATCGCCCGCGACCTGGCCGAGCGCTACCACTTCCAGGAAATCCGCACGCCGATCTACGAGCATACCGAGCTGTTCCATCGCGGCGTGGGAGAGACCACCGACATCGTCCGCAAGGAGACGTTCACCTTCCGCCCGCGCCCCGAGAGCGAGTCGATCACGCTCCGCCCCGAGGGCACGGCCGGCGTGGTGCGGGCGGTCATCGAGCACGGGCTGATCGCCCAGGAAGGCGCTCGCGTCAAGGTCTATTACCTCGGCCCCAACTTCCGCTACGAGCGCCCCCAAAAGGGCCGCCTCCGCCAGCACCACCAGTTCGGCGCGGAAATCTTCGGCATCGCCCAGCCCGAGGCGGACGTGGAATGCATCCTCCTCCAGATGGACTTCTACCGCGCCTGCGGCGTGAAGGACCTGGAGCTCCAGGTCAACAGCCTGGGCGATTCGGCCAGCAAGCAGCAGTATCGCGACCGCCTGCGCAAGTTCCTTTCGCCGCGGGCAGCCAGGCTGTCGGAGGACTCGCAGCGGCGGCTGAGCGAGAATCCGCTCCGCATCCTGGATTCCAAGGACCCGCGCGACATCGAGGCCACCGGCGATGTTCCGCCGGCCATCGAGTGCCTGTCGGACAGCAGCCGCCGCCACTTCGAGGCCGTTCAGCGGCTGCTGCGGCAGTCCGGCGTCCCCTTCACGGTCAACCGCCGACTGGTGCGCGGCTTCGACTACTACACTGACACGCTGTGGGAAGTCGTCGCCGGCCGACTGGGCGCTCAGAACGCCCTGGGCGGCGGCGGACGCTACGACAACCTGGTCGAAACCCTCGGCGGGCGCCCCACGCCGGGCGTGGGCTTCGGCTCTGGCATCGAGCGGCTGCTGTTGGCTCTGGAAGGCCAGGGCGCGCAGCTCCCACGCCGGGATCGGCCGCTGGTGTGGCTCGTCGCCCACGGCGACGCCGCCCGCAGCGCCCTTTGGAAGATCCAGCAGCAGTTACGCGAGGCAGGCTTCCCGGCCGACATGGACTACACCGGCCGATCGGTCAAGGCCCAGTTCAAGATGGCCGACCGCGAAGGTGCACGCTGGTGCGTGGTGATCGGCGAGAACGAACTGGCCAGTGGAACAGTGATCCTGAAAGACCTCTCCACCGGCCAGCAGACCACGACCCCACAGGGCGAGCTGCTCAAGCATCTGTCCGCGTAGAGCCGCCTTCGCCGCCCCCGGCCGGCAGAGCCGCACCTACATCAAATCCCGCGACATTCCGTAGGGCCGGCTGTGCCGGCCGTCCGCTCGAAAGCAAGACGTGCCACGGCCGGCCCGGCCGTGCTTCGCTCTGTACCCTCTGCGATGGACCCGCCCCCCGGCCGGCACAGCCGGCCCTACTTGGCTTGGGACACCCACTGGGCCAGCGGCCGAAGCGCCGGCGATTTCTTGTTCGCGTCGATCGAGAGCAGCACCGCAATTCGCACATCGGCCGTCTTGTCCGGCAATCGCACCAGCAGCTTGCTGACATCCGGCTGCTGGCCCTGCGGCGGAGGCGGGTTGGCCGAGGCGGTGTCGAACTTGGCGCCCGCCGGCGACAGGAGCCTGGCCGTCAGCGTCTTGCCGCCGAGGCTCAGCGTCGCCGTCGTGCCGTCGATCGCGACTTTCGCCGGCGTGTGCATCTGCCACACCACCTCCACCGGCTTGCCGGCCTTCACCTCATCCTGCACCAGCACGATGCTGCGGTCGTGCAGCGCCACGCCGCGAAGCACCGACGTCGCCGCCGTGCGATACCCGCTGCTCATGTCGGCCACAGCATACGCCAGCGCATCGGCGCTCCTGAACGCCACGATCGGCGCCTTGCCGTCGGTGGCCTGGTTTTCGCCGTCGATCACCAGCGTGTTGTGCCCCTCGGTGCGGAGGCGGTAATACGTCCAGCGGTCCTTGCCGAAATACCCCGGCAGGTTGTAGTCATCGCCGCCCAGGTCCACGGCCCAGCGCTGGCCCAGGGCATCGAGCACGAACGTGCCCAGGTCCAGGTGCGAGTGGTTGGCCTTGTTGTCGCCTCCCTTGAAGCCGAGGAACAGCGCCTCGGGGTCGAGCCACCCGCTGCGGAAAAACGCCACGTTCACGCCGCGAAAGCACGCATCCTTCGGCATCGCACGGATCGTCTTCTCATCGCCCGAGCCGTCGAACCACAGCAGGTGCAGAATGCCCAGGTCGCGCGGCCGCTTGGCACGCTCCCACGCCGCGTAGGCCGGCTGTTGGTACGCGCGGGCCATCCAGAACAGCTGCTCCGTGGCCCCGATGCCGCTGCCGGCATCGGCATAGTTGAACGTCTTGCCCACCGGTCCGCAGGAGTGGATGTGAAAGAACCCGGCCAGGTCAAAGCCCTCCGAGCGGCCGATGCCAAAGTCGGTCCCCAACCCCGTCTGCAACGCCGACAGGTAATACACCGCGTAGGTCGTCGCGTAGTCCCAGTACCCCGGGCCTTCAGCGCACCCGCCATCCGGAGCAAACGCGTTCATGGCCGGGCGAATGGCCTCGCGGCACAGCGGGATGAGTTTCGCCGCGATCTCCGGCTCCTCATCGGCCACCGCCAGCGCCCCGGCCGTCAGCCCGCCGTTGCAGACCTGGCTCCAGTTGTGCTTCGCCTTGGTCCACCACGCGCCCTTCTCAAATCCATCCAGCCCCGGCTTCAGCCCCTTCTCGACGATCGCCTTGCGCACGATGCCCCGCTGCTCGTCGCTCATGTACGCGTGCAGCCAGTCGTACCCGATGGCCATGGCGTTGGTCATCTCGGCCACATCCAGAAAGTGCGATGGGTTCCAGTCGGCAAACTGCGCAACGGCCAGCATCTCCTTGACCGCCCGGTCGGCAAAACGCTTGTCGCCATCCAGCCGATACAGCCCGGTGAGCGTGCCGATGCGTTTCAGCGCGCTGCGGCTTTCCCCCAGCAGCCGCGGGCCCTTGAGCACGCGCTGGACCGGCGGCTCGTCCAGCATCTTCACCGCCTGGGCCGTGAGCTTCTCATGCCACTCCCGCGCCAAAGCGTCGGTTCGCACCAGCTCGCGCACGCGCGGCAAATCCGCGTCCAGCACATACAGCCGCGGGTGCTCTTTTCGCAGATTCGCCAGGACCTGCCCATCGGCCGCCGACACCGATGACGCCAGCGCAAACACCACGCCCGCCAACGCGGCAGCCCCTTGTAGCGCAGGCTTCAGCCTGCGCCAGGTCGTGCAGGCTGAAGCCTGCACCACAATGCTCTTATCGCTTGTCATTGCCGACACAATACATGGGCAGGTAGCGGTAATAAACCTCCAGCGTCAACGTGGCCATGGCGGTGCTGTAGATGCGGCCGGCCGACTTGCCCCACTTGTCGTCGTAGTCCCAGCTTCCATCCAGCGCGCCGCCCCGGCGCTGCAGCTTGACCAGGTGATCGCGCAGCATCGGGTTGTATCGTTCCCACGCCTCGCCCTGGAACTGCATCAGCGCCAGTGACCCGTAGTACCAGCAGTAGAAGTCCTTCGGCCCGGCTGGCGGCGGCCAGCGCAGCAGAAAATCGCCCAGCTCGCGCACCTGCCGCGGCGTGAGGCGGTCCTCCAGCAACACGCGGCTGAACACCGCCTCGGCCGTCATGGCGGGGGTCTTCTCTCGCCCGGCCTGGTACCCGGCCAGGATGCTTGTGCTGGCCTCGACGCCGACGAGGTCGATCCACTTCATGGCCCGCTGCCGCGTGGCCCGCGGCATCTCAAAGCCCGTCTGCTGGGCGCTGTGCAGCGCCATCACCTGCCATCCAAAGACGCTGGTGTCGCCCAGCTCGCCGGGCGTATAGCGCCATCCGCCGGTGCTGCGGTTCTGCGCTGCGACGATGAAATCGGCGGCCTTGTGGGCGGCCGTGCGATACTCCTCGCTGCCGGTCATGATGGCCGCCTCGGCCAGCGCGATGGCGCCGATGCCGTGGTCGTACATGTCGCCGCCGCCGCGCAAGTCGCCATCCTTCTTCTGCTGGCTCAACAGGAAGCGCATGGCCTGCTCGACGGTCTGACGATACGGCCCGCTCTTGGCCGGCGTGTGGTCCGCGCCCAGGAAACACAACGCCCCCAGGCCGGTATAGGCCACATCGTGCTTGTCGCGGCCGCGACGCCCCGAGCCATCGTCCATGATCTTCGTCCAGCGGCCGTCGCGCTCCTGCACGCGGGCCAGGTAGGCCAGGCCGCGATCGACGGCCTGCTCGCTCTGCTCGGTGCCGCCCAGCTTGTTGACCAGCGCCGCCCGCGCCTCGGGCGACCGCTGCGACAGGTTCTGGGCGCTGGGCAGTTCCTGCGGCCCCACCGGCCCCGACAGCGGCAGCACCATCGCCTCGGGCGTTCGCTGGATGATCGGCTCTGCGACCCGCGGGCGAAGCTGCTCGGCCACCGGGTTTCCCGCCATCGACTGCGCCGGCGGCGAAGCCGGAAGCATCTCCGGCATCTCGATGGCCCGCGGGGTCACGTTGGCCGAAGCGACCGCCTGACGCGCGATGGCCACGGCGGCCTCGGCCACCTGCGGTGTGGGCGAAGGCGCCTCGGCCCAAGCCGCCCTGGCCTGCGGAAGCGTCGCCGTTACTTCCATCGCGACGGGCGCCGGCACGGCCACCTTCACCGGCTCGGACCGGGCCGGCACGGCCGCCGACAGGTCCAGCGCCTGGGCCAGCGAATCGGCCCGCACGCGCACGGGCTGGGGCGCGGCGACGGCCGGATCGACGCGAACATCCGCCACAGGCGTCTCGACGCGCTGGTGCGCCGGGACCTGTGCCGGCTGGACGGCCGGCGTGGCCTCCGCCTGCTGAATCGGCCGGGGCGCGGGCAAGTCCACCTGCGGCACGTTCATGGGGACCTGCGGCGCGGCCAGCGCCACGGCCTCGCTGACGTCGGGCCGGGGCGGGTTCCGCGGGGTCTCGATGCGCATGACCTGCCGCTCCAAAGGCGCCCGCGGCACATCCAGTTCCAGCGGCTCGACCACCACGTCGCTGGCGATGCGCGGCACCTCAACTCGCTCCAGCTCAACGGCCGGCGGAGGCGTCACGGGCAGATCGGCCGCCTGGTTGCGGATCGCCAGAGCCACCTGCGCCTCGCGGCTGGCGTCCAGATTGACGGCCACCTCCATGCCGGTCTGCTCGCGCACGTAGGCCACGATCACCCGCGACAGGCCGATCAGGCTGAAACCCACCGTCAGCAGCAGGTGAATCAGCAGCGAGATCAGCAGGCAGCGCTTCAGCAGGCTGAAACGCCGCGTGTCGCCGCGCAGCGTCAGCAGCAGCGGGATCAGCAGGAGCGTCGCCAGGATCAGCAGCCACCAGTCCATGAGCCGCCGCACCGGCACGCTCACGGCCAGCGCGCGAAGCTGCTGGAGGATCGCCTCGCGGTCCGCGCCGCGCAGCCACCACCCCACCGCCGCGCCGATCGTGAACACGATCAGCGTGCCCACCAGCAGGCGGGTTCGACGCGGGCGCGGCCTGGACGGCGACTGGGGCATGTCTCTAGGGCGCTCCCTCGGCCGACGACGCCGACGGCAGATAACCGATCTTCGCCTCGCTGATGCCGGCGTTGCGGCACAGGCTCAGCACGCCGGCCGGAAACTTGTGGTACGTGTACTCATCGGCCCGGATCAGCACGCCGCGGTCGGGCTCCTCGCGGGCCACCCGCGACACCAGCTCGCGCAGCTCCTGCTCGCCGTAGGCCCGGCCGGCGACGATCACCGTCCCGTCCCGCTTGATGTTAATGATCAGCTGCTGCGGGGCGGCCGAGATGGGCGCCACGGCCGACGTGTTGGGCAGCCGCACGCTCAGGTCCCGCTCCTCCTGCGTGAAAGTCGTCGCCACCAGGAAGAAGATCAGCAGCAGGAAGACCATGTCGATCAGGGGCGTCATGTTCAGCCCCTCGTCCTGGTCGGCCTCGCGGTCGGTGATGCGCATCGGAGGCTCCTACCCGGCGGAGGCCGGCTCGACGCGGGGCGTGGCCCCCGCAAAATGCTCCATGAACTGCTCGGACACGTCGTTCATCTCGCCGACGATCCGCTCGATCTTGCCGACAAAGTAGTAGTACATCATCAGCACCGGGATCGCGACCATCAGCCCGGCCAGCGTCGTCACCAGGGCAATGTAGATGCCCGTGGCCAGCGCCTCGGCCTTGCCCAGCCCCATCAGCGATGCCACCTGGAACGCGTCGATCATGCCCCAGACCGTCCCCAGCAGGCCCAGCATCGGCGCCACCGCCGATACGCCGTACAGCAGCCGCAGGTTCCGCCGCAGCTTGAAGATCTCGTTGGCCCCGGCGTCCTCGATCGCCTGCTCGGCGACCTCCGGCCCCTGCGGCAGCTTGCGGATGCCGACGGCCATCACCCGCGCGATCGGGCACTCGTGCGCGCGGCAGTAGGCCAGCGCCGCGTCGCGGTCCGTGTCCAAGTTGCGGAACGTCGCCCTCAGGCCCTCCACGAACCCCGGCGGGATCACCGCACCGCGCCGCAGCGCCACCAGCCGCTCGATGATCAGCGCCACGCCGATCAGGCTGCACACCGCGATGGGGATCATGAAGTATCCGCCCGCGACCAGCAGATCGAGAAACGACTTGCGCGGGGTGGCCTTGGTCTCGGGGGTCGGCGCCGCCGGAGCGGGCGCCGTGGCCGGCTGGCCCAGCACCGCCACGCCCATCAACAGCACCACCATCCCCGCCAGCATGCCCGGCGGCACGCGCCACCGCCCGTTGGTATGGCCCATCAATCTCATGTTCGACCTCATCATCCGCCCAGCGCCTTGAGCTGCTTTTCCGCCAGCGCCGCTTCCGGGCGGTCCTTGTACTTGCTGATCACCGTTGCGTACTGCTTGCGGGCCAGTTCCTTCTGCTTCATCTGCTCAAAGGCCCTGCCCGCCTCCAGCAGCGCCCGCGCCGACCACTCCGGGTACGCATACACATCCTCCACCGCCAGCAGCGCCGCGGCCGCCTTCTCGTATTGACCCTCGGCAAAGTACGTCTCGCCGATCTGGAACTGCGCCCGCGCTGCCACCGGCCCGCTATGACCGTCGATCACCTTCTTGTACCACGTCCGGGCCTCGTCGTATTTCCTCTGGTTTTCGGCCGACCATCCGATTCCGAACTGCGCCAGGTACACAAACTCGCTCTGCGGATACGCCGCCAGGAACTGCGTGTAGGTCTGCCTCGCCTCGTTGTGCTTGCCGCCCTGCGCCTGCACCTCGCCCAGCTTCAGCATCGCCGCCGACGCCCGCTCGTCCTTCGGATACTTTGCCAGCATCTGAGCCAGCGCCGCCTCGGCCTCGTCCGTCCGCCCCAGCCCCGCGTACGCCACGCCCGCCTGGTACAGCGACGCCGCCGCCACCGCCGCATCCGCGCCCTGGCCGGCCAGTGCCATGAACACCGCCGCCGCCTTGTCGGCCTGCCCCAGCTTCTCGTAGCACTGGCCCAGCCGATACCGCGCCGCCGTCGCGGCCTTCGTATCCGTCCGCTTGTCGGCGATCGCCTGCTCCAGCAGCTTGCTCGCCGGCTCGTACTGCCTGTCCTCATAGAGCCAATCGGCCAGTTCCACCCTGGCCGCCGGCGCCAGCCTGCTGTCCGGGTACTCCGCCAGCAGCCTGCGATACGCCGCGATGCTGCCGGCCGAGTCTTTCGTCTCGCGCAGCGCCCAGGCCAGGTCATACAGCACCGCGTCGCTGACGGTCTTCTTGTCGGCGGCCAGCGAGGCCAGCGCCTTGGCCGCTTCCTGTGACTTGCCCAACTTCGTGAAACTCGCGGCGATCACCTGCCGCGCCGCCGCGGCCTGCCTGCCGGCCGGATACGCCGCAACGTACTGCTGCATCGCGGCCAGCGCCCCGGCCGCATCCCCAGCCTCCTGCAAGGCCCGGCCCCGCTGAAACATCGCCTCATCGGCCAGATCGTGCCTGGGGTGCTTCTGGATCAACTGCGCAAAACGCCTGGCCGACTCGCCGTAGCGCTTTGCGTCAAACTCCATAAACGCCAGCAGGTACATCGCCGGCGCCTCCAGGTCGGCGGGGGGATTGGCCGCCAGCAGTTTGCCAAGCAGCTCGGCTGCGCGCGGATGCTGGTTCTGCCGGTACAGCATCTGACCGTATTCCAGCAGGCCCCGCTGGACCCACGGCGAGTCGGCCGGCGCCTTGACCAGCTCCGCCAGCGTCTTTTCGGCCGCCGCCGCATCGCCGCTGCGCAGTTGCGCCGTCGCCAGCTTCAGTTGCGCCTCGTGGCGGTCCTGTTTGGCCACGGCCAAATACTTGCCCAGCGCCTCGGCCGCCTCGCGGGGCTTGTTGGTCTGCAGCAACGCATCGCCCAGCAACAACACACCGCGGGCCAGTTGATCATCTGCCAGGGCCTTGCGGCTGTCGGCCAGGGGCGCCAGCCGCTGCGCAGCCGCGGCGTAGTCGCCGGCCATGTAAGCGCACTGGCCGTGCCGCAACGTGAAACGCAGCCGCTGGTCCTCGTCCCTGGCATTCTCCAGCAGCAACGCGAACGCCTTGGCCGCTTCGGCGTGGTTGTTCAGTAGAAACAGGTTCTCCGCGTCCAGCTCGCGCGCTGCCGGCGCAAACGCCCCGCCGGCCCCGATCACCTCGCCGCACAGCGCATGGCTCTGGTCATAGCGGCCAAGCTTGTGCAGGCAGAACGCCTGCCGATACGCCGCCTCGGCCGCCTGGGGAGCGTTGCCATGCTCCTTGCGATACCCGCCAAACGACCCGGCCGCATCCTCATACCGCCCCAGGCCCAGCAGGCACATCGCCCGGTCAAATGCGATGGTCGGCATGTTGTCCGGCGGCGGCGTCTGCTTCAGCAGCGCCTCCAGCGCCGCCAGCGCCGGCTCGAACTTCTTCTGCGCAATATCGCACTGGGCCAGCCAGTACCGCGCCGCCGTCGCCCGTTGCGGATCGTCCCTCGCCACGCCCTCGAGCGTCTGCCGCGCTGCGTCGGGTTTGCCGGCGGCCAGTTGGCTCAGCCCTAGCTGCAGCCGCGCGGCCGGCGCATAGGCACTGCCCGCGAACTCCGCCAGCAGCGATGTGCATTGCCTGGCCGCCTCGTCATACCGGCCGGCCTTGTGCAGCGCGCCGGCCAGGCTGAAGCGAAACTCCGCCTGCCGAGCCGCCGGCGCTGCGGCCGCCGACTTGCGGTACTGCTCCACCGCCGCATCGAACTTCTTCTGCGCCTCCAGGGCCTGGCCCAGCAGCAGCGCTGCATCGTGCTGATACGCCGAAGTGGGATGCGCCCGGGCCAGCTCCGCCAGAGTTTTCTCCACGTCGGCGTGCCGGGCCAGCGCCTGCTGGCACAGCGCCATCAGGTACATCGCCGCGTCGCGGCTGGCGCCGTCGGGGTAACTTCGCAGATACGCCTCGCAAGCTGCCAGCGCCTCGGCCGATTTCCCGCCTGCGTACAGCACCTGCGCCCGGTTCAGCGCCGCCGCCGCCGCGTGCCGGCTTTGTGGATACTTGGCCAGCAGCTCATCGAACACCGCCACGGCTTTGTCGGGTTGCTTCAGCGCCAGGTGACAGTGTCCCAGCACCGCCAGCGCTTCATCGCGCTGGGCGAAGTTCGCATCGGCCGCCAGCACCGCCAGCGCCTCGGCCGCCGCCGCGTGCTCGCCCAGCCGATAGCGGCAGATGGCCATGGCATAGCGCGCTGTCTGGGCTTCCGGATGTGCCGGATATTCGCGCAGGAATTCGGCGTATTCGTCGGCCGCCAGCTTGTGCAGGCCCCGCTGGTAAAGCCCGTTGGCCGCCGCCAGTCTCTTCGCCGCCCCATCGGCCGCCGCCTGCCCCCGCGCAACGGCTCCGCAGGCCAATCCCACCGCCAATGCCAGCAGCACGCTCCATCGCCTGATCACGTCTGGGGTCTCCGTTCTGCCCGGACAGATGTAACGGCCCGCCCGAAAAGGGCAAGTACGGTTATAATACCGCAAACATCCCGGAGGCACGCATGAACGTACCGGTCAAGCGGGGCATGCTTCTGCGGCATCAGGGCCGGCTGTTTTTCGTGGAGGAGGTCGCCGAGCGACACAGCGGCAAGATGCGCCCCACCGTGCACGTCCGCATCCGCGACGCCCTCGACGGCAGGCATGTGGACCGCACCCTCGACGAGTTGATGCCCCTGGAGGAAGTGCCCTTCGCGATTCGCACCATGCAGTATCTCTATGCCAAGGGGCAAAACCGCGTTTTCATGGACAGCCAGACGTTCGAGGAATTCGAGCTCTCGCCGGCTGCGCTGCACAACTGCGAGCCGTTTCTCACCGAAGGACAGGAGTTTCGCGTGCTGGTTGCCGATGAGCGGCCCCTGCGGCTGGAGATGCCGGACACGGTGGCCCTCAGGGTGGCCGATACCGCCGCTCCGTCGCATGCCGTGGGGACCGCCGGCAATGTGATGAAGGAGGCACGCCTGGAGAACGGTCTGGAGGTGCGGGTGCCCCTGTTCATCAAGACCGGCGACGTCATCCGCGTCAGCACCCGCAACCGCGAATACGCAGGCAAGGGCCCCTGATCGAGCGGCGCGCGAACATCCCAGACCCTGCCCCTGCCGCCGCGGCTGCTTCACGGAGGCACAGCAAATCGCACCGGCGGGCACTGGGTGCGGCCCCACAGCGGATTGACCGCGTTGATCTTTGCGCCGTTGCCGGCCCAATAGTGGTAGTCATCCTCGAACCGCACGATCATCTCGTAGGCAACCCCCGGCCGCAGTGCCGCCCGCCGCGGCCCATCGGGCACGCCGTTGATCAGGACCTGGTACTCGCCGCCCGGCGTGCGACGCAGCTCCACCGTCGCGTCGAAGTGTTCGGATGGCCGCAGAAGCACCGCCGCGCCGTCCATCGGCCGATCGGGTCGCCCGGTGCGGGCCGTCTCCAGCACTGGCTTGTGCATCCACGGCCGGTGCGAGGCGAACACGGTCGCCGGCGGAGACGGGCCGGACCCGGCCGGCTGCGTCGCCGGACGCGTCGTCGGAGGCGCCTCGACGATGCACGCCGCCAGCGCCCGGTGCATCTTCTCGGGGTCGGCCGGCGCCACCCGATCGACGTTGACCGTCCATGGGACGTTCGTGACGTTGGTGATGCGGCAGACAAAGCGGATGCCGCCCCCCGGCTGCGTCGCGGGCGGTTGCAGTGACATGCTGATGTGCGGCGCCGGCCCGGCAGGCGCCTGACGCTGCGCGGCATGGGCCGCCAGCGGCATCCCCGCGGCCAGGAACGTCACCAACAGCAGCCTCGCCCATTGCAATCGCATTGTCTGCCTCCTGGTTGCGGGCTGGCCACGCTCACCACGGGCGCTATCGCCCTGGCGCCGTCGGCATCAGCCCAATTATTACCGGGAGGGGTAATGGTTGGAAGTTTCTCCGTCCGCGGAATAGCGAACATGCTCTCCTCGATGGTAGCTTCTGTCAGCGTCCGACCGGCGCTGTGTGCTGCGACGATATGTCCGCGCCAGGTTTTCCGGGAGCACCTCATACCGTTCACCTTCATGATGATATGGACACGCGAGCCGCAGAAACGTTCAACGATTCATGCTCCGGCCAGTGATTCGCCATCTTTTTTGCCGGGAAAGCCACAGTTCGGTCCGATGTCCCACTGAATGCAGTGTCTCGGCGGCCGCGGTCCTGTGGTTCTTCTCAGGAAGTGCAGCCCAGCTGGGCCAGATCGTCGCACCACGCTTGGACCAGCAACCTTTCCTGCGGAGGGAAGAACCCGGCCTCGATAAGCGCGGCGTAACAGGCCCGCAGGTTGTCGGCGATGGCGGACGACTCCGCAGACAACTCCAGGCCGGCCAAGATCCGTGCCAGGCGGTCGTTCCCGGTGTAGCCGGGTACCTCGTCGGCAAAATCCCGCATCAGGTTATGCGTGTTGCGGTCCTGCCGCACTTCCGGCCGATGAAACACCACGCCCAGGCCCATCGCCCACAGGCAACGCTGCGCGATAAACGACCGCCAGATATCCGTCATGCGAAACGAGCAGTAGCTGGGCAGGTACATCAGCGGATAGGCCCGCGGCCACCACCACGTGGACTGGCTGTTGAAAGGGCACCACGTGTTGGGCGGCAGCCACAGGGCAGGCCGCTCGTGATGCTCGAAATCAAACGGCCGGTCCAGCACCAGCCGCCACACGGCGTCCACATCCGGCGCATGGTCGGCCAGGCCCTGTTGGATAGGGGCATCGTGGTCGGCCAGTGGAGCACTCAGCTCGTGTTGCCACGTCGTCGCGTCGGTGATGCGGTCCAGGGGATAGCCGCGTGGCCACACCAGGGCATCCGTGAAAACGCGATAGACGTTGAACCACGGGCGCGGCGCAACGGCCTGGGCGCGGGCAACCGGGCTCCGCGGGGCCCACCGGCTGCCGGGCAGGGGCTGGTTGTCGTCGTCGGTCTCGTAGATGCACTCCGCCGCGCCGGCCATCGCCAGCAGGTAACCGAGGTTCTTGCGGGCGTAATGCCCGGTGGGCAGCAACTTGGCCAGGCGGTAGGGAAGCTGCTGCTGCTCGGCCAGCGAGTAGAGCCGCACGCCGGCGGCACCGGGGATCTCGAATGAATCGGGTCCTTTGCTGTCGCCGATGACCAGCAGCGGCGCGTTGACCTGCGTGCATCGCCGCGCCAGTTCCACACAACAGGCGGTGGGACGCTGCACCGTCGTGATGACAACGCAAAGTGGCTGGCTCATGGCTGGCCTCGGTGGCGGGCGGGATTGTCCGCCGGCGGCGGATCAAGGCCCAGCATCACATCCTCGGGCGACCGTGACCGCCGCGGTCCGCCGCGTTTCTGCCGCAGGGATTGCTCGCGACGAAGCGCCCACAGGTTGGCAAAGGATTCCTTGATGCTCGCTGTGCCCACGCGTTTCGAAGGGTTGATGTAGTTGATGGGCACCTCCACGCGATGCCAGTCATGCAGCAGCCAGCGGATCTCGGTCTGAAAGAAGTGTGCCCGGCTTCGCACGCCGTGTTTCAGCACCGCCTCCATGGCCCGGCGGCTGAAGCACTCAAAGCCGCTGGTCATGTCGCGCATCGTGGTGCCCAGCAGCAGGTTGGTCAGCACCGTGCCGCCTTTGCTCAGGATGTACCGCGACCAGGGGCCGCTGTACGAGCCGCCGGGCATGAAGCGGCAGCCTCCCGCGTAATCGACGCCGGTGCCCATCGCGTCGATGAAGCGGGCAATCTCCTCGGGCCGATGGCTCAGGCCGCCGTCCATCTCAAGGATCCACTGCGCCCCGGCCTGCAGCGCTTCGCGGTAGCCGCGGAAATATGCATCCACCACGCACCGATTCTCCGGCGCCCAGACCAGCACGACGCGCGGGTCGGCGGCGGCGCGCGCCTCGACCTTCTGTCGGGTGTCGTCCTTGCTGACCCGGTCGAGGACGCAGAAGACACGGTCGGCTTCGCCCAGTTGCGCCAACACCCGATCCAGGAAACTGTTGATGGTGTCCGACTCATTGGCCAGCGGCACCACCACCGCCATGCGGATGGCGCTGCCCGGCGTGCCGGCTTGGGGCGCGCATGCTTTCATGGGGTTGCCCGATCGGGTTCCACCAGGCGCAGAAGCCCCATGGTCGCGTAGCCATCGGTGGCGCGGAGTGAGAATCGCCATCCCCGAACCGGGAACTTGGCGCGGTGAACCACCTCCAGACCCGTGCGGTCCAGCGGCTCGTCCAGATTCTGCACGAAGTACCTGGCCCCTTGCGACTTGGCCCAGCGAAGCATCGCTGCCGAGTCGGTCAGGTAGCGCTGCCCCTCAGGCATCACAAGGCCGCCGATGTCGATGATCGGGTTGGGAACCTCGTGCACGACCTGCCCGATGCTATAGATGGCCAGGGGCGCGTCCGGCGGCGTCTGCTGTCGCACCACCGCGAAAAAGTCGCTCATCGCCGCGACCCCCTTGGCGCGGTTGATCACCTTGGGGCCGGCGCAGAACGCGCTCACGAAGACCGTTCCGAGCAACATCGCTGCCATGGCCACCATGCCGACACCCCGCCGCCGAGCCGTCGCGCCCTGCATGCAGCGGAACGCGACCAGCATCGCCACAAGCGTAAGGAACGGGCCGGCGATCAACACGTAACGCGTCTGCACGGCCGTGCGGTTGGCCAGATAGAAAATCGTCAGGGCCACCGGCCAGAGTGTCATGCCCACCGCCACCCCCCAACGCCCGACCGCAGCGGTCCAGCAGCGGTGGCTGACCAATCGCCACAACAAGATGAGCCCGGCCACGGACACGATGGCGCACTCGACGCCATAGCCGAGCAGCAGGATCTGCGCGGTCCGCAGAATGCCCGATCGCAAGCCGACGTGCTCGAATCCCACCAGCCGCTTGGCGGAGTTCGTATTGGGCACGATGCGTCCGAAGTGGGCCATGGCATACCACGCCCACAGCAGCGCCGGCAATGCGGCGATCGCCGCACCGAGGACAATCCGCCAGAGAGCCGCACGCCCATCGTCGCGCCACAGGCGCCACGCCGCGTAGAGTGATCCGAAGAACGACAGGATCACCAGTTCGCCCCGAACCAGGGGGGCCAAACCTGCCAGCACCGCCAGCACCCACCACAGCCGCCCGCGGAGATCGGCCAACAGCGCCAGCCATGTAAACCATAGCGCCACCGCCAGCGCGCCCACCGCCTCCATCCCGGAAAAGGCCTGGATCGTCGTGTATGGCTGCAGGGCAACGAGTGCTACCAGCCACGCGGCGACGGATCGTTTCAGGCCCAAGTGCCTGGCCGCCGATGCGCCCAGCACCCAGGCGCCGCTCAGGCAGGCTACCAGCCCTGCCAAACTCACCACTTTGGTCGTCCACAGCCAGTCGGATATGGCAAAATGCGACACCGCCAGCAGAACTGCCCACAGAGGCGCCGAGTTGCCATAGCTCACGCGGCCTTGGTAGGCAAAGCCCTTGCCGGCATAGAGGTTCTTGGCGTACTCAAGGTGGATGAAGCCGTCGTCCTCCAGGCCGCCCCAACCCGCTACCATCATGTACGTCAGCCAAGCCACGCCGCAGGCCACCGCTATCGCAGCTGACCGCGAGATGTTGGCCGACCCCGTCCGATCCAGAGCATCCATGGACTTCAAATGGGGTTCTGCAAGACAGCCATGTTGAGGCGACAAAACAACCTCCTCGCACTTTCAGCGATTCGCCCCCGCCGGTTGTCCAGACTCAGGGCGCACGACGTCGAGGATCGGGGAGACTAACACGCCGGTCAGTGCCTCCGACTACTGGGTCCGCAGAGGTCCCCAGGATTCGTGCTGTTCTGGCATGCGGCGGAGCCAGACGCGCACGACCCTCCCCAACGCGCCGCGAACGCCGAGCCATGCACAAGGACCCTTCTCGGCAGTCACCGCATTGCCCATCCTCAACCAGCCATATACACCAAAACGGTCCCAAAGGTCGCCTGGTAACTGTCCACTGTCAGCTCGCAACTGGCAACTCGCAACTGGCAACCCGCAACGGGCAACCCGCACCTTGCGTCCACCCGCGGGGCGTGGATGATGGGCCTCGATGGCTGACACGGACGTTTCCGATCTTCTGACGGTCGAGCAGGCGATTGCCATCCTCGACGCCGCCCCGGTGTCGCCCCGTACCGAGCAGCGAAGACTCCCCGATGCCCTGGGCCTTCGACTGGCGGCCGACATCGTCGCCGATCGCGACTATCCGCCCTTCGACAAGAGCGTGGTGGATGGCTATGCGGTGCGGTGCGCCGATGTGCGGCAGACGCCGGTGCAACTCACACTGGCCGGCGAAGTGTCGGCCGGGCAGATGCCCCCCGCGCCGCTGGAAGCGGGGCAGGCGATGGCCGTGATGACCGGGGCGCCGCTGCCGCCGGGAGCCGACGGCGTGGTGCCCCTGGAGGAGACGCAGGTTGTGGACGGGGCGGTGCGGATTCAGCGGGCCCACTACGCCGACCGTTACGTCGCCCGACGCGGCAGCGACATGGAGGCCGGCCGGATCGTTCTGCCGCGGGGCACGCGGCTGGATGCAGCGCAGATCGCGGTGGCGGCGACGGTCGGGGCGGCGACGGTGGAGGTTTTCGCCAGGCCGCGGGTCGCGGTGCTCTCGACCGGTGATGAGCTGGTGCCGCTGGATGCCGTCCCGGCGCCGGCGCAGATCCGCGGCAGCAACAACCTGATGCTGGCGGCGATGCTGCGGGCCCTGGGCTGCGAGCCGGTGGACCTGGGCACGATGCGCGACGACCCCCAGGTCATCGGCGCGGCATTGCGGAAGGGAATGGAACAGGATGCGGTGTGTGTTACCGGCGGGATGAGCATGGGGCGGTACGATCATGTGCCGCGGCTGCTGCGCGAGATGGGCGTGCAGATGCCGGTGACCAAGCTGCGGATCAAGCCGGGCAAGCCGTTCGTCTATGGCTTCACCGCGACGTGCCACATTTTCGGCCTGCCGGGCAACCCGGTCAGCGCCTTCGTATGCATGGCGCGGCTGGCGTCGCGGCTCCTGACGCGGCTGGCCGGCGGGACGGTGCGCGACCGCTGGGTCGCGGGGCAGCTCAGCACCGGGCTGGCGGCCAACGGCGCCCGCGAGTTCTACCAGCCGGTGCAGTTGCAGTATGCCTCGCGGATGGCCGGCCAGACGGGTATCATTGTGCACCCGCTGATGTGGAAGGGCTCGGCGGATGTGTTCACGCTGGCCTCGGCCGACGGATTGCTGATCCGCGCGGCCGGCGAGCCGCCGCTGCCCAAGAATTCGGTGGTGCGTGTCCTGGAGTTGTGATGGATCGCGCCGAGAAAAGCGCAGGCGGCCGGTCGCGGGGATCCTGGCTCCGCGATGCGATCATTGTGCTGCTCATGGCGGCCCTGGCGTTTGGCGGCAGCTTCACGTGCTGGTACTCCAGCGATGACCACGACGACCGGCCGCCTCCTCCTCCGCCGCCTCCTCCGGCAACCAGGTGAGTCCTGCGATGAAGGGATGCAGATGAACCAACTGCGCGTTGTGGTGTTGGCGGTGCTGGTCATGCTGTCGGCCGCGTCGGCCCAGACCTCGTCGCCGTCGGCGGACGACAAGCTCAGCACCACCGAGCACGAGGTTACCATCGGCGAACAGGCGATACGGTACCGCGCCACGGCCGGCACGATCCTGATGCGCGACGAGGCCGGCAAGGCCAAGGCGACGGTGTTTCATGTCGCCTATGACAAGATCGACAACGGCACGACGCGGCCGGCGGATCGGCCCATCACGTTCGTGTTCAACGGCGGCCCGGGGGCGGCGTCGGTATGGCTGCACCTGGGGACGGCCGGGCCGCGGCGCATCGAGCTCAACGCCGACGGCGAGGCGCCTCCGCCGCCCCATCGGCTGGTGGACAACGCGCACAGCTGGCTGGACGCCACGGACCTGGTCTTCATCGATCCGGTCGGCACCGGCTACAGCCGCCCCGCGCCCGGCGAGAAGGGCGAGGAGTTCTACGGCGTCAAGGAGGACATCGCCTGGGTCGGCGAGTTCATCCGCCTGTACCTCAGCCGCAACCAGCGGTGGGATTCGCCCAAATTCCTGGCCGGCGAGAGCTACGGCACGACGCGGGCGGCCGGGCTCTCGGAACACCTGGCCGACCGCCACGGCATCGCCCTCAACGGCATCATCCTGATTTCCAGTGTCCTGGATTTCGCAACGCTCAACCCCGGGCAGGGCAATGATCTGCCCTATGCGCTGTACCTGCCAACCTACGCCGCCATCATGCACCATCACCGCAAACTCTCCGGCGACGTGCGGACGCTGTTGGCGGAGGTGCAGAAATGGGCAACCACCGAATACCTGGTCGCACTGGCCCAGGGCGACGGCCTGGACGAGCCCCAGCGCAAGGCCGTCGCGGCGAAGCTGGCCCGGTACACGGGGCTTAACGAGGAGTGGATACTGAAGGCCGACCTGCGCATCGGCCCCGAGGCATTTCGCCAGCAGTTGCTGGGCGAGCAGCGGAAGCTGATCGGGCGGTTTGACGGGCGGATTGTCGGCCAGGACCTGCGGCCGACCGCGGGCGAGGCCGAATATGACCCGAGCCTTTCGCGGTACCTGCCGGTCTATTCGGCCACGTTCAACGCCTACGTGCGTCGCGAGCTGAAGTTCTCCAGCGATCTGCCCTACGAGGTGCTCTCGCCCAAAGTGCATCCGTGGAACTTCGGCCGGGGCGGAGGACACCTGTACGTGGGAGACCAGCTCAAGTCGGCGATGGCCAGGAACCCGCACATGAAGGTTCTGGTGGCCAGCGGGTGGCACGACCTGGCCACGCCGTATTTCGCGTCGGACTATACGATCGCGCAGCTGCGCCTGCCCGTCCCGCTGCGGCAGAACGTGCGGCAGACCTATTACGCGGGCGGCCACATGATGTATCACCTTCCCTCCTCGCTCGAGGCCCTTCACGAAGACATCCGGCAGTTCGTGCGGTGGGCCGCTGCATCCGACGGCGGCCGGTAGATTCGCTTCGACGCCAACCCAATGACCCGAGTCGCAAGGCGCGCGGTTTGGAGCGTACGGATCATCGGCGCAGCTCCGGAGGTCCGTCAGCACGATCCGCGCGGTGCAGACCCCTGGCGGGACCGGCTTGCATCGGCACGTCGCGCCGGTAGGATTGCTGCAACTCAGGAGCGATCAGTCCGGAGCATGCCAGCTGAAGGGTTGGGAAACGGATGAGCCTGGAAGGTTTTTTTTCGCCACAATCGGTTGCCGTCGTGGGGGCCTCCCGCGACAAGGGCAAGGTCGGCTACGAGATCGTCGTGAACCTGGTCCGCGACGGGTATGCCGGGAAGATCTTCCCGGTGAATCCCAAGGCCGACCAGATCGAGGGCCTGCGCTGTTACCCCAACCTGGCGAGCATCGGCCAGGTGCCGGACCTGGTGGTGGTCGTGGTCCCCGCGAAGTTGGTGGCCGGGGTGTTGCAGGAATGCGGCCAGGTGGGCGTGAAGTCGGTGGTGGTGATTACCGCCGGCTTCAAGGAAGTGGGGCCGGAAGGGGCGCGGATGGAACAGGAGCTGGTGCAGACGGCCCGCCTCCATGGCATCCGCATGATCGGCCCCAACTGCCTGGGCGTGATGGTCCCCGGGCACAGCCTCAACGCCAGCTTCGGCGGCAAGCTGCCGCGGCCGGGCAACATCGGCTACCTGTCGCAGTCCGGCGCACTGCTGGCGGCGATTCTGGACATGGCCAATGCCCAGCAGATCGGCTTTTCGGCGCTGTTCAGCATCGGCAACAAGGCCGACGTGGACGAACTGGACATGCTCAAGGCCCTGGGCGAGAACGACGCCACGAAGGTCATCGCCGGGTACCTGGAGAACATCACCAACGGCGTGGCGTTCGTCCGCGAAGCCGAGCGCATCTCGCAGACCAAGCCGATCCTGCTGATGAAATCGGGCGGCACGGCGGCCGGCGCCAAGGCCGCCTCCAGCCACACCGGCGGCCTGGCTGGCGAGGAGGCGGTGTACGACAGCGCCTTCATCCGCGCCGGGATCGTCCGCTGCGACTCGATCACCACGCAGTTCGACTATGCCCAGGCCTTCGCCTACCAGCCGCTGCCGGCCGGACCGAATGTCGCGGTCATCACCAACGCCGGGGGGCCGGGCATCATGGCCGCCGACGCCGTCGAGCGCCAGGGCCTCACGTTCGCGCAGCTCGACAAGCGGACCGAGGCCAGCCTCGCCCGGACGCTGCCGCCGGCCGCCAATATCCACAATCCGGTCGATGTGCTGGGCGACGCTCTGGCCGACCGCTACGAGTTCGCCCTCCAGACCGTGCTGGGCGACCCCAACGTGCACAGTGCCATCGTGCTGCTCACGCCCCAGGCCATGACCCAGGCCGCCGAGACGGCACAGGCGATCGCCCGAGCCGCCAGCGGCCGCCACGGCAAGCCGATCCTGGCGTGTTTCCTGGGGGCCGACTCGGTGGCCCAGGGCGTGAAGATCCTCCGGGAAAACCGCGTGCCGACGTACGACTCGCCCGAGGCGGCGGTCCGCACAATCCATGCGATGGTGGATTATGTGCGGTGGCGGAGCCGGCCCAGGCGGGTGGTGCGGCTGTTTCCCGTCAACCGCCATCGCGTCGAGCGCATCGTGGACCGCCACATCCGCCGCAAGATCCGCGAGGTCGGCGAGATGGAGGCCAAGGAGATCCTGGAGGCCTATGGCTTCGTGACCCCCGAAGGCGAGCTGGCCGCCACCGCCGACCAGGCCGTCAGCATCGCCGACCAGCTCGGCTACCCCGTGGTGCTGAAAATCTGGTCTCCCGACATCATCCACAAATCGGACGTGGGCGGCGTGAAGGTCGGGCTGGCCAGTCCCGAACAGGTCCGGGACGCTTTCGATCTGATGATGTACCGCATCCCCAAGAAGGTCCCCGCCGACACGGAGATCCTCGGCGTCCTGGTGCAGCAGATGGTGCGCAAGGGCCGCGAGGTGATCCTCGGCATGAGCCGCGACCCGCAGTTCGGCCCGCTGATGATGTTCGGCATGGGCGGGATCTTCGTCGAGGTGCTCAAGGATGTGGCGTTCTACCTCGCTCCCCTGACCGGCGACGAGGCGCGGGAGATGCTGATGAGCACCCGCACGTACCAGATGCTCAAGGGCGTTCGCGGCCAGGAAGGCGTGGACATCGACGCCATCGCCGAGGCCCTGCAACGGCTCTCGCAGCTGGTGACCGAGTTCCCGCAGATTCAGGAAATGGACATCAACCCGCTGGTGGTCGGCCCGCCCGGCACGACGCCCATCGCGGTCGATGCGCGGATGAGCGTGGAGGCCGTCAAGAAATGACCGGCCGTTGTGCATGGTCAATGGCCCCTTGCGCATTTCGGATGGACGATCCGCCATCCGCGACGACTTGCGGCCGCCTGGGCCGGCCGAACGACCGGAAAGATCGGACATGAGCCAGAATAAACCGTTCCAATGGCAAGACCGCTTCGGCGACCAGATCACCACCGCCGCGGCGGCGATGAAGATGGTCAAGCCCGGCGATCACGTGTTCATCGGCAGCGGGTGCGGCCAGCCGCAGCACCTCGTCAACGCGCTGATCGAGCACGGCGGGCACATCCACGACGCCCACATCGTGCAGATGTTGACGATGGGCCCGGCGCCGTACCTGGAGCCCAGGTACCGCGACCGCTTCAGCCTCAACAGCCTGTTCATCTCCGACCGCGTGCGCGATCCGCTGGCGGCCGGAATCGGCGACTATACCCCCATCTTCCTCTCGGAGGTGCCCGAGGAGTTCGAGGAGGGACGCATCCCCATCGACGTGGCGCTGATCAGCGTCGCCCCGCCCGACCACCGCGGGCAGTGCAGCCTGGGCGTCTCGGTGGATATCGTCCGCGCCGCCGCCACCAATGCCCGCTTCGTCATCGCCCAGGTCAACCCGCTCATGCCCCGGACGCTGGGCAACAGCTTCATCCACGTCAACCAGATCGACGCCCTCGTGCCCTTCGAGGAGCCGATCATCGAGGTGCCCCAGCCGAAACTCGACGACCGTCTCCGCAAGATCGGCCAGCACATCGCCCACCTCGTGGACGACGGCAGCACCATCGAGCTGGGCATCGGCAACGTGCCGCAGGCGGTGGCCGAGTTCCTCGCCTGCAAGAAGGACCTGGGCATCCACACCGAAATGTTCGGCGACTGGATCATCGACCTGATCGAGTGCGGCGCGGTCACCTGTGCCAAGAAGACCCTCAACCGCGGCAAGGTCGTGGCCAGCTTCTGCATGGGCTCCCGCAAACTCTACGACTACATCAACGACAACCCCAGGTTCGAGTTCCATCCCACCGAGTACGTCAACGACCCGTTCCTCATCGCCCAGCACGAAAAAATGGTCGGCATCAACGTCGCCCTGGAGATCGACCTCACCGGCCAGGTCTGCGCCGACTCGCTGGGGCACCAGTTCTACAGCGGCGTCGGCGGGCAGGTGGACTTCGTGCGCGGCTGTGCCCGCAGCCGCGGCGGCAAGGCCATCATCGCCATGCCCTCCACCGCCAAGAACGAGACCGTCTCGCGCATCGTGCCCGCCCTCACCGAGGGCGCCGGCGTGGTCACCACCCGCGCCGACGTCCACTACGTCGTCACCGAGTTCGGCGTGGCCTACCTGCACGGCAAAAGCATCCGCCAGCGGGCCATGGCCCTGATCAACATCGCCCATCCCAAATTCCGGCGCGAACTGATCCAGGCGGCCAAGAACCTGCGCTACGTCTATGAGGACCAGATCGAGCTCTCCTGGGAACAGGTGCGCTACCCCGAGGAATTGGAACGCTATACCACGCTTCGCGACGGGACGCAGATCCTCCTGCGGCCCATCAAGCCCACCGACGAGCCCAAGCTCGCCGCGATGCTCTACTCCCTCTCGGCCGACTCCGTGCAGAAACGGTTCTTCACCCATACCATGACCTTCCCCCACAGGAACGTTCAACAGTTGACCAACATCGACTATGAGCAGGACCTGGCCATCGTCGGCACCGTCCCGGGACCGGCGGAGGAGGAACTGGTCGCCATCGGCCAATACTTCCTCGACCCCAAGACCCAGTCCGCCGAGGTGGCCTTCATCGTCCAGGACGACTGGCAGCAGAAGGGCATGGGCACGCTGCTGATGCAGTACCTGACCGAGATCGCGCGCAAGCGGGGTGTCAAAACCTTCAATGCCAAGGTCATCGCCCAGAACAAGGCCATGATGGCGGTTTTCCAGAACTGCGGCCTGGCCTGCAAGACCGAGTTCGACGGCGAGGCCTACAGTCTGACCTTTGATCTGCGACAGGTCCCCCAGGAGACGCCGTGATGGTCTTCCCCGGCGATTTCATCTGGGGCGCGGCCACCGCATCCTACCAGGTGGAGGGCGCGGCCTTCGAGGATGGCAAGGGCGCAAGCGTCTGGGACATGATGTGCCGCAAGGAAAACGCCATCTGGAACAACCAGACCGGCGACGTCGCCTGCGACCATTACCACCGCTACGTCGAGGATGTGGCGCTGATGCAGCACATCGGCCTGAAGGCCTATCGCTTCTCGATCAGCTGGCCGCGGGTGCTGCCCGACGGCGTCGGAGCCGTCAACCAAAAGGGCCTGGCGTTCTACGACCGCCTCGTCGATGCCCTGCTGGCCGCCGGCATCACACCCTTCATCACGCTGTTTCATTGGGACTACCCCTACGCCCTGTACTGCCGCGGCGGCTGGCTGAACGCCGACTCGCCGCAGTGGTTCGCCGACTACGCGGCCGTGGCGGTGGACCGTCTGTCCGATCGCGTGCAGCACTGGATCCCCCAGAACGAACCGCAGTGCTTCATCGGCCTGGGCCATCTGGACGGCACGCACGCCCCCGGCGACAGGCTCGCCCTGGCCGAGGTGCTGCGGGCCGCCCACCATTCACTGCTGGCCCACGGCCGGGCCGTGCAGACCATCCGGGCCCGCGCCAAGAGCAAACCGCAGGTCGGCTGCGCGCCGGTAGGTGTCGTGTCGATGCCGGCGACGGACAGCCCGGCCGATATCGCCGCCGCCATGAAGGCGATGGAATCCATTGCCGCCAGACACCTGTGGAACAACACCTGGTGGTCCGACCCGATCTTCCTGGGCCGCTATCCCCACGATGGTCTGAAGCTGTTCGGCTCGGCAGCGCCCAAAGTGGGCCCCGGCGACATGCAGATCATCCATCAGCCCCCGGATTTCTTCGGCGTGAACATCTATCACGGCGCCTGCGTGAAGGCCGGCCCCGATGGCAACCCCGTGACGGTGCCCCAGCCCGATGGTCACGCCCTGACGGCCTTCCGCTGGCCGGTCACGCCCGAGGCGCTGTACTGGGGCCCGAAGTTCCTCTTTGAGCGTTACGGCCGGCCGGTGATCATCACCGAGAACGGCATGGCCGGCCTGGACTGGCCGGCGCTGGACGGGCAGGTGCACGATCCCCAGCGCATCGACTACACCGCCCGCTACCTCCGCGAGCTTCGCCGCGCCATCGCCGACGGCGTTGACGTGCGCGGCTATTTCCACTGGTCGTTGATGGATAACTTCGAATGGGCCGAGGGGTATCGGCAGCGCTTCGGCCTGGTCCATGTGGACTACGCCACGCAGGCACGCACGCCCAAGGATTCAGCGCGATGGTACGCCCGCGTCATCGCCACCAACGGCGGGGATCTCTGAGGGCCGGCCGCCTCGCCTACTTGGCCAGCTCCGCCAGTCTATCAGCGATCGCCTGCTTCTTCTGCAAGCCCACCATCCTGTCGGCCAGCTTCCCATCCTTGAAGAACAGCAACGTGGGGATGGCGCGGACCTCGTACTGCTGCGGAATCTTCTTGTTGGCGTCCACGTCGAGCTTGGCGACGATGTAGCGGCCGTCGGCCTCCCTGGCCAGCTCGTCCATGATCGGCGCAATCGCCCGGCACGGCCCGCACCACGCCGCCCACAGGTCCACGACCACCGGCTTGCTGGCCTTGATCACCGTGTCTTCAAACGTCGCGTCCGTGACGACCACCGGCTTGGGGCCGGCCTTTTCGTCCTCGCCGGCCGCCATGACGCTCGAACGCTGCCACATCGCCAGGGCGCCCAGCGCCGCCAGGGCCACGACGAACACCAAACGCTTCATAGTCGGCCTCCCGTTGTAGATGCCCATTGTAGGACCGCCCCTGCCCGCCGTCGATTCCCGCTGTCACGCAGGGCGGGCTCCGCCCGCCAGCCGATTCGCGCCGCCCGCGTCAACGACCGTAGGGCGGGCTCCGCCCGCCGAGATTGCCTGCGCACCAACCGATCCTCCGTAGGGCGGGCTCCGCTTGCCGCAAGGACTACTCCGCCGCCAGTTTGCGGTAATACTCCTTCAGCGCCTCGGACCACGCCGCCGGCAACCGCCCCTTCATCGCGTCGTTGATCTGGTCCTCCAGCTTGTCGTTCATGCCCGGGCTGGTGTCCTGCTGCGTGTGGATGCGCCCGGCCAGCAGCAGCCGCGACGTATCCATGCGGTCCAGCATCACATCCCGCCGCCGCAGCGCGTTGACGTAGCGGTTGGCCTTCAGGTCCGACTCCACCCGCCGCATCAGCGCGATCGACTCCAGCAGCGAAAACCCATCGTACCTGCCCACCTGGTGCTTCAGCTCCAGCCGCTCGGCCGCGTTGCGGATCTCGGCCTGCTTCTGCGTGAGCCGCTCCATCTCCTTCTGCAGTTTCGGCGGGACCGGCCCCTCCAGCCCCGCGCCGCCCTGGCCACTGGTCTTGCCGCCGCCGGTGGCGCCGCCCGTCGGGTCGGTGCCGGTGTCCTTGACCTCGCCCTGCTGGAACGGCGTGGGATCCAGCCGCGTCGGCGTATTGCGGCCGCCCTTGCCGCTGGCGGTCTCCTCGACCATCTCGCCCGAGCTCTTGCCGCTGCGGCCCTCGCCGCTGCGCCCGCCGATCTCCATGTCGTTGGGCAACTGGTTGCCCGTCACGCCCTTGGCCGTCATGTTGGCGATCGGCCCATCCATCGCATCCCAACCCGCGCCCTTGTCCAGCGAATCCGCCCACGCGCTGGCCGCATCCTCCATCTCCTCAAACAGATCCTCCTGCTGCTCCATCAGCTCGCCGACCATGTCCTCCAGCTCCGCCGGCAGCTCGGCCATCGGCGTATCGGTCTTGCCGATCGGCTCCTCCATCGTCCACTTCTGCCGGTCGGGCGTGTCCATCAACCATTTCTCGAGGTTGCTGCTGATCTCCTTGGCCAGCTCCAGCCCGCTTTCCTCCAGCGGCACGGCGATCTCGACGGCCTTGGCCTTCAGCGCATCCTTGGCCATCGTCACCTCGCTATACACCTCCATCAGCTCCTTCAGCAGCGACGCGTTGGCCATGTCCTGCTCGGCCAGCTTGGAAAAATCGCTCACCTTCTCCTGGATGAACGCATCCATCTTCTCCTGGGCCATTACAAGGTCTTCCAGGAGCTTCTTGTCCTTGTCGTCGAAGTTGTCCACGGGCTTCTTGGCCAGATGGGCCGTGGCGTCCAGGATGCGCTGCTCTTCCTTGATGAACTCCTTGAGGGCCTCATTGAGCTTCTTGAACTTCTCGGCCTGGTCATCGGCCAGGTCGCCGCCCTCGCGCGTGGTCGGCCGGGTCGTCGGGTCGGGCGTCGCCGCCAGGTACGCCAGCATCCTCTCCAGCGTGTCGATGATCCGACGCTGCCGCGACTGCAGCTCGCGCCACGATTTCACCTGCTCGGCCGCCACCGGCTCGGTCTGGATGGCCGCCGCCAGCTCCACCGCCTCGCGGGCCGGGCTGGCCGCCAGAACCAGCAGCGTCTTCTGGATCAGCTTGTCATCCTGCCCGAACGCGAACGTCTCGGCCGTCAACTGCATCATCTGCCGCAGCTCTTGCTGCCCGGACTCGATGCCGGCCATGGCGGACTTGTCGGCAGGCTTCCACGCCAGCGTCGTCGCGTGAAGGCCCTGCTGCTTGCGGAGCATTTCCTGCAGCAACTGCCGCAGCCGGTCGGCCTGCTCCTTCTTCTCGGCCGCAATCTGCCGCTCGTCGCGGAAGCGGATCTCGTAGATCGCCGATGTCGTCGTCTGCACGCCGCCGTCGCCGGGCGATGCGCCCACCACGCCGCGCAGGTCGCGGTTGTCCATCGCCTCGATCTGCACCCGAAGCGTCACGCCGTGCCGCCGCAGCTCGGGCTTGATCGCCAGCACCGTCTCCATCTCGGCGGCCGTCGTGCCTTCGGCATATTGCAGCCCCGCGACGGGCGCCAAGGGATGGTCCGCCTCAGTCGCCAGCAGCACCCGCGCGCCGCCCAAACCATGGTCATCCTTCAGCACCGCCCGCACTTTCAGCTCGCTCGTTGGCGGCACCGACACATCGGCCGTCGGCCAGCGCATCTCGATCGCCGGCGGCGTGTCCTTGACGCACGCGATCGCCAGCGGCGGGTCGGGCAGACGGGCGATCACCTGGCCGGCGCCCTCCGTCAGCAGCACCACCGCCGACGCGTTGTCCAGCAGCGTAAAGCCGCCGTCGAACCGCAGCCCGTCCATCGACCGGCGCATCTGCACCGGCGACTTCTCGTTGATCTCCAGCAGCGCCCCGCCGGCCGGCACATCCACCGCCGCCGCCAGCTCCACCTTGCTGCCCTCGGGCGCGCTGACGGCCGACGCGGGCTGGCCGCCGACGAAGCTCATGCGCGTCGTGGGCTGGCGCGTGTACGACGGCGGCGCGATCGCCACGTGCAGCTCCCTGAGCTTCACCTCGCGGACGACCTTGACATGGAACCACGGGCTCTGCGTGTCGCCGATCTCCACGCGGTATCGCATCGACCGGTCCACCCCCGACAGCCGGTACGCGTAGCGGATCGCGCCGCCGTCGGCCGGCGACGACGGCATCTGCGCCGCAGGCATCGCCCCATCGCCGAACAGCAGCGTGCCGGCCGGCGTGCCGCCCCCGCTGTCGCGGGCCAGCACCGTGATCTCCATCGGCTGGCCGGCCACCAGCGTGATGTCCTTCGGCTGGATGTCCAGGATCTGCACGCCGCCCTCCCGCGGCACGAACGCCGTCGGGCTGAACATCTGCCACCAGCCGTGGCCCAGCGCCGACCGCACGGCCGGGATCCCCAGCAGAACTGCCATCAACAGCCACAGACATCCCAGGCGAAGGGCTACCCGCCGCAGTTCGGAGAGGCGGATCGCCGAATCCAGCGGCTTTCCCTCCACTTCCGAGAGGATCTCCTGGTAAATGGCCGGCAGCCACGGGTTGTCCTGCAGATCGTCAGCGGCCGCCAAGAGCACACTGTTGGTCAGGCCGTTATGCAGACCATCAATACGGCTCTCGACCATCCGCGCCACCTCCACCGGTCGCGGTCGCAGCATGAGGGGGCGCAGGAACCAGGCGATGAAGCTGAGCAACATCCATGCCGTCCAGGCCCCGAGCACGAGGTAGTTGGCGCGGCTTGGGCCGACCAGGTGGGCTGCGGCGGCGGCCAGGAAGCTCGCCAGTCCCGCGAAGGCGATCCAGAGAAGCGCCCCCCGCACGATCGTATGGGCCCGATACTTCTGCCCGATTGCGTCCAGCCGATCGGCGATCACCTCATATGCCGGGTTGTGCGTCAGTTGGGTCATGGCGGTCCCTGCTCGCCCTGATTGTATAATAATCCGCACGCGGCCGCGTTGTCGTATCCGGCAGGAAAACGCGGTTTTTCCGCGCGTGGCCATTCTCTGTGGGACCGCCGCCGGGCCGCGTTGTGGGCTTCAGCCTGCGCCCCAGCCGACGCCGCGGTGCAGCCTGAAGCCCGCACCACGAAGCCCCCACGAACAATGGAATGGCCACGCACGGCTCTTCCGCGACGGAGGGCCGGCATCCGGGTGTTCTGGCGGCCAGTCCCGCGGCACGCTATGCTCTGGCCCGCCCTCCCCGGGGACCGTTGGGACGAGTCTCATGCGCTGGATCATCGGCGATGTTCACGGGATGCTCAAACCGCTTCGCACGCTGCTGGACGCGGTGCTGGCCGCCGATCCCTCGCCGCGGTTCTACTTCGCCGGTGACTACGTGAACCGCGGCCCGGATTCCCGCGGAGTCATCGACCTGCTGCTTGAGCTGCCCAACGCGCGCTTCATCCGCGGCAACCACGATGACATCTTCGACCTGGTCCTGCACGGCGGGGGCTACGCCGACAACGCCGCTCGGGGCGACCGCCTGGCGGCGTTCCGATGGTTCCTCAAGCACGGCCTGGATGACACCTTCGTCAGCTACGGGGCTGACTGGGGCGACCTGGAGCGACTGGGCCAGTGCCCGACGGCCGAAGGGCTCAACCGCCTCGTGGATTTGGTCCCCGATGAGCACAAGCGTTTCATCCACAGCCTGCCGCCGGTCATCGAAGAAGAGGATCTGTTCGTCGGCCACGGCATGTGGAACCCCAACGAGCCGGCCGAGTTTCCCGGCATCGCAGTTCGCCTTGAGCGCGAACCGGCTCGTCGGGCCGAGCTGCTCTGGGGGCGTTTTGACGACCATCAACTGGGCCGACCCAAGGCTTGGCTCCGTACCGGTTACTTCGGCCACACTCCCATCGACAACTACGTGGCTGCCCGCCGGGCCCGGGAGATGCTGCCCATCGCCGGACCGAGCATCGTGCTGCTGGATACCGCCTGCGCGCTGTCGCCCCGCGGCCGGCTGACCGCCTTCTGCGCAGAACAGCAGTGTCTCATACAGGCGGACCACTTCGGCAACCTCGTTGAAGATCGGTAAACGCCACGAACAGACGCGCATTGGCCCCGCTTCGCCTGGGCGGTACGAAATCCGAACAAAATACGCACAAAAGCACTTGACAATGGTCGATAGTTAGGTTATTATTAGCCTAACTGATACCGACCGGCCCGGGAACTGGCTGGGGAAAGTGAGCAGGGCAATCATGATCACGATGAGGCAAGTTGAGCGTTGGTGGGCACTTAGGACATATGGGCCGCTGCTGGCAGCAGTTCTTGAAGGCAGGCCCGAATCCACCAGCCGCCTTCGCGGCATGTTGGCCGACAGGATGGCCGTCGCCGCCATGACCCTGATTCGGCTGGACGAGCTTGGCCAGTCCTTCACGCCGTTCTATCGCTCGTTGCTCAGGGAGGTTTTGACGGGGCAGGAGGCCGATGGAGGCTGGGGCGATCCCATGACCACGGCCCTGTGCGTGCGCGCGCTGGCCTGCGGGAACGGGCAGGGCGTGGCGCTGCACTGCGGCATCGAACACTTGGCCGCACTGCAACGGCCTGACGGTCTGTGGTCGCGGATTGCCTTCCGCCGAATGCCCGGCGATGCCTATGTGTCGGCGTTCATCCTGTTTCATCTGGGCTGCGACCGTCGATTTGCCGCTGCAGTGCGGTTGCTCGATGCCCTTGCCTGGTTCCTTGCCCATGAATCGGAACTGGATGCGGAAACAGCCCACCTCTGGCGCGCAGCCCGCGCTCGTTGCGCCTTGGGAATCAGCCTTCTTGACGCGGACCACCCGCCGGCGGTCAACTGAACGATTTGGCTATTGGTCCGGCAGTTCGGGGATCCGCAGCGGTTCGTCGGCCAGCGGCCAGTGCTCGCGCAGCAGCCTGTAAAACGGATCGCGTCCGCCGGCACGCGCATCGGCCATGTCAAGGTAACTGGCCGCCTGGCGCACGTTGCCCGTGTTGTGGGCAATGTAGGCCAGCAGGAACGGCGCCCGGCTTTGCGTCTTCTCGGCCTGAGCAACCGCCGTCAGGTCGTTGATGAGATAATCGAGGCGTTCCCGGCCGATAACGCCGCTCAGGTCGTACTGGCCCATCAGCAAAGCCGGATCCGACAGGGCCTGCCGCAGATGCGCTTCGGCCCGGGCGTAATACGAGGCGGCCAACTCGGCATGCGCCCGCCCGAGCACGACAAGCGGGTTGTTGGCGGCGACCTTCTCGGCGGCTTCGTATTTCTCCAGAGCCTGGATGTACTTGCCCGCGCGCATGAGCGTCTCGCCCTCGCGCAGGACTTCGGCCAGTTTGGAGTCCTGCACACCGGCCGCCAGCGACTTGATCACCACCGGCTCAGGCCGAATCGGCCGGCTGGCTGGTTGGCGCTTGGGATCCTTGCCGATGCCCTGAATCAGCTTCTCGCTGATGGCGGCGTAGTCGGGGCCCGGCTCGACAGTGGTGCGCGCCGCCACCCGCCGCGTGGTCGGACCAACGCCCGTGTAGGTCCCGGCCGCTTCGGCGGCCTGGCGTTGGGCCTGATCGCGTCGCTGAAGGGCCGCCAGGAACTCGCGGTGAGCCTGCTCGTCGGTCTTGAGTCGCTCGCCGTAATAACGTTCCAGTCGCTGACGCAGCGCGGCATACGGGTCCGATTCGGCCTGGGACGCGGCCAGTCTGGAACGAACCGCCCCTTCGATCGGCTGAACTTCGGCCGAAAGCGGCTTGGCCTTCAGCGCATCCTGAAGCGGTTTGACCCGGAGTTGCGGATCGCCCGGCGACTCGAAGGGCCGGGGAAGCGCGTTGGGCGCCCAACGAGCGGTCTCCTCTGCATCCGCATCGAGAGGTTCCGTCCGCCCCCCCTGACTTCGCTGAACCCTATCCTTGGGCCTGTCCACATCGGCGCTTTCCGGCAGGGGCCGGGCGATCGCCCCCGGCCAAAGCCCCGGCTCGCCAAAAACCGCATCGCTGTCCTGGAAGCGCCGCCGCTGCAATATCTCGTCGATCGTACCGCCGGGCAGGCCGGTCTGCGGGTCAACCTGCCCGGGGGTGAGCGTCTGCCCGGGCCGGGGCAACGTCCCCTTCATCGCGTCTGTGCGAAAATCCAACGGCTCCTGTCCCATCGGGGCAGCCGCCGTGTACGTGCCGGTGACACGATCCTGGACGAAGTTCGAAGGCGCAGGACCGATCAGCCGCTGCCCGTAGAACGCCGTGGGCTGATTGGGCAGCACCAGCGTCTGTCCCCGCCCGGGCACGCCGGCCGAACCGCGCACGAAGTTGTCGCTCACGGCCGAGCCGCTGGGTCCGGCAAACTCCCGAGGGTTGACATAGCCCACCGGCCCGCGAAAGGCGCGCCCGGCGGTCACGTTCCCCGTAATGATGTCATTGGGGCTGTAGAGCCGTTGAGGGCCGGCGGGCGCCGCGGCGTTGGCCCCGCCGCTGCCGATGCGGTTGCTGGCATCCAGCGGGTTGGCCGTATTGAGCTGGTATTGCCCCATCAGCGGCACTGCCCAAGTCAAGACCGCCACCGCCGCCCCGACAAGGACCCCAATATGTCTCTCAACGGTCATGGCTTCCTCGCTTGTTATCCTGCACGCTCCGGAGGATTATAACGCTCCCATCGGGCGGTTTCCCGTCTCAGAACATCGGAACATGCCTCTGTCCGGCTGCCATGAAATGCGCCCGGAAACGGCCAGGTCGCCCAAACTGCCCTTATCGGACGCGCGATGACCGCTCACGGCAGGCTCTGAGTCGTGGCCGGCCGCGTCGCCGCACGACCAGGGCCCCGTTGCAGCCGCGCTGGCAGGTCCGTTACCTGCAACGGCGGATCCTTCGCATACGGCCGATAAAGGGGATCGCCGATCGCCGTCTGCATCCAACTGACCAGCGGGTTCACACGCCAATACACCTCTGCCAGCGTCAGCTGCCCGGTCATCAGCAGCGGGAAAAAGTCGTCGGCCGGTGGAAACGCGTGCAGGTAGGGCTCCCACACCGGGCCGATCGTCGCCACGACGCCGTCGTTGATCAGCCCAGCCGCCCAGCCCTTTTCCTGCGCGGCCCGCAGGCTCACCATCTCGTAACTGGCCACGTGAAACCCCACGGCCCCTTTGCTGAACGTGCAGGCCGGGATGTAGTTCCGCAGGCTATACCAGCCGCAGTACACCGCCACGTCCTTGGCCGACCCGGCCGGCAATACCTCCGGCGCATCGTCGAACGTGACCTTCAGCTTGCTCCGTGCCCGCAGCAACGCGCTTAGGTTGCGCAGGCTCTGGTCGTAGCCGCCGAATCCCTGCGGCTTGCCGGGCTCGTTGGGGATGTTGCGGCTGTCGATGACGACCTGCCCCGCCAGCCCGTCTCGCTCGGCCTGAAGCGAGTCGAGGATCATCTGTCGCACCGTCTGGGCCTGCGGCGCATCCAGCCGCATGACCATGAGCGTCGGTTGCGTCTGGCCGCGGAATGCATAGTGCAGCGGATTGGGCAGGTTCTGCGAACGCGGATACAGGTCCCACCACAGCAGCGGCAGCTCGTTGTCGAGCGCCGACATCGTCTGCTTGGTTTCGAAATAGGCGATATGCCCCCGCAATATCGCTGCCAGTTCGAACAACCCCATCGCATCACGAATCAGCGCCCGGGCAGCACCGCGCGACTCGGCGTCGAACCGCCGATCGGCCAGAACCGCCAGCTCCGCCCGCACCTTCTCCACCTCGGCCTGGAGTTGCTGCGCCTGCCGACGGCCATCTGAACCCGCTGGCTGCACCGCCGGATTGGCGTAGAGCTGGGCCACTCCCGCCGCGCCGCTGAGCCTCCGAAGCGCAGTGAACAGAGCTCTCTGCCGCGCCGCGGTGACCTTTTCATCGGCGTCGGCGCCGGCCAACTCCGCCAGCCGCGCGAAGGCGGTATTGGCCCGCGTGCCGAGCGCTTCCAGCGTGTTGATACTTACCGGTCGAAACGCCGCATCCCCACTGCGCACCTCGCCCTCCAGATCCTCCACGGCCTGCTGGATCTGCCCGACGACCCGCATCAACTCCTGGCGGAGGGCGGCCTGTTCCTGGACGTCGGCCGCCGTATTGACGCGGTTCTTGATACGCAGCGGCAGACCGTAAACGCTCACCAGGCATCGCACCTGCTCCGTCAGCCGTTTCTCGCGCAGATACTTGCGAACGGCCGGCACGACCTGCCTCTCGTATTGATCGAACTCCATTTCGTCGCTGAAGGGCACATCCAGTGCCAGGATTCGTCCTTCGGGCAACCGTCGGGCTTTCACATAGAAATCGGCCACTTCAAGGCTCTCCGGCACGTTGGCATTGACCAGCAGGAGAAGTTGGTCGGCCTGCAGCCCGGCGCAGAGGCGGGCCGCCCCCAGCAAAAGAACCAGCGCCGACCAGGCCAAGCCGCGGGGCAGGGTAGGGTTGCTCATGCCGTGCAGATGATAGCCGCAAAGGCCGGTCCCGTGGTACAAACTGCCCATGATGACGCCCCAGGAACTGGCCCGGAGGATCGACCACACCATTCTCAAGCCCGAGGCGACCCTCGCCGAAGCGCAGAGGATTGCCGCGGAAGCAAGGGAACTGCATTGTGCGTCGGCGTGCATCTCGCCCGTATTCGTCGCCGAAGTGGCAAAGATGCTGGCCGGCAGCGGCGTGAAGACCTGCACGGTGGTCGGCTTTCCCAGCGGCGCGGCCAAGGCCACGGTCAAGGCCATCGAGGCGACCGTCGCGGTGAAGGACGGCGCCGACGAGATCGACGTCGTGGCACACCTCCCGCACCTGCTGGCCTGCGACCTGGCGGCCGCCAAGGCGGAGCTTACCGAGATCGTGCGGGCGGCCCGCGCGGCCCGGCGGGATGTCGTGGTCAAGGTGATCGTCGAGTCGGCGTGCCTGATGAAACTGGCCCCGGACGGCGGCGAGCAGGCCATCGCCACCGCCTGCGCGGCCGTCCGCCAGAGCGGCTGCGACTTCATCAAAACCTCCACGGGCTTCCACCCGGCCGGCGGGGCCAGCGTCGAGGCGGTGAGGCTCATGAAGAAGCACGCCCAGGGCCTCTTGATCAAGGCCGCCGGCGGCATACGCGACCTGGCCACCGCGATGGCCATGCTCGACGCCGGCGCCGACCGGCTGGGCATGAGCGCGTCGGTGGCGGTGGTGGAAGAACTGAAGAAACGACGAACGGGAAACGATCAACGATGAGTCAGCCATCAAGCAGACTCCCGCCGCCAACTCCAAGGAGCAATGCCTGCCGATCCTGGATCGCATGGGGCCGGAGGGGGTGGTCATCACCAAGCATGGCCGCCCGGTGGCGAAGCTGATTCCCATCGAGACCGAATCGGCGCAGCTCATCGGCTGTATGCAGGGCAGGATCGGAATCAACGGCGACATACTCTCCACCGGACTGATGTGGGATGCTCGATCTTGACACGCACATCGCCCTCTCCCTGGGGCGATGGCCGATGGGAACACGCTCTCGGCCGCCGGTGCCATGCCTCCAAAATCCCGCGGCCAGCCCGCGTCCTCCCCTCCGTCGCTTCGCCGCTCCGCCCCTCCGCCCGGGCTGCCTACCTGCACGTCACTACTGGCCGAAATCTCCGGACGCCCACGGGACCTCTTTGGGACCTCCCCGGACACCTTCCGGACCCCTGCGGGCCTCCCCGGGGACACGATCGGGACCCCCTCGGGACCCGGTCTTTCGCCGTTCAAGATGCATAACTGCCCACCAAAAAATAGCTTACGCCTCAATGCTTCATCATCGCCAAACCGCTACCCTCAACTTCCAGCCCGCTGCCCTGTAAGATGAACGGCCGCCCCGGCACGGCGTGGAGAACCAACAGCATGGCCAAAGCCCCCTTCATCCGAGCGACGCTCCTGCTGGCCCTCTTGCTCGGCTGGCCGGCCCCTGCGTGCCAGGCCGAACCTTCCGCGACAACCGCCCCGGCCTACGTCCTGCACCTCCCCGGCATCGGCGGCGAGCGGATGATCGACCACACGCTCCTGCGCGGCCTGAAGGCCGGCGGCGTGGGAGGCGAGTTCCGCATCTACGACTGGACCGCCGGCGAGCCGGGTCTGCTGGCACTTACGGCCCAGCAGCGCAACCGCCAGCAGGCCAAGCGCATTGCCGAACTGATCGCCGAGCAGGTCAAGGCCAACCCGAAACGGCCCATCATCCTCACCTGCCACAGCGGCGGCGCGGGCTTGGCCGCCTGGGCCCTGGAACAGCTGCCTGCGGACGTGATGGTGGATTCATGGCTCATGGTCGCCCCCGCCCTGTCGCCCCAATACGACCTGTCGGCCGCGCTGCGCCATGTCCGCGGCCGCGCCTACTCCATCAACAGCGAGGGCGACTTCGTCCTCGGCCAGGGCACGCGGACCTTCGGCACCATCGACGGCCAAAAGGCCGACGCCGCCGGCCGGGTGGGCTTTGAACGCCCCCACGGCGCCGATGCGAAGCAGTACGAGAAGCTCACACAGTTGCCCTACGACGTGGCGTGGCTGACGCTGGGCCACGCCGGCAATCATGTCGGGGCGATGAATACGAGATTCTCACGCGAGGTGCTTGCACCGCTGCTGCTTACGGGCCGGCCGCCGCACATCGATACGCCCACGCGGCCCGCGTCATGGCCCGCCGGGGCCGCCATCCGCTGAACCCGACGCCCCCCTCCGCAGCACAATCGCACCCGTCGGGCAGGCCTCAGCGCACTCGGCCGCCACCTTCCGCAGCGCTTCGGACAGATCTCTGCCCAGCGGCGCGCCCACGCGAACCTGGAAGCCCCGACCGATGTACGTCAGGCCCAACTCCTCCCCGCTCCGCTGCGTGATCTGCACGCACAGACCGCAGGAAATACACTTGCCGGACTCGAAAACCACCTGTTCCGTGCGGACCCGCTCGAAGGGCCGCCGTTCCATGCGGAATCGTGTCGGGCTGGCCTCATACAGCTCGGCGTAGTGTCGCAGTGCGCAGTTCTCCAGTTTGGCGCAGTCGCAGTTCATGCATCGGCGCGCTTCGCCGCGTGCCTCGGGAATGCTCAGGCCCGGGCCGTCGGGCCGGTGCGGGGCAACACGCGGCGCCGGATCTGCTTCGGCGAAGAACGCCGCCTGCTCCGCCCCCTGCAGCACCCCCAGACGCACGGAGAACTCGGCCCGCTGCACGGTGATCGGCCGGCCCGCCAGATACGCATCCATCGCCTCGGCCGCCAGCCGCCCGTCGCCCACCGCCCGCACCGCGTGCCGCATGGGGCTCAGCGCCGCCCCGGCCGCGAACACGCCCTCCATCGCGGTCTGCATGGTCTGGCGGTCGGCCTTGAGGGATTTGCCGGCGATTTCCAGTCCCAGGTTCGCGGTCTTGCCGTCCACCTCGCCGATGGCCAGCAACACGGCGTCGAACTGCCGCCGCAGCTCGTACACGGACATGTCGCGGCCGAGGCGGCGGTTGAGCTCGAAGGTCGCCCCGAGGCGGCGCACCAGGTCGATCTCGCCATCCAGCACGTCGCGGGGCAGTTGCGATTCCTTGACCGCGTAGCGCAGATTGCCGCCGGGCTGATCGTGCTCATCCAGCAGTACGCAGCCGTGGCCCATCTGCCGCAGATACCACGCGGCGGCCAGCCCGGCCGGGCCCGTGCCGACGATGGCGATGCGCTTGCCGCTGTCGGGCCGGCACGGCGGCAGGTAAGGGTTTCCGCTGAACAGGTCCACATCCGCCACGTGGCGCTTAAGCTGGCAGATCGACACCGCGCCGCCCGCCGCCGCACGCCGGCACCCTTTCTCACAAAGCTCAGGGCAGATGCGCCCCAGCACCGCCGGCAGGGCGATGCGCTGCTTGACCACGACCAGCGCCTCGTGCAGATGCCCGGCCTCGATGTGCCGGATCATCAGCGGGATGTCCATGTGCGCAGGGCACACGTTCTGGCACGGCGCCAGGCAGTCGCCGGCGTGGTCGGCCAGGAGCAGTTCCAAGGCGGTCTTGCGCGCCTCGCGCACCTCGCTGGTCTCGCTGTGCACGACCATGCCCTGGGCAACCCGCGTGGCGCAAGCGGGCACCAGCCGCCGCGAATCGCCGATCTTCACCACGCACGCCAGGCAGGACGTGTTGGGGTCGCATCCCCGGCGATAGCACAAGGCGGGGATGTCGATGCCCAGGGCGCGCGCGGCGTCGAGGATGGTCGAGCCGTCGGGGACATCCACGGGGCGGTTGTCGATGGTCAATCGAACCATGGCGAACCAGCGATGCCGGCAAAGGCACGGAGACACGGAGGCACGAAGGCACGAAGGGAGGGACGAGGCAGCGAGGGATCAGTGCAGACGCAATTCTGCCTTCTGCCTTCTTCACTCACTCCGTGCCTCCGTGCCTTCGTGCCTTCGTGCCTATTCATTGCGTGCCTACGTGCCTATTCATGTTCATCACACAATCTCAATACACCGTTCCGGACACACCACCCGGCACAGGTCGCAGCGGGTGCACTTGGCCGTGTCGATCTCGTGTTTCTGGTAGGGCACCATCGCGATCGCACCGGCCGGGCAGACTTGGGCACATCGTGTGCAGCCGATGCACTCATCCTGCACGACGTACTTGATCAGGGCCTTGCACCGGCCGGCCGGGCAATGCCCGTTCACGTGGGCCACGTACTCGTCGCGGAAATACCGCAGCGTCGTCAGCACCGGATTGGGAGCGGTCTGGCCCAGGCCGCAGATGCTCGACGCCTTCACCTGCTGCGCCAGCTGGTCGAGGGTTTCGATGTCGGACATGCGTCCCTGGCCCTCGCAGAGGCGCGTCAGGATGTCCAGCAGCACGCGGGTGCCGATGCGGCACATCGAGCACTGCCCGCACGACTCGGTCTGCGTGAACTGCAGGAAATACCTGGCCATGTCCACCATGCAGTCACGGTCGTCCAGCACCACCAGCCCGCCGGAGCCCATGATAGCACCGGCGGCGGTCAGCGACTCGTAATCGACCGGCAGGTCGGCCAGGTGCGCGGGGATGCACCCGCCGGAGGGCCCGCCGATCTGCACGGCCTTGAAGGTGCGTCCCTCGGCCACGCCGCCGCCGATGTCCTGGACAATCCGGCGGATGCTGATGCCCATGGGCACCTCGATCAGCCCGCCGCGGCGAACCTTGCCGGTGAGGGCGAAAACCTTGGTGCCCTTGGATTTCTCGGTGCCGATGGCGGCGAAGGCCTCCGGGCCATGGCGGATGATCCACGGCACCAGCGCGTAGGTCTCGACGTTGTTGATGCACGTGGGCCGCTCCCACAGGCCGCACTCGGCCGGGTAGGGGGGGCGCAGCCGCGGACGCCCGGGCTTGCCCTCGATGGATGCGATCAGGGCGGTCTCCTCGCCGCAGACGAACGCGCCGGCCCCCTCGAAGATCCGCAGTCTCAGCGAGTGCCCGCTGCCCAGGATATTCTCCCCCAGGAGATTGCGCTGTTCGCAGCGGCGGATGGCCTGGCGCATGCGCTGCACCGCCAGCGGGTACTCCGCGCGGATATAGAGCACGCCCTCGTGAGCCCCCACGGCGGCCGAGGCGATGATCATTCCCTCCAGCACGCGGTAGGGGAACGACTCGAGAATCATGCGGTCCATGAACGCGCCGGGGTCGCCCTCGTCGCCGTTGCAGATGACGTACTTGATCTGGCCGGGAGCGTTGCGCGTGGCCAGCCACTTGCGGCCGGTGGGGAATCCCGCACCGCCGCGTCCGCGCAGGCCGGAGCGTTCGATGATGTCGATCAGGTCCAGCGGCGGCCGGCTCAGCAGCGCCTTGCGGACGGCGACAAAGCCCTCGTGGGCGATGTACTCATCCAGGTCCAGCGGTTCCAGCGAGCCGCAGCTTTCGGTGGCGATGCGCATCTGGGGCGAGAGGAACTCGCACACCGGCCCGTCGCGCGTGTCCAAAGGATGCCGCACCACCGCGGGGGTGTCGTCCTCCGGCAGTACCCACTGCAGGGCCGAGGCCAGCGTGGCGCGCAGCCGGCCCACAAGCCCGCGCGGGCGCAGATGGCGGAGCAGCAATTCCGGAGCCTCGGCGGCATTCACCTTGGGATACAAGGCGGCCTGTCTGCCCCCGACGGTAATCTCCACCAGCGGCGTCTGATGGCACATGCCCACGCAGCCGACCGGCTTGACGACGGCGGGCAGGTCCAGCCGGTCGATCGTCGCCTCCAGCGCGCCGCGCACCTCCATGCTTCCGCCGGCGATGCAGCACGAGCCGCAGCCCACCCGCACCTCCACGGGAGCCCGGCCGTCGCGCCTCGCCTTGCCGTTGCGCTTGGGCTCCGGCGGGCGGTCCTGCATGAACAGAAAGTCCTCCATCGCCGCGGCGGCGTCCTCCGTGGTGCGGTGGCCATAGGTCACCGTGCCCACCTGCACCACCGGCGCCAGGGTGCAGCAGCCCAGGCAACCCACTCGTTCCAGCGTGAACAGGCGGTCGGCGTCGGTGTCCTGCGTCGGGCCGATCTTCAGGTGCCGGCGGATGGCATCCTCGACGAGCTGCGAGCCCTTCACGTGGCACGCCGTGCCGTGACAGATTCGCACGATGTGCTTTCCGGCCGGCTTGTGTCGGAACTGGGCGTAGAAGGTGGCAACCGACGTGATCGCCGCGGGGGTGATTTGCGTGATCTGGCAAACGCGCTGCAGGGCTTCGGGGGGCAGGTAATGGTAGTGTCCCTGAATCGCCTGAAGGATGGGGATGACAGCGTCGGGGCCGGTCCCCAGCTCGCGCACGGCGGCATCGACGAACGACAGGTCGATGCCCGAAGCCGGCGGCGGAGGCGGGAGGATGGTCAGTTGCGCGCTCATCTGGCCGCGATGCAGTAAAGGTGCTCCTTGCCTCGGATGTAGATCCGCCCTCCGGAAAACGCGGCCGTTGCGTGCACCGCTTCGCCTATGCCGGGCGCGGCAACCGGCTTGTACGCGTCGGCCGCCTCGAAGATATGCGTGACGCCCGTGGTGTCCGTCAGATAGACATTCCTGCCCACAAGGATCGGTGAGGCGTTGACATCCTTCTCCAGATCGTGCTCCCAGAGCATTTTGCCGCTCTTTGCGTCCAGGCATGTGAGCAGGCCCGGAGTGGTGACCATGAACACGTGGTCACCCGTCGCCAGGGGGCTGGAAATCTCGGGCAATTCGCCATCGGCCTTCCACGCGATGTGCGTGTCGGTCACGTCGCCTTGGCCGTCGGTGCGGATGGCGGCCAGGTCCGCGTGGGCCTGGCCGGCAAAGACCATTCCCGCCGCGTAGGCCGGCGACGGCGCCACATCGCCCGATAGAAAGCCCGCCCGCCAGATTTCGCGGCCGTCGGCCGGATCATAGGCGATCACATACGGGTTGGCGGCCGTGATGATCTGCAACCCCGAAGGCGTGTCGGCCAGGATGGGACTGGTCCACGAGTTGGGCACCGGCCGGGGCGTGCTCCAGACGGTGCGGCCGGTCGTGCCGTCCAGTGCCAGGATCGCCGAGCGTGTGTCTTTTTTCGAAGAACCCTGGTCGAGCTGGACAATCAGCCGCTCGCCGACAGTGAGCAGGGATGTTGCGTGCCCGTATTGATTCTCCAGCGGCCCGAGGCTGCGCATCCAGATCCGCTTGCCGGAGAAATCGAATGCCGCCACGTCGCCGTCGGGAAACATCGCATAGACCCGCAGGCCGTCCGTGGCCAGCGTCGAGGGCGAAAGGCCGGTCTCCTCCAGCACCTGGGGAGGTTTGCTTCCCGGGCGGATGGGGAGCGGCTCCTGCCAGCGGATCCCGCCGGTGGCGGCATCGACGCAATACACGAGGCGCTGGGTTTCGGTGGCGCCGCTGAGGAAGATGCTGTCGTTCCACACGATCGGCGAGTTGTAGCCTGGCAGAGGAATCCTCGTCTTCCAGAGGATGTTCTTGCCGGCCGAGCCGTCCCAGTCGGTCGGATAGTCGCCCTCGGGGGCGACGGCACAACCGCCCGGCCCCCGGAACATCGGCCAGTTGCGCAAGTAAACCTCGCGCGGCGGAAGCGAACCCGCCGCGACGGGCGCGGTGGCGGGGGCGGTGGGGTCTGGCTGGGCCACCAGTGCCGCAAACCACGTCGTGCGGTAGTCGGGCAGCAGCGCCACGGCCAGGATCCCTCCGCCGGCGATCGCGGCTGCGATGCCGACGGAGGCGCGAAGGGTTCGGGCCAGGCCGGGCCTGCACGCGGCCGGCAGTCGCTGCGGGTCGGGCAGGTAGGGCTTGGCCGTGAGGTGCCAGTAGGCCTTGCCGCAGGCCAGCGCCACGCACAGGCCGCCCAGCAGCAGGTAGCTGCCGCGGGTCAGGAAACGCTGCCGCTGCAGATGCCTCCGCCGCACCTCCAGGTCGGCCTGGCGAATGGCCTGCTTGAGGGCCTCGTTTTCCGGGTCGTCGGCCAGTTGCTCCTTGAGTTGGATCAGCGTGCCGTTGGTCAGGGGGTCGGCGTTCTGCTGGTGCACGTGGGCCGCCAGCATCAGAGCCGCTACGGTGAGGCAGAACGCCGCTGCGATCAGGCCCGTGAGCGCAACGGTCCTCGCCAGGGCGCCTCGCCAGGCCTGGTCGTGCAGGGGGAGATGGATCGTCTGCTGGCTCACGCGAGGACGGTCTCCGGCTGCGACTGCTTGCGCCGCTCGTGCTCGACGGGACACGTCGTGAAGCACCTGGCGCAGGCCACGCAGGCGCCCGGCTCGGCCGTGTATCCCACGTGGCGTCGCCGCAGGGCGATGCCCAGGAGCTTGCCGCCGATGGCCAGGCCCACCCAGGCGCCGAAGATCGGCGTGCCGATGGCGTAACGATGCTGGATGCGGGCGGCCGAGGCATACAGCGCCGGGATGCTTGCGCCGCTGGCGAGAAACGCTTCGCTGGCCTCGGAGACCGAACCCAGCTCGTCCTGCTGCTGCAGGCGCACATCCTCGGCAAGCCGCACCGTGAAATCCACGCGAGACATCGCGCCGCGGCCCAGGTAGCCCAGCAGGGCAAAGACGCCCACCAGCACCGGCAGCAGGATCGCCGCGAGGGCGGCCTGGCGGCGCGGGGGTGCTTCGCCCCGGACTCGCGGCGGAGCCGGATAGCGAATCGCCCCGAACGGGCAGGAGATCTCGCACAACCGGCAGTCGATGCAGTCGGCCGGGCTGATCGTCACCCGCCTTCGCGAGAACATCGACAGCAGCTTCAGCGGCACCGAATAGGGGCAGATGAAGCGGCAATAGGGCCGGCCGACAAACATGCCGATGCCCAGCAGGACGGCCCCCAGGAACACCATCTGCCCCGGGGCGCTGAGCCGGAAAAAGCCCACGAACGGGTCATAACGGCAGATGACAAACTCGTTGGACGCGGCGGCGAACAGCACGCCCAATCCCAGGTAGATGTACGCGAAGAGGCTCAGCGAGTGCTCCAGCCAGGGTGGGACCTGCAGCGGCTTCCAGAGCACCAGGTCCTGGATGGCCCCCAGCGGGCAGACGCCGGCGCAGAACACCCGCCCGTAAAACAGGGCAAACAGCAGCGGCAGCACGAAAAACGCCGCGACGCCCAGCGGCAGGGCATAGCTGCTGTCGGCGGCGGCCAGCGCGACGTTCTGAATGGCTCCGATGGAGCAGATGCATCCCTTCCGCCAGAACCCGAAATACAGCAGCGCGAAGATCGTCAGGAGAAACACGCCGCGGCGCCAGCGGCGCTTGTGCACCAGCCATGCCGCGACGGCCAGCGCTGCCGCCAGAACCGCCGCATCGACATACTGCCATGCGATGGCGTGCGGCGCCGGAGCCTCCAGCGGCGGAATCTGGTAGCCGGTCTTGAACTCCGGCGCGGGGAAACGCTGCTCGGCCGACGCGACGGCGGCCACACTGAGCAGCGCGATGAGAATCAGCCATCTGCGCATCAGCCGGTCCTCGTGCGGGTCTTGAGCAGGTAGGCCTGTCGGGCGGGGATGCGCGAGATGGCCTGCGACGGGCACTGCCGCGCGATCGAACACTGGTTGCAGTTGACGCACAGGCTGTGGTCGATCTGCAGGAACAGCGAGCCGTTGCCGAACATCGTGCACCCTTTCACGCAGCGGGCGCAGCCGATGCACATGTCCGAGTCGATCTTGTACTCGTAATACTCACCCTCCACCCAGGTGCGCTTGATGGCGCCGGTGGGGCACAGCTGGTTCTCGGCCGCCGTCGTCAGCGAGTTGGGCTGGGCCTCGAAGTACCCCGTGCACAGCTTGCAGTAGCCGCAAAGCACGTGGGCATGGAAGCACTTGACGGCCGACGGCGACAGCACGCAGTTGGTGGCGCATTTTCCGCAGTGGATGCACTTGGCCGGGTCGATCTGCCAGAGCATGTGCTCGCCGCGCTGACCCGCGAGCACTCCGCCCACCATGCCGCCCAGAGACAACAGCCCGGCGCCGCGCACGGCGGAGGAGAGGAAATCACGACGGGTCGTGTCCATGTCCGCCATGACTTGCCTCCGGTTGTTGAGGGATCTTTGCCTGGCGTGCGCGAGGCAGCTCGCACCGGGCGAACTGCCGGCAGCCACGACAGGCGATGGACCTGGTACAGTCGGCCTGCGCCTCGTCGCGCGGAACCAGCACCAGCAGGCCGGTTCCGCCCACCAGCACGCCGGCCGTCGCGTAGCGGGCCGCGCCTTGCAGGAATCCGCGGCGGGTTGTCGGTGTGTCCTGGCTCACGTGCCCTCCGCGATCCGGGAAAAGACCTTGATCGATTTTCCGCCTCGCTCCAGGGCCAGCACGTTGCCCGAGGCGTCGGCCGCAATCGCCACGCCCTTCTGGTTGTCGGCAAAGCTCGACGGGGCCGCCACGACGCTTTCCAGACGCCCGTCCGACAGATAGCGCTTGATTCGCGGGATGCCTTTCTCGGCGGTGATGAAACTGCCGTCGGCGAGCATCACGAAATCGGCGGGGTTGCAGCAGCCCAGGAACGAGCCGATGCTCGTGCCGGCCTCGCCCCAGAACCGCGTCATCGTGCCGTCGGGGGTGTAGGCCTCCAGACGATGCCGGCCGGGGCTGGATACCCATACCAAGCCATCTGCGCCGATCGCCACGCCGATGTGCGGGCTGGGCGAGATCAGCCCCGGCACGCCCCTGGCCGGGTCGGCCTTGCCCAACTCCTGCAGCACCTTGCCCTGATGGTCCATACGGATCACGACCAGTCGGCCGCAGTCGGCCACCAGTACCTGCTTCTCGTCCACGGCCAGGCCGGTTACGTACGCCTTGGGGCCGAGATTCGGCCAGTCGGCCACCCGTTTGCCGTCGCGGTCAAAGACCTGCACGCCCCCGCCGACGCCGGCATAGACCAGCCCGTCCGGCCCGACGGCCAGGCACGTCGGCGTACCTTCCACGGCGATGTCGCCCAGCGGCGCTCCATTGGAACTGAATCGCCGGATCACGTTCTGACCGGCCGCGAGGATCGTCCCATCGGCATCCACGACCAGCGCAGAGGCGTTGAGCAGGCCCGTGTCGAAGCTGCCGGCCTGTCTGTAGCGGATCAGCGCGGGATCGACCTGCCGCAAAGCGGCGGTTTCGTACGTGAAGTTCCTTTCCAGGTCGCGTTTGCGGTCCTGTCCGGCGTTTTCGATGGCGCTGTAAATGCCGTAGGCGCCCAGCGGCAGCACCACCAGAGCGGCGCCGATGCCCACCTTGCGGACAGCGCTGGTCCGCGGCAGCTGCGGATCGAGGGGCTGGCTGGTGTCACTCATGGCTCGCCTTTCGCAGGTCCACGCAGATCAGATGGTTCATGTCCCGCGCCAGCAGCCGCCCGGCCACCAGCGCCAACGGCCCCCATGCCTCGTGCCCATCCTCAAATACCTTCGCCGACGCCAACGGTTGGAAGGCCTTTTCCGTTGCCTCCACCAGCGACAGCACCCCGTGGTCGTTCATCAGGATCAGCATCCCGTCGGCCACGATGTACGGCCCCAGGCCATAGCGGTTCTTCGGGCCGCTGGTCCAGCGCACCGTGCCCTCCAGGTCGATACACACCAGCTGCCCGTTGGGAATGACGCCGTAGATGTGGTTCTGGTAAAGCACCGGCGTCTGCTGCTCGGCGCCAAAGACCTCTGGTTTCAGCCGGAACAGCTCATTGGCGACGATTTTCCCGGCGGATTCCTCCAACCTCAGCATCATGGCGCCGGCGCCGTAGCCGCCACACAGGAACAGCCGGTCGTCCCCCACGACGATGGGCGTGGGCACGTTGGCCATGCTCACTTTCCACGCGGTGGTGTCCCAGACGATCGAACCATCCTCGGCCGACACGCCCACCACGCCGCCGCTGCCGCAATAGACGTAGGTCCTCTTTCCCTGGAACATCATGGGCACGACCGACGAGTGGGTCATCTCCCAGCCGCGCGGGTTGGGGGTTGTCCACACGACGTTGCCGGTCTCGCAATCCACCGCGATCATCAGCGCCTCGCCGGCCGGCGCGATGATTGCCTTGCCGTCGTCGATCAACGGACACTGCCCCGCATACCACGGCGGCACGGTGGTCCTGTACTGGCGGACCAGGTCGATGCCCCACTTGAAGCTGCCGGTGGTGGAGTCCAGGCAGATCACGTGACACTTGGGCCCCAGGCTCACCACCCACCGCTCGGTCACGGCCGGCACCGTGCGGGTGATGCCGTGGTTGCGACTGATTTCGATCTCGTAACTGTGCCGCCAGATTTCGCGGCCGTCGGCCAGCGACAGGCAGCGCAGAGCGTCGGCCTTTCTCTGCTGGTCGTAGTCCAGTACGTACACGCGCCCGCCCAGAACCGCCGGTCCGCCGTAGCCCTCGCCCAGTTCGACGGACCACAGCCGGGCCGGTGCGCCGGCTCGCCACCGCCGCGCCAGGGGCACGCTGTCGCGGCCGACGGCATCGAACCGTTCGCCGCGGAACCGCGGCCAGGAGCCGGGCAGGTCGGCCGGCCGGCCCGGCCCCGTGGCGAACGCCCCGCGCAGGTCCACCGCCGGCGCCTCCAGCGCCTTGACATTATCCTGTCCCGGCAGACGCGGCTGAAGGTCGCGTCCGGCCGGCCTGGCCGCCAGCCAGTGCACCAGCACGGCGACGGCCGCCACCGCCGTGATCGCGGGGATCAGTTTCAGGACAAGCCGCTGGTCCATGCCCGTACTACCTCCGCGGATGCGCCGCGCTGCCAAACTGGATAGTATACTCCCCTGAAGCCCCCGGCAAGCGGACCGGGCCGTCCGCGCGGCTGCGACGGGGTCTGGCGCGCATTTCGGGCACTATTGGTACAACTGCATGACTGATTGGGGGTTGTGTGCGGATTTCACGGAGGAAGTTATGCGGTTGGAGAGCAATGCGGAGCGGTTGGTGGCGGAGCAGGCGGTGCTGCATTACCGGGAACTG